>JAEEGF011728838.1_pt1 | contig 13062 bp, 8 predicted proteins | sample 9134171 | NCBI WGS metagenome assembly JAEEGF01 (sample SAMN16246542, study PRJNA631951) | gut metagenome | biome: gut microbiome; feature: rumen; material: AP-attached | host: Bos | place: Iran: Karaj | collected 2018-10
CCTCCGAAATCCAGGACCAGTATCTTATCCATTATGCTTTCCTTAAACGTTTATCTTGAGTTCTTCGTTATATATCCCTTCGAACAGCGGTCTTACCTTTTCTATGAAGGCTGTAACCTGCTGGGGACATCTTCCTATGTAGAGCTTGGGATCGAGGATTTGCTCCATGTCTTCAGCGGAGAGCCCGAACTGCTTTTCCGCAGCCAGGCGTTCCAGAAGGTCGCATTCCTCGCCGTTCTTCATCTTAGCGGTCGCTTCCATGGAGCATCTGCGTATTATCTCGTGCAGCTCCTGCCTGTCTCCGCCGCGCTTTACGGCCTCCATGAGGAGGTTCTCGGTGGCTATGAACGGCAGGTATTCGCGCACGGTCTTTTCAATTATTTTTTCGTTTACGTGCAGTCCGTCCGTTACGTTCTGAGCAAGGCGGAGCACCGCGTCCGCGCACAGGAAGCCCTCCGGAAGCGATATCCTTCGGTTCGCGGAATCGTCCAGAGTGCGCTCCAGCCACTGAACTGAGGCTGTCATCGGGGCGTTGGCAGCATCTGCCATAAGGTATCTGGAAAGCGAACAGATGCGTTCGCAGCGCATCGGATTTCTCTTGTAGGCCATTGCGGAGGATCCTATCTGGTTCTTCTCGAAGGGCTCCTCCACCTCCTTGAGATGCTGCAGGAGGCGGATGTCGTTCGACATCTTGTGGGCCGACGCGGCGATCCCGGCGAGGACGTTCATCACCCTCGTGTCGGTCTTTCTTGAGTATGTCTGCCCGGAAACCGGAACGCAGCCGGGGAAACCTGTCTTTTCGGCGATCATCCGATCGATCTTTGCCACCTTCTCCGCGTCCCCGTCAAAGAGCTCGAGGAAGGAGGCCTGCGTCCCCGTCGTGCCCTTGCAGCCGAGGAGGCGCAGCGTCGAGAGGACATAGTCGAGATCGCCGAGGTCGGTCATGAACTCCTGTATCCAGAGGGTCGCGCGCTTGCCCACCGTCGTCGGCTGCGCCGGCTGGAAGTGGGTGAAAGCGAGCGTCGGAAGCGAGCGGTAGCTGTCCGCGAACTTCGCGAGACGGTCGATCACGCCGAGCAGCTTCTTTCTCAGCAGCCTGAGGCCGTCGCGCATGATTATGATGTCGGTGTTGTCGCCGACATAGCAGCTGGTGGCGCCGAGGTGGATTATCCCCGCCGCCTTCGGGCACTGCAGTCCGTAGGCGTATACGTGGCTCATCACGTCGTGCCTGACCTCGCGCTCGCGGCGCTCGGCGTCGGCGTAGTTGACGTCGTCGACGCGGCTCTTCAGCTCGTCGATCATCTCCCGGGTGACGACCGGCTTTCCGTCGCGCTCAAGGCCGAGCTCCATCTCGGTCTCTGCGAGGGCTACCCAGAGCCGTCTCCAGGTGGTGAACTTCTTCTCCTGGCTGAAGATATACTGCATCTCGGCCGAGGCGTAGCGCTCCGAGAAGGGGCTCGTATACCTGTCCCTTCTCAGGCTTTTGTCATTTTTTTTTTGAGCTTTATCCTTATCCGGGCGGCTGCCGGTGAGCCGCTCGCAGCCCTCGAGATAGATCGCGATGGTCCTGTCGACGACCTCCTGCGGGAGCGTCCAGTTGCCGTCGGGGTGGGCCTTGAGCCAGTCGCGGGCGAACTGCTTGTCGTATGAGGGCTCTGAGTGTCCCGGCTCGTAGACGTCCGCCGGCCAGAACCTCGAGGAATCGGGCGTCAGCATCTCGTCTCCGACGACGACATTCCCTTCTTCGTCAAGGCCGAACTCGAATTTCGTGTCGGCGATGATGATGCCCTTTTCAAGGGCGTAGGCGGCGCATTTTTTGTATATCGCGAGCGAGAGGTCGCGGAGCTGCTCCGCGTAGTTTTGCCCGTTTCCGGGGAAGCGCTTTTCAAGATAGTCGACCGACTGCTCAAAGGAGATGTTCTCGTCGTGATCGCCGAGATCGGCCTTCGTGGAGGGGGTATAGAGGGGCTCGGGGAGCTTCTGCGACTCGACGAGACCGGCGGGCAGCTTTATCCCGCAGACGGTACCGTTCTCAAGATAGCTCTTCCAGCCCGAGCCGGTGATGTATCCGCGGACGATACACTCGACGGGCAGCATCTTCAGCTTTTTAACCATCATGCTGCGCCCGGCAAACCGCTCCTGCCTGAAGAACTCGGGCATGTCCGCGGGATCGGTAGATACCATGTGGTTCTTCACGATATCCGAGGTATAGTCGAACCAGAACTTCGACATCTGCGTCAGCACGACGCCCTTCTGATCGACGGTGTTCTTAAGTATCACGTCGAAGCAGCTGATCCTGTCGGTGGCGACGAGGATGAGGTTGTCTCCGACGTCATAGATCTCCCTTACCTTGCCTTCTTTTACCGGATAATACTCTTTCATGGCTTTTTCCGTCCTCCCCCGCGCCCGGCGCGACGCGCCCGGGCATATCTTTCAAAAACTTATTATATAGTATATCATAATCGGGGCCGTTTTTCAAGAAGAAGTTGATTTTCCCTCTCCTGAAGAATATCCGCTTTATGACCGGCGCGGACTGCCGTATGAGCAGTCGCGGACTGCGGCCTCACGGATGAGGTCCGGCCGTAATCCCGTGTCCGCGGCTCTTCAGCGGCTCTTCAGCGGCTCTGCCGCGTCTCCGCGGAAGGTTTTTATTGCGGTCGCGTCTGAAAAATGGTATAATGGTCGCAAATAATACCTGAACGGGGGAAAACAACGTCATGGAACAGAAAACGGCGCGCGGGCTCGCTCTTCTCTTCATAGGAAACTCTCACACATATCACCACGGGGTGCCGGAAAAGGTCGCGGCGCTTGCGGCAGCGGAGGGATTCGATCCGAGAGTCGCGCAGCTGACGCACGGCGGATGGAGCCTGACGAAGCACCTGTCGGAGCCCGAGGTCCTGCCGAACATCAGGCTCGGAAGCTACGACTACGTGATCCTGCAGGAGCGCACGCATCCCTTCGAGGAGCGCGACGCATACCTCGGGGCGGTGGCGAAGCTCGACGCCGAAATAAAAAAAGCGGGAGCCCGGACGGTCATATACATGACCTGGGCGCCGCTTGACGATCCCGCCCGGCAGCCGTCGATCACCTCGCTCCAGCGCGAGTCGGCGGAGATGACCGCCGCGCCGGTCGCCGAGGTCGGAGAGAGGCTCTGGCGCGGGGAATTCCCTGCGCGGGAATTCTTCTCGGACGACGGACACCACGCCTCCGACGCCGGCGCCGCCTTCGCCGCAAAGGTGATCTGGGAGACGCTGAAGAAGGAAATCGGGGCGTCGGAAAGGGCCTGAAAGTCGCCGGCACGACGGTACGCGACGGTGTGTCTGTCGAGTCACTCGATATGATCTTGTCGAGTGACTCGACGTTTTTTTGTCGAGTGACTAGACAAAGTATATTGATTTTTGTCGAGTGACTAGACAAAAAGTGCGTCGTGCCACTTGACAAAACGCCTTCGGAGTGGTATAATTGCCCTGAAATCAGCCAAGGAGGCGAAAAACATGGCTATACCTGTTGATATAAATGATCTTATCAACCGCACGATCGTTGAATCGACCAGAGTGGAATTCAAAGCGGACTGGAATCCTGAGCCGATCCTCCATACGATCTGCGCTTTTGCCAACGATATTGACAATATGGGCGGCGGATATATCGTTGTCGGCGTCGAAGAAAAAGACGGCTCTCCCGTTTTCCCGATAAAGGGGATCGAACAAAACCGCATCGACGGCATCGAGAAAAAACTCCGCGAGATCTGCAACTATCTGGAGCCCTTTTATCAGCCGGTCGCGGAACCCTTTTTGTTCGAGGGAAAGTATGTCCTCGTTTTATGGGTCACCGGGGGTTATTCGCGTCCCTATCAGGCATCGGTCTCTCTTTCCGAAAAGCGGTCTGAAAAGAAATACTATATCAGAAAAGCAAGCAATACCGTCGCGGCGACTCCGGAAGAGCTGAAGCAGCTGTATTACGTTTCTTCCGACATACCCTTCGATGACAGACCAAATCTCGCGGCAGAGATCGAAGATCTCGATCTCGGTCTGATCCGCGAGCATCTGAAAAAGGTCGGCAGCGATCTGTACGCCTATTCGCTGAAGCAGGATCTCAACCGTCTCGCCGAGGATATGCAGCTCGTATCCGGCCCGTCCAAATTCCGGAAGCCTAAGAACGTGGGGCTTCTGATGTTTTCGGAACATCCCGAAAAATACTTCAAATACGCCCGTATCGAGGTGGTGGATATCCCCGACCCGACCGGGTCGAATATGACCGAAAAGCTTTTCACAGGTCCTATCCAGCGTCAGCTTACCGAGGCGCTGCTTTATATCAAAAACTACGCTTTGAAGGAAGCCGTTATCAAGAACAGAGACAGGGCGGAAGCCGAACGTATCATGAACTATCCCTACGCGGCGGTCGAGGAGATCCTTTCAAACGCGGTCTATCACCGTTCTTATCAGATCAGCGAGCCGATCACCGTCCGGATCACCCCGGCGTCGATGGAGATCACAAGCTTCCCCGGGTTCGACAACAGTATCACCGACGACAGTATCAAGGCGCTCGATATTCGCGCCAGAGCCTACCGAAACCGCAGGATCGGCGATTTTCTGAAGGAACTGAAGCTGACCGAAGGACGCAACACCGGTTTTCCGACCGCTTTTGCCTCGCTGCGTGAAAACGGCTCGGGTATGCCGGAGTTTGAAATGGACGCGACACGCGGATATCTTACTGTCAGGATCCCCGTCCACCCCTACTTCGCTCCGAAAGACGAGGCGCGCAGCAGCGATTACGACGCAAAGATCCTGTCGATCCTTGAGAAAAAGCCGCTCAACCTGACCGGCCTTTCGCAGGAAATGGGATACAAGGGGATCACGCAGAAGCTGAGAAAGGCAGTTGCGGCGCTGTGCGTTGCAGGGACGATCGAAAAAATCCCTACCGAAGAATCCGGAGTATTGCTTCGCCGGAAATAACCGCATCCCGCGAAGACAAGCGAACCGTCCGTCACGGATCCGGTAAAAAAATCAACAGGGGTTGCCAAAACACCGGAAGGGTGATCTGGCAGCCCCGTTTACTGTTTTTTATTCCCCGATCTTCGCGAGCAGATATCTGCCCGTCTGCTCCATGAACTTCACGGCCTGCGGGATGTAGTCGTTCTTCCAGTTGCGAAGGAAGCCGTCTGCCTCGTAGGTGAAGTCGCCGGTGTAGTCGATCTCCTTCAGCGCTGCCATGATGGCGTCCCAGTTCATCTTTCCCTGCCCCGGGAGGAGATGGTCGTCGCCGGTGTAGCTGTTGTCGTGGACGTGCAGCGCGCCGAGCCTGTCGTGCCCGAGCAGCCGGATGGCGTCCTCGGCCTCCTCGCCGATAAGGCTGACGTGGCCGAGGTCAAGGCAGGCGGTCACCCATTCGCTGTCGATCTCGTCGATGTAGGAGGCGAGGTCGGCGGCTCTCGATCCGACGTCGTCGGAGATGCATTTGCGCTTGACCTCCTTCTGCCACATGTTCTCAAAGCCGATCTTCACCCCGGCGTTGCGCGCGACCGGGATCAGCCCGCGGTAGTAGGCAAGGTTCATCTCCCTGGCCTCCTTCTCGAATCCCTTGAAGGGGAACCAGTGTAGCGGGTGGACGACGGCGACCCTGACGCCCATCATTCCGGCGATCTCGATCGACTGCTCGATCCTCGGCTTTGCCACCTTCTCGCAGATCTCGGGATTGGCCCAGTTGAAGGAGAAAGGCGCGTGCGACTGGTTGAAGAAGATACCGTTTTCGTCGCAGAATTTCTTTCTCCGCTCGGTCACCTCACGCCAGTCGGGCTGAACGAGAGCGCTGGCGTCGCTGACCATGTCGAACATCGAGTAGTCAAGGAAGTCGTATCCCGCGTCGTGCAGGATCTTTACGCCCGCCTCGAATCCGAATCTTGAGCATACGCCGCTTGTCTGAGTTGAAAGGTACATGGCTGATTTTCCTCCGTATATGTAAATAAAAATATCCTGAGAATTCCCCGCTCAGCTGTCGGTCAGCTGTCGCAGATGTCAAATCTTTTTCTGCAGTATTCCGGCCTTACCGAAAGCTCTCCTGCCGTGTCTATATCGATCACCGTCCCGCCGATGGCTTCGTCCCGGTAGTAGGTGGCGATGCCGGTCTTGACCCCGTAGGCGAAGACCGCGCCGTCAAACTTCAGGCAGATGTCGTTCTTATGCTCGTGCCCGGCGAAATAGCCGACCGTCCCGGCCTCGCGCGACGCCCTGTAAAAGGCCCCGTCCGAGTCGATCTTATGTATGTTGTGCTCGTAAATCCCGCCGTAGCCGTCCGGCCCGTTGCAGTCGAAATTCTCTTTGAAGACATAGCCTGCCGCCGCTCTCGCCAGATCGTAGGCGGCGATCGGTATGTGCAGAAAGACCGCCGACGGGATCTTCCGGCCGTTCTCCGCCGCGATCGACCCGGCCGCCGCGCGGAAGGCGGCGGTCTGGTCGGGAAAGATGCCCTCGCGGTGCTCGACGAGGTCGTAGTCGATATTGTCTTGGGTTATCCCCTCCTCGGGAGCCCATGGATTGCCGACGTTGCGGCAGCCGTTCGTATCGAGGAAAAAGAGGGTGAAAACGTCTCTTCCGCCCGACATAATCCTGACAAAATAATTGCCATGTCCCGTTACACCTCCGTCGGCGAAAAGGCAGTGCGGGCACTCCCCGAACATCTTCATCTGGCGTCTGACGCCGATCCTCGACTCGTTGTCGTGGTTGCCGAAAACCGGCGCCCAGGGGATCCCGTATTCCTCCATCCTGCGGCAGAGGAGCTCGGACATCGCGCCGTCGTCGTCGAACTCGCCGTAGACGTTGTCGCCCGTCAGGGCGATGAGATCCGGCTTTGTCCGCTTCACAAGCTCATTTACATATTGAAAACAGCGCGCGTCCATGTCGGGGACGCCCTCTTTGAAGTATGTCCCCTTTATCTGGCGGTCTCTGGTCGGATTGCGGGTGCACCCGAGACCGATGATCTGCATGTCTGTCAACTGAAGGATCCGGAAGTACCCCCTGCCCTCGGGGAACAAGAGTCTCCCGGCTTCGGGCAAGACTCTGCCCGGGTTTGTGCTTTCAGTCATTTGTTCTCCAAGATGTCAAATATAATTTTATAAAAACCTTGTGTTTTTCCTGTTCCGCGTGAGCCCGCGGTTTTTTCTGTTTTTCAGCGGAAGAAGCGCCGCAGAAAGGCAAAAGCCGAAGATTCCCGGGCAATATCTGAGGTCTCCGTCATAAAAACTCCCGGGCTGTTAAAGAAGCCTGACTGTTTTGGAAGCTCCCTGTCCGCTCAGTTCTCAACGAGCTTCGGGCAGGCGGCGCCCGATTTGTAAGCCTCGATGTACTGCTTCATCCACCGGTAGTAGAGATCCCCGTGGCCGCCCTCCATCGGCTCGATGTCGCGGCTGTATTCCCGGTTGTAGTTGTCGACGAACTTCGTCTTCCCGTCGACGATGAACCGCTGTGCCGCCCATTCGTTCCACCAGGTGATGGTGACGACCTTCGGCCGTGCGTTGAATGCCGTCTGCCACTGCTCCCAGAAGGTCAGGCCTCCCCGCCTGCCGATCGCGCCGGGATCAGACATGTATCCCTGCTGTACCGCGACGCAGACGCATACCTGCTCGGCACTGCCGTCGGCGGCCCTCGACACTATGTTCGGGTAGTTCAGGAAGGACCACTCCCCGGCGGCCATGTTCCCGCGGAGCCCCCACATCATCTTGACCTTTATGTCGTCGCGCTCGCCCTTCCACTCGGTGCAGAGGAAGAAGGGTTTTCCGCCCCAGTATACCCAGAGGCGGTCATACTTGCCGCTCGCGTAGACTTCCTCATAGAGCTTGTCGATCGTCGAATAATCGACCGGCGTCCCGCACCAGTTGACGACGTTCGGGACATCGAGTCCCTCTTCTGTCATCTCGTAAAGAGTTTCCATCAGCGCGATGCAGGGCTCCTTCACCATCGCGTCCCAGTATATCTTCTGTTTTCCGGTCGTTTTGTCGGTGTATCTGATGTTCTTCCAGGCGGTGACGGCGTTGGTGTTGTCAAGGATGATGAAATCGATCCCCGCCTCCTTGAGCATGATCATGTGCTGCCGGATGACGTCGCGGTCGGTGCTGCGGTAGTAGCCGAGAGCCGGCTTTCCCCAGTAGTGGAACTCGCCCTCGGCGCCCCAGTCGCGTTTGCCCTCGAGGACCTCGGTGACGTTCGCCGGATCGTCTCCCGACTGATCCATGATCGGATCAAACCAGGTCGAATAGCATATCGCGACCAGGTCTTTTCTGTTTTCGATGTCGAAGATCTCGTCCGGCCCCACCCTGTTGGATATCATGATGTCAGTGCCTCCTGAAAGAGTTATTTTTTCGGTCTCCCCGCCGGCACCTCGGGTGACCGAGAGCGCCGCGAAGAAGGCCTCGATGCCTGCCGTGATCCCCGCCTCGCCCGAGGCGTCGATGACGACGCGTCCGCCCGATATGAACACCGAGTATCCGCCCCAGCCGTATTCATCCGGGTCGGGGTAGCCGATCTCGTCTGACCTGTTCGTCCGCCCGACGACGATCTCCCTGGCGTTCCGTTCGACGCCGCCACGGCCTTCGTAGTCGGTGATTATGTCAAGCGTCGCGCCGAATTCAGATTCGAGCCTCCTCCTGACACCCGCGGCGGCGTCGGTAAGCCATTTGTCGCACTGGTCGGCCCTGACGATCCTGTAGTTCGCATCCGATCCCTTCTCATACAGGAGGATCTCGCCCGCGTCCGGCGCGGCGGTGCTTTCCGCCTCAGTCCCGGTCGCGGTCGTGTCGGGAGCTCCCGCACCTCCGCAGGAGGGCAGAAAAACCGCCGCGAGCAGCGCCGTGAGCAGAATCAGCGCCGGGATTTTATTTTTCGGATCGTTTCTCATAATGCTTTTCCTCTTCGCGATCATATGGGCTCGGTGTCCGGGCAGCCGGACTCAGGACAGGCGGAACGCGGGATCTGTCCGCCGGGGACAGCCGCGCTCATCCGCACCGAAAGAGCCGGCAGACATGCCCTCGCGCGGTTTCAGGTTATATTATAATCCCTGCAGGCAGTTTTATCAAGTGATTTTTTCATAAGGGGCTGACCCGCTTTTCGCGGAGTTTGAAAAAAAGTGTTGAAAAAATCTTTATTTAATAATATAATATATGGTGAAGGTATATCTGCCATCAACCAATGTTGATTAAAAATTGGCTGGATTTAACGGATGAGGAGGACTCAAATTGAAATCATTAAGAACAATTTGTTTAATTATTCTTGCTGTTGCGTTTGTACTGGCCGTTGTTTTATTTTTTGCGGATAAATATTCCTCTGTGCCTACATTGAGTGGCTGGAACATACAACTTGATGAATGCTACAGATATGACCCTGTCGAAGGTTCATATGTCGGTGTGATGTCTGACGAAGACTGCAGGACAATCTGGAATATTTGGAAAAAATACGACCACAAACTGGGTGTCATAGACAATATTCCTGATGTGTTTTTCCGAATAGTTGATAACAAAGAAGAAAATAATTATGAATACTTTGCTTATGATGATAGAGACGGCTCGATCCAGTATTGCAAAGTGGTGAATAATAAGCCTGTTAAAGGTTCGTATTCAGGAACTACCGATTATCTTTCTGAAGAAGACCAGGCTGTGGTTCTTGCAATAATTGAAAAATACCGTTCCGAACTTGTGAAATGGACTCTTGAAATCGGGCAGACAGTCGGACAATCAGGATATGTGTCAAAATATGAACTTTCCTATGATAGCATAAAAGCGTTTTCTGATATGTGGAAAAAGGCTTTTGGGTACAACAGGAAATCAGATGAAACTATCCACGAAACTACCGAAAAAGACCCTCATGCCTTATTTACTATCACGTTGCATAATTATGCTGACAAGGAAGCTTATTTTATATGCCGCGCTGAAAGGTCATTGACTCTTGAATATGTGGCAACTTATTACGACACATCAGCCAATGGTTATTATGAGCGTCATCAAACTGCTGTGTTAACTCCTGAATATATAGCAATGATGTGGAAAATCATAGAAGAGTACACCGGTCATATTGAGCGATTTTCGCCGGACGATCTTACATTACCCTAACTGAAAATCTGCGCTGTAACTTAAAAAGAACAGTGGCATAGGTTTTAGAGAACCCTCAGCCCTGTCCGCCGGGCGGCGGGACACTGTAACCTGATCCGGTACTGTTTTTTCTTCTTATTCTTCAAATTCTTTATCCGCAGGAATGCACATGATATCCGATCTCACTCTTTTTTTGAAAGCATCCATACGCCGCGGCGCTTCCGCGATCCTCGCCCTGCTGCTTCTGCTGCCCCTCCTGGCGGCGGCAGCTCTTCCGGCGGCGGCGGGATATGCGGTACCGGTCGAGGGAGAACTTCTCTTCCTCGCCGATTTCACCGACAAGACCCGCTGGAAGCCCTCAAGGACCGAGCTCGCCTCGGGCACCCTTTCGGTAAAGACCGACGGCGATCCCCTCTCGGCCGAGCTCCGCGCCACGACGAACAGCGTCTGCCACAACTGGGGCGGAGAGATCGACGGTCTTCCGCTCAACGGAAACCGCTACACCTTCTTCTTCACCCTCATACGCGACAAGGACAAAACGTCGAAGGATCCGAACTTCGGCTTCTACTTCGACAGCCACTACGGCTTTTACGGCTATTCGAACAACCTCCGTCTGCTCGACAACATGACGACTCTGCCTAACCACGGGACCAAGGAGTTCCTCTCGCTCGGAGAAGAAATCGAGGGAGACAACTGGGGCGTCGCGTCGGAGCGGGTGTCGGTTCAGAACTACGCGGTCGAGGTCGACGGAAGGAACAAGGTCTTCCGGGTTTACGTAATGACTGCAGAAGGGACGTACGTCTACGTCGACGGGACCACGAAGGGCGAGATCTCCTCATTCTACACCGAGAACGCGGGCATATGGTTCCACCAGTACAACACCGACATGCCGATAACGATAAGCCGCATCGCCGTCTGGAAGGGCCTCATGCTCACCTCCCCCGAAAAGCTCCCCGGAACGCCCGAAACGGTATCCGATACCGGCAGTGCGAACACCGGCGACGGGACCTCGCCGGAAGCTCCCGTGACAGATCCGGAAGACACGTCCGCCGATACGGATGGCAACCGCCGAGGCGGCCGCGACGGCTGCTCGTCATCGCAGGGGTCGGCGATACTCACGGTCATGATCGCCGGACTCATCCCCGCGATCTTCCTTTACATCAGCTCGGAACGCCGGAGGAAGAACTCAGGCTCCCGCTCACAACCCGACCACGGCAAGGAGAAAGACAATGAAGACAAAACAGAAAAGTGAGATAAACAATAAAAAAAGCGGAAAGAGACCTCCGGTGCTCCTCATCGTCATCTGCGCCGTAGTCGGGCTGCTTGCCGCCGTCATTGTCGGCTTCATCCTCTGCATGAGGCTGCCCGTCGCGGGATTCTACCGCCAGGCGGAAAAAGAATTCAAGATACCCGATATTGACAAAGGCTTCATCCCGCAGGGCATCGCCGTCAGCGAGGAGGACGGGAACATCCTCGTCTGCGGATACTGGGACAGCTCGGATCACGCGTCGCCGGTTTACGTCCTGAGCCCGGAAGGCGATCTTATTGCGTCGGCGATGCTCGCCGACACCGAAGGCAATCCCTTCACGGGGCACGCCGGCGGACTGACACAGCACGGAAAATACGTATATCTGGCAGGCAGCTCGAAGGGCTGCGTCTACGTCTTCGACTATTCAGAGATCGCGGCCGCCGGGGAAGGCGGAAGCGTGAGGTGTCTCGGTCAGTTCGACACAAAGACCGGCGACGACAAGATTAGAGTCTCCTTCACCGCCACCGACGGCGACCGTCTCTGGGTCGGTGAATACTACAAGGAGGAGGGATACAAGACCCCCGACACCCATAAGACAGTGACCGAGTCGGGCGAAAAGCACGGCGGCATCGCCCTCGCGTATGCCTTTTCAGACGCGGAAGACGCCGTTTTCGGTCTTTCACCCGTCCCTTCCGCGGCGATCTCGCTTCCCGATATCGTTCAGGGGCTCTGCTTTTACGGGAGCCGGGTCTTCGTATCCTGCTCATCGGGTCTCAGCTTCTCGCATATTAACTCCTACAGCGCCGAGCTCGCCGACCGCGGCAGGACCTTCGACATCTTCGGCCTGACGCTTCCGATCTTCGAGCTTGACTCGGATTCACTGATCGAAACGGTCAAGGCTCCGCCGATGTCGGAGGAGATCATACCAATAGGCGGCCGCCTCTATATCATGTGCGAAGCAGCCTCGAACAAATACTTCTTCGGCAAACTGACGGGAGCCCGGTTCTGCTATTCATATCCGGTCGGTCTCTCATCCGATCCCTCCGGCAGCCTGTGGAATATTCAGGATCCCGGTGCCGGCACATCCCCGGTATCTCACACCCAGCCGGCGACTCCTGTCCGCCTTTCCTTCACGAGCTTCGGGGATTTCGACTCTAATCTCGATAAGTATATCGCATCCGTGACAGACGGAAAACAGAACTGGATGGCCTCTCCCCTCTCATTCAAATACGCGCTCGCGCTCCTTACCGCCGGCGCGTCGGGAGACACGAAGGCCGAGCTGCTCTCGGCTCTCGGCATGCGGAGCGAGGACGATCTGACAGATCAGCTCAGGGCGTTCTCGGAATTCTCGAAGAAATACGACGCCGGACTTGAGAGCGAGATAGCGCAGTTCAAAAAGGATCTGGCCGCCGGATGGATCCCGAAAGGAACGCCCGAGCCCTTCAGGGCGCTCCGCGTCGCCAATTCGGTCTGGCGGAGCTCAGAGCTGATACCCGTCGACTTCAGGCCCTCCTATTCGTCAAAGATCTCAACAGACTACTCGTCGGAATTCTTCACCTTCACACGCTCAGACGTTATCGGCAGAGTCAACGACTGGGCAAACAAAAAGACCGAGGGAATGATCCCGCGCCTGCTCCCCGACACTTACGATACGAGTGAGCTCGCCGTCATACTCATGAACGCCCTTTATTTCAAGGACAGCTGGGCCAAAGCCTTCGCACAGAGCTACTCGGTCGACACC
>JAEEGF011022168.1_pt1 | contig 13061 bp, 9 predicted proteins | sample 9134171 | NCBI WGS metagenome assembly JAEEGF01 (sample SAMN16246542, study PRJNA631951) | gut metagenome | biome: gut microbiome; feature: rumen; material: AP-attached | host: Bos | place: Iran: Karaj | collected 2018-10
GCGCATCCATGTATTCGTCTTTCATCTTGGAAGACGCGTTTACCGGGACTTTCTCGAAAGGCACCGTGCCGGCTCTGCGCACATCAAAATGATCGGATCTCGTCACCTCGTAATCTCCGCTCCTGTAGACGTGGTTCTTCACACCTTCGAACAGAACGTCTGCATCCGCTGTCCCGTCATACATCCAGAACGGAACATAAACACCCTTGACCTCTTTAACCACGCTTGCAGATCTGAATCGTCCGGGCAGAAGCTTTTTCCCTTTATAATACTCTAACAGCGCTTTCTGCGCATCTTCATGGCTCAGCTTGAACGGCAGGACATAATCCGGTTTTTTCATGCCGGAGAACTGTCCCGGAACGACCGTCGGGTTGCCGCAGTAAGGACAGCTCGTTGCCGCTGTGTTCTCATCGCAGATCAGCTCCGCGCCGCAGCTCGGACAATTATACTGCTTCATGCCGTCTGCAACACCCCATTCTCCGCTTCCCAGATCAGAAGTGTCCCAGCCGTCACCGGCAGAGTCTTTCTCTTCCTTGGCATTAAAAGCATTCTCTGCTTTTTCGTTTTTCTCCGCATACAGGGCTTCGATCTCCGCGACCTCATAGGAATTGCCGCAGTAATCGCAGACCAGTTTCCCGGTCGCGCCGTCAAAACGCAGCGGCCCGGTACATGCAGGACACTGATAATTCGTTAATTCTGTAGGCATTTTGATCCCTCGCTATATTTTCTGAACTATCTTATTCCGTCAGCAGAACACAAAAGAAGCTCCCATGGCATTCTGCTCCTGATTATATTATAGCTGCCCGGAAGCTTTTATCCATCCGCCGAACGGTGGATTTTACATATTCAGTCCGTCTTTTCTCTCCATTGAACGATCATACATATGATTTGCCGGTCAGCGTCCGGTACAGTGCAAAATACCGGAGGCCTGACAGGCCGCCCGTCCTGGCCATCTCATAAGACCGGCCTTCCGCTGTGAAAAACACCCTGCTGCGGCGGAACGCGCCCATTTTTTCAACATCTTTCCACAGAAATACCATCGGCTCCGCTTCTCCCGGATCCAGGATCTCAAACCTGTCCCCAAACAGGCTGACCGCAGCGTTCGATTCTTTCTGAATCCTCTTACCATGTTCTGTACAGAAGAGCTCCACCTGCGTATCAGTCAGGAACGGTTTCTCTGTCTGTGCAGCCAGTTCTTTCTCATGGCTGATCAGCCATTCTTTCTGGTACTGATTCCAGTCCCTGATATTATCATACGGGAGATCCGTCCCTTTCAGGAATCCGGTATCTGTATAAACTGCCTTCAGTCCGCATCCGCACTGCAAAGTGTCCCCGGAAGCTTTCAGTGTGCCGAGCTTCCCGCACGCAGGACAGATATATAATGCCAGATCAAGTCCCTCGGCCAGATTTTTGCCGCGGTACCGGGCCTGGCGTGTTTTCTGCACTTCATATACATTCGTATACAGATCTTCACAGATATGCCTGTATATCTCGTCTGCTGTCATCCGATCCAGCTCTTCTCTGGTATATTCATGAACCAGCCGGCCATAGGAAGGCCCTTTCCTGCGGAATGCCGCCCAACGCGGCTTGCGCAGATATCCGCCTTCGATTTTATACGTGACCAGATTTCCTTTCGACTCCTTTACAAGCTGCGCTGTCCTCGGGGGAATATAGCCGGTTTCTCCGTCCCAGGTGGTATTGCCCTCCGGGAGCATTGCGACAGATACATCCCTCTCCAGATTGTATCGGATTCCTTCCACCGTCTGATCCGCGCTCGCTCCTTTGACTCTCGGAATCGGGCTGACAAGATAAGCTATCAGGCGGCCTATCGGTCCCCGCATGATATTCGCGCTCGCGACATACCGCATATGCCTTTTCGTTCCAATGACAAGGCAGATCGGATCGATATCCATCGTATGATTGGCCAGCAGCAGGAAAGTCTGTCCCTTGATCTCGCACGGCTCATAGGAAAACCCTGTCAGTACACAGAAAATCCTGCTGATCAGTATCCGCAGCACATGGTATACTCTGCGTCCCCTGGCTGTATCTTTATAAAATTTTGCTTCTTTCGGATCCTGAGGGATATCCCGCTTCATGCTTTATCCCCCGCTTTCCTGTGCAGACGGGAACGGAAAATGAACAGATTCAGCACGACAAATACAAGGATCAGGACCGCAAGCATGATCAGCGCAGACATACGGCTCGCCGCATTGGTGGTCAGATAATTGGCTATGAAAAGCAGCGGCAGCGCAAGTATAATCGCAGGGAAATTCTGATAGACCAGATTCTCCGACACCGGAGACTCCAGACCCGGATCGGCTTCACGCAGCAGGATCATACCTGTGCTGGCCGTTCCGGTCAGCATTCCAAAGAACGCGAGAAACTGCTCGTAAGCATACGCCGGGAAGATCCTCTCGCAGACAAATTTAACATAAAACCAGGAAGAAACCGCTCCGGCCACGCCGAGAAGGAGGATAACGCCGATATAATCCTGAATCAAATGGATCTGGATTGCGCAAATGCCTGCGACGATCATGATATCAAACGCAAAACCGCTGATTCGGTTCAGCAGGAACGAATTGGGGTAATTGCGCTTCAGGAGTCCTGTTTTCTTCAGGAGATCCAGAATCTTTTTAACAAGAACGGCAGACAGTACACCGAAAAGGAAATTGAATCCATAGATCGTACCGACAAAATTGCCGGTCTTGATGATTACATTCCCGAGCAGGTACATCATTCCATATGCGAGGAGATAGGCTAATGCGACAAGCGCAAGCTGAATCGACAGCTTATCGACCGATTCATTGACAGGCGGCTCATTCTCAGCAGAAAAGATCTCCTCCGCGGCTTTGCCTTCGCGGAATTTGAGCTTGCCGTTCTTTCGGAAAATATTCAGTGCAAGTACGCCTGCGATGCTCGCGGTCAGAAAACCAAGCGCCGCGATCGTCAGTCCGAAACTGGAATAACCGGATGTTCCCATGCCGATGTCAAAATTCTTGCCGATATTCAGTGCCTGTCCCGTCCCCTGTCCGTATCCGAAGCAAAGAAGTACTCCGCAGCTTGGAGAGAATCCCTGGATAAACAGAGACGCGATAACGGTAATCGTAATTCCCAGAATGGCCTGAATCACATATGTTCCGATCGTCATGCAGCCGGAATTGAGGATCTCCGTCGTACGATTGCCTTTAAGCTTCTTCTGCACAGGCCGGAGCGTCATCGCAATGAATCCGATCGCCAGGCAATGATAAGTCAGGCCCTCAAGTGTGGAAATTCCGGAACGATTCTCCGAAAACACTTTCAGATTAAACAGGTAATCCCCCGTTGTATAATAACAGATTGATGAGATAATCAGCAGTATCATCCCGCCCAGAACAGAATTGGGAATCAGGGACCGCTTAAACAACGGAATTTTGGTTTTCAGTATATTCGCAATAAGCAGACTTAAAAGAAGGATGGTAATCAATAAGACGCTGCGCCATACTGATACATCCGCAAAATTCACAGTTGAATAAGTTTCCATTACAGGTCCTCCGTATTCTGTCCGATTCCCGAAACATATACTTATTATGCAGTTTTTCGTATAATTTGTCAAGTTCTCATCTGCTTCACCGATTTCAAAATATTTTGCCAAAGACTTGAAAAAAAGCAAAAAATAGTCTATACTGTATACGTTCATTTAAGCACCTGTAGCTCAGCGGATAGAGCGACGGCTTCCGGAGCCGTGCGTCGAGGGTTCAAGTCCTTTCAGGTGCATTTTTTATTCTTTGAAGAAAGGAGTTTCTGTAATGATACATGATTTTCCTTCCGGTGTATGGCCTGTCATGCTTACACCTTTTACGGAAGACAACCATATTGATGACGAATCCCTGAAAAGACTTGTAGACTGGTATATCCGCTCCGGTGTCGACGGTCTGTTTGCTGTCTGTCAGTCCAGTGAAATGTTCTTCCTGAGCCTGGAAGAACGGGTACACTTGACAGAATCCGTTGTCCGCGCTGCGGCGGGACGTGTGCCGGTTATCGCAAGCGGGCAGGTCTCCGATCAGCTGGAAGAGCAGGTGCGCGAAGTTAATGCTGTTGCTGCCTGCGGTCCTGACGCAGTGATCCTGATTACAAACCGTTTTGCCGCTCAGAACGAAAGCGATGAGGTCTGGTTCTCCAATCTGCAGAAGCTGCTCGACCGGCTGGATCCGTCTGTTCCTCTTGGTTTTTATGAATGTCCTTATCCCTATAAACGGGTCCTCTCCCCGGAGCTTCTCGGCCGTGCGGCCGCAACAGGCCGTTTCTATCTTATGAAGGATACCTGCTGCGATGCCGCCCTGATCCGTGAGAAACTTAAGGCCATCCAGGGAACCCCGCTTAAGCTGTACAACGCGAATACCGCAACGCTCCTGGATTCGCTAAAAAACGGAGCTGCCGGCTACTCGGGCGTCATGGCTAATTTCCATCCGGAGCTGTACGTCTGGCTGTGCAGGAACTTCAATACAAATCCTGAGCAGGCTGCTCTTGTCAGTGATTTCCTGACAATAGCTTCCTTTATCGAACACAAACCTTATCCCGTTAATGCGAAATATCATCAGCAACTGATCGGCAATTTCTCTTCACTAAACACAAGGACGCGGTCTGCAGCAGACCTGGACGCAACGAACCGCAGTGAGGTCCGGCAGCTTAAAGAGCTGTCCGATATGATCGCGGACCGGCTTGGCGCAGCCCTGTAATTATGCCCGGCCATTCTGCAACAAAGGAGGTACCCTATGCCGTTTCAGATTGTTAAAAACAATATCGTCAGCATGAAGACCGACGCGATCGTCAATGCTGCCAATTCCGAACTGCGCGGAGGCGGCGGAGTCTGCGGAGCAATTTTCCAGGCTGCCGGCGCTGAGGAAATGGATGCCGCCTGCAGAGCGATCGGCCACTGTGATACCGGTTCCGCCGTCATTACTCCGGGATTTCGTTTAAGTCCGTATGTGATTCATGCCGTCGGCCCGGTATGGTCCGGCGGAACGCATAACGAGGCTGTGCTGCTCCGGTCAGCATACACCCGTTCTCTGGAGCTCGCTTCCGCACATCATCTGCAGAGTATTTCTTTCCCGCTGATCTCCTCGGGAATCTACGGATATCCCAAGGCCGAGGCTCTTGAGGTCGCAGTCCGTGCGATCCGTGATTATCTGGACCGGCAGAACGAAGATGATCTGCTGGTATATCTTGTTCTGGCCGATCCCTCGATAGTTCCTGCCGATCCCCGTCTGGATGCGTATCTGCAGAGAAACACTCCGCCGCAGCGGCCGCCGTACGGCTATTCTGACGCTGCCGGTTCTTCTCCGAATCTTTCGGGAATGTTTCTGGAAGAAGCCTCTGCAGCCTTCCATGCCGCACCGGCCGCGGCACCATCCGAGAAACCGCATAAACTGACCAAACCTGCCAGGCGGCCAAAACAGCCGGAAGCGGATAAGGAAATTGCTGTCGGCAAGATTTCTTCCATATTTAACCGCCGGGAGAGCAGGAAACAGCCTTCCGACCTGGACCAGATGATCCGCAGCGCTGATGAATCCTTTGCTCAGGCACTTCTTCATCTGATTGACGAACGCGGCATGAAGGACTCGGATGTATATAAAAGAGCCAATATCGACCGCAAACTCTTCTCCAAGATCCGCAGCAATCCGCAGTATCATCCGAAGAAGATGACAGCTCTGGCCCTCGCAATCGCCTTAAGACTCTCCCTCCCTGAGACCCAGGCGCTCCTGGAAAAAGCCGGTTTTACCCTCTCCAACTCCAGCAAAGCGGATATTATCATCGAATACTATCTGCAGATGTCCTGCTACGATATCGATATTATCAACGAATCGCTTTTCAAGTACGACCAACCACTGCTCGGTTCTGCAGACTTCTGATCGCAGAAACATCATATCACATCGCCTTATAAAAAATGTCGCTTTTCAGGCGACCTTTTAAACTCCAAAACCTCCTATAATCAGATCATCAAATGATTACAGGAGGTTTTTCTTATGAAAGATTCATTAACAGAACTCGTATTCATCCTTGACAAAAGCGGTTCGATGAGTCCGTTGACAGAGGACACGATCGGCGGTTTCAACTCCATGCTGGAGAAACAGCGTGCGGAGGACGGCGAGGCGTATGTTTCGACCGTACTCTTTGATTCTGCGTCACATGTCCTTCATGACAGGATCCCGATTGCTTCGGTTCCTCTTATGAATAAGAAGGATTATACTCCTTACGGCAGTACGGCACTCATCGACGCGATCGGCGGAGCGATCCGCCATATCGGCAACATCCACAAGTATATCCGTCCCGAGGATGTGCCCGCTCATACACTTTTCATCATTATTACAGACGGTATGGAAAACGCGAGTCACGAGTATTCTTCCGATGCTGTTAAAAAGATGATCAGCAGCCGGAGCGAAGAAGGCTGGGAATTCCTCTTCCTTGGGGCCAATATCGATGCTGTAGAAACCGCACAGTCCATCGGTATCCGCAGAGACCGGGCAGCGGATTATCTGAATGACCGGGCAGGGACTGCTTTGAATTATTCTGTCCTCTCCAAATCCGTTTCCGCTATGCGGGCAACAGGCCATATCAGCGAGGACTGGGCAGCCTCGATCCAGGAGGATTATAAGAAGCGCTCCGCAAAAATCAAAAAGAACCGCAGATAATCCACGGTTCTGTTCTTGATCTGTCTTTGATTGTCTCAGGCGTTACTCTGGTGTTCCGTATACAGCAGATCCGCCAGCTCCGCAAATTGTTTTAACGTTAAGGCCTCTCCGCGGATCTGAGGAGAGAGCCCCATCTTTTGCAGTGCTTCCTGGGCTTTCTCTTTCGGAATGTTCAGGCCTTCCGCTCCGGACAGGCTGTTGATAAGCTGTTTCCTGCGCTGGCCGAACGCCGCCTTGATCACGGCAAACATTAACCTCTCGTCCTTGGCCTGGACCGGTTTTTCCGGATATGCCCTCAGCCGTATCACGGCTGAACGCACTCCCGGCCTCGGCATAAAGCAGTTCTGCGGGACATATGCGACGATTTCGGCTTCCGCATAATACTGAACCGCCAGGCTCAGCGCTCCGTAATCCTTCGTCCCGGGACCCGCCTGCATTCTCTGCGCAACCTCTTCCTGTACCATCACGGTCATATTTGCGAGCGGAATACCGCTCTCAAAGAGCTCCATGATGATCGGTGTCGTTATGTAATACGGCAGATTCGCGATGACGTGGATCGGCACGTTGACATTATCTTCCTCCAGCGTCTTTTTCAGGTCCAGTTTGAGGAAATCCGCCTGGATCAGCCGTATGTTCGGATAATCCGCAAGGTTTTCCTGCAGGATCGGGATCAGGCGTCCGTCGATCTCTACTGCGATAACGTGTGCGGCATTCTCCGCGAGAACCTGTGTCAATCCCCCGATTCCGGGACCGATCTCTACACACACGGAGTCCGGACCGATTTCCGCCGCATTAAGGATCTTATCGAGCACGTGCAGATCGATCAGGAAATTCTGTCCGTATTTCTTGGCGAACCGGAATCCCGTTTTCTGCAGGATCTCGATCGTCTTTGCCGGAGAAGCAATTCTCTCCTTCATTATTTTCCGTCCTCCAGACGAAACAGCCTTCTGGCATTTTCTGTCGTGACCCTTGCGACTTCTTCCGCAGAAACATTTTTGATCTCCGCGATCCGTGCGGCGATATACTGCAGATTGGAAGAATCGTTGCGTTTCCCTCTGTTGGGAGCAGGGGCCAGATACGGGCAATCCGTTTCAAGCAGCAGATGCTCGAGCGGAATCTCTGCGACCGTCGCGGCAACTTTCTTTGCATTCTGGAATGTTACCATGCCGCCGATTCCCAGATGAAAACCCAGTCTGACATACTCTTTTGCCAGCTCCGGCGCACCGGAATAGCTGTGGATCACACCGCCGTTACGGGCTCCGTCGTATTCTTTCAGAATATCATATGTATCCCTGGCCGCGTCCCGGCTATGCACGATAATCGGGAGTTCCAGATCCTTGGCAACCTCAATCTGTTCAATAAACCAGTCCTGCTGCAAATCTTTGGAAGGATTATCCGGATAGTGATAATCCAGGCCGATCTCGCCGATCGCAACGGTCCTGGCGCAGCTCTCAGCATAATCATACAGCAGAGAAACCGCTTCCTCATCAAGGCTGCCGATATCTCCCGGATGGAATCCGAAAGCGGCATAAATAAACTTATGCCGCTCTGCAAGCTCATTTACACGGTCCAGACTCTTCAGGTCCGAAGCACAGTCTACGATTCCCTCGACGCCTGCGCCGCGGACTTTCTGCAGCACTTCTTCTCTGTCCGCGTTATAAGCCGCGTCGTCATAATGTGCATGGGAATCAAAATACATCAGCGAACCTCCCCGCCTGCTTCAATATCTTTTTCCGGACTGACGACAGCCAGATTGCCGGCTGCGTCTTCTGCGCACAGAATCATGCCTTCTGAGAGGACTCCGCGCAGCTTCACCGGCTTCAGGTTGGTGACGACCACGACCTTCTTGCCGACAAATTCTTCCGGCGTATACCACTGTGCAATACCGGAAACGATCTGTCGGGTCTCTTCACCGATCCGGATCTGGGAAACCAGGAGTTTCTTGGCTCCTTCAACCCTGTCGCAGGCCATAACCTGTCCGACCTTAAGCTGTACCTTGGCAAAATCGTCAATTGTGATCTCCGGTACGGTTTCAGCTTTCTCTTCCTTTGCGGGTGCGGCTTTCGGAGCTGTCTTCTCTGCGGCCTTATTCGCTGCGGTGATCTCTGCCTCGATCTCTGCCAGCTTTTTCTTCTCGTCGATACGGGCAAAGAGCGGCGTAGCCTCTCCGGTGAGATCTCCTGCAATAAGCCCGCCGAACGTGTACGCACTGTCAAGGCTCTTGGCTTCTTCGCGAACGTTCAGCTGTGCAAGGATTTTCTCTCCGGTCTCCGGAAGGAACGGAGCGATCAGGATGCCGATGATGCGTATAGATTCCAGCAGATTGTACAGAACGGTGCCGAGACGCGGACGCGCGGCTTCGTCCTTTGCAAGGACCCAGGGCGCTGTCTCGTCGATATACTTGTTGCTGCGCCGTGCAAGCGTCATGATCTCTTCCAGAGAATCCGCGACATGCAGCGTATCCATATCCTTAACGACTTTACCGACCGTCTCGACCGCAAGGCTGCGAAGCTCTTCATCCAGCGGCTCTGCCGTATCTGCAGGCTGGATCACACCGTCAAAATACTTCTTGTTCATCGCAATCGTCCGGTTGACCAGATTGCCGAGTGTATTCGCCAGATCCCCGTTGTAACGGGCGATCATGCTTTCATAAGTAATATTGCCGTCTGACGCGAAAGGCATCTCACGCAGGCAGTAATACCTGACGCCGTCTACGCTGAAATGACGGGCCAGGTCATCCGCATAGATGACGTTGCCCGTGGATTTGCTCATCTTGGAATCCCCGTTCAGCAGCCACGGATGTCCGAAAACCTGCTTGGGAAGCGGTTCACCGAGCGCCATCAGCATGATGGGCCAGTAAATGGTATGGAAGCGCAGGATATCTTTACCGATGATATGCACATCCGCCGGCCAGTACTTTTTGTACAGTTCGCTCGGATGATCTACATCATAGCCAAGTCCCGTAATATAGTTGCTCAGCGCGTCGATCCATACATAGACCACGTGCTTCGGATCGAAAGATACGGGAACGCCCCATGTAAAGGAGGTCCTGGATACGCAGAGATCCTGCAGGCCGGGCTTAAGGAAATTATTGACCATTTCCTTCTTGCGGGCTTCCGGCTGGATAAACTCCGGATGATCCTCAATATACTGCAGCAGGTGCTCGCTGTATTTGCTCATGCGGAAGAAATATGCTTCCTCACTGCTTCTCTGAACCGGACGTCCGCAGTCAGGGCACTTTCCGTCAATGACCTGCGTCTCGGTAAAGAAAGACTCGCAGGCGGTACAGTACCATCCTTCGTATTTGCTCAGATAAATATCGCCCTGATCGTACAGCTTCTTAAAAATCTTCTGAACCTGCGCCACGTGATCCTCGTCCGTCGTGCGGATAAAACGGTCATAGCTCGTATTCATCAGATCCCAGATCGACTTGATCTCACCGGCGATCTTATCTACATACTGCTTCGGCTCTACGCCGGCCTCTTTCGCGTTCTGTTCGACCTTCTGGCCATGTTCGTCCGTTCCGGTCATAAAGCGGACGTCATAGCCCTCAGCCCGGCGCATCCGGGCGATAGCGTCGGAAAGAATGATCTCGTAAGTATTTCCGATATGCGGTTTACGGGATGTATAAGCAATCGCTGTTGTCAGATAAAATGTACCCTTGTCTGCCATCTTGTTCCTCCTGTAGGCGGTACGCCTTTCTTGAGATAATTCCCGAGAGAATCTCATATTATTATAGCGGTAATGCGGGCTGTTGTCAATCGAGAACCGTGTCCTATGCTTCTTATCTAAAACAAAAAAGCAGCCGTCCGCAGTCTGCACCGTGAAAGGCTGCCCGCATGTTTTCTTATCCTGTCTGTTCTGGTTTTATTTCTGCGGCTCTGCCGGTTTAGGCGGATAGGGATGGATCACACGGATCTTCTCAACGCGCCTCTCGTCCATTTCTGTGACAAAGATCCGGCTGTTCCCGAAGACAAAGGAATAACCGACTTCCGGGAAGTCTCCCTTATATTCCGTAACCCAACCGCCGACCGTAAGACTCTCATAATCAAAACTGTCCGGATCCACCTCAATCAGCTCCAGGAAATCGTCGATGACCATATCTCCGTCGACTTCCAGCAGGCCGTCGCGGATCGGCACGACTTCCTCCTCTACGATATCGGTCTCATCCCAGATATCGCCGACAATCTCCTCGATCACGTCTTCCATCGTGATGACGCCGAGTGTTCCCGAATACTCGTCAACAACGATCGCAAGATGCTGACGGGCTTTTTTCAGGGCGTTCAGCACTGCCGGCAGTTTCGTCGTTTTATAGATGAAACAGGGCTCCAGCATAATGGCGCGGATGTCAAAATCCTGCCCCAGAGACATTTCTTTAAGCAAATGGTTCACATGGACTACACCGACAATATGATCGATGGAGTCTTCATAGACGGGCAGCCGGCTGTGGTTGCTCTTCGCAACGGTCTGCATGATCTCTTCGCGTGTTGCACTGATATCGAGCACATCCATGTCCACACGCGCTGTCATGGCTTCCTCCGCCGTGGTATCCTTGAAATCGATCGCCGCGGACACGAGCTCCGAACGCTCTGCGTCTAGGACGCCTTCATCCTCGGCTGTTTCGATGATCGTCTGCAGCTCGTCGCTGACCTCATCCTCAGGGTTTGTCTTCTCTTCCTTGATGCCCTTCGTCAGCAGCTGGACAAGCTTTACGATCACGTAAGTGGTCGGATAGAACAGGATCCGCAGGAAGCTGATTCCGCCGGAAACTGCTTTGGACATGCCGGTCGCGTTGGCTTTGCAGAAGATCTTGGGGACCGTCTCGCCGAACAGGATGACCAGGACCGTGATAATCAGCGTCCCGACGCCGTTCAGTTTGTCAGAGCCCGTAAGGAGCAGTACACCGACGGTCGTAAGCGATGATGCCGCGATATTGACCAGATTGTTGCCCATCAGGATCGTGGACAGCGTGTCGTCGAAATTCTCTGCAAGCCTGAGAGCTCGCTTTGCCTTGGAATCTCCGTCCTCTGCCTCATTTTCCAGACGGATCTGATTGCAGGCGGAGAGCGCCATTTCCGAGCCTGAGAAATACGCTGACAGCAGAATACATACCAGGATGCCCGCCAGAACAAGTATGATCGGTATCATGATCTGCCTCCTTCCGAGGATTCGACAGAAACCGGTGTCGGCTCCGCATCCTGCTCCTCTTCGCGGTGGATATCCATCTGAACCTTGTAAATCCGGTTATGCCGGATATCACTGACTTTTACGGTCAGATTGTAATATTCAAACTGCTGCCCGCGTGTCGGGATCTCGGTAAAATGCTCAAACACCCAATCCGATACAAGCAGATTGGTGAAGCGGTCCTCGTTCTCCCGCTCATCCGGGTCCTCAAATTCCATGAAATTAAAAGCGTCCAGGACCGTTTCGTCCCCGCTTACGATAAAAGAGTCCTCCGTCAGCTTAATGAGCGGCTCTCGAATCTCGTCATCTTCGTCCCAGATCTCGCCGACGATCTCCTCGACGATATCTTCGACCGTAACTACACCGAGTGTCCCGCCGTAACTGTCCGTAATGACAGCCATATTCATCTTGTGCTTGGACATCTCTGTCAGCAGCTCATCGATTTCGATCGCACTGTGAGCATAATAAACCTGGTCGAGCAGCGGCCGGATGTCCGGGATCCTGCCCGACAGAATGTATTCCTTCAGGTATTTACGGATCTGGAGGACACCTATTACGTTGTCGATGGTCTTTTCATATACTACAATACGGGAATGATTCTGTTCCCGTACATAATTCAGAATGTTTTCAGGAGAGTCATTGACCTCCACCGCGGCCAGATCGACCCGCGGAGTCAGGATGCTGGAGACCGTCACGTCTCCGAACTGCAGCGCGGACGAGATCAGTTCGCTCTGCTCCTCGTCAATCGAGCCCTCCTCCGTCATATCTTCTATGATATCGTACAGTTCGTTCTCTGTGACGGATGCGCCTTCGTTATTCTTCATCCTGGATGAGACCATCTGACCGAATACAGCTAAAAGCTTGGCGGCCGGGCGGAGGATCTTCATCAGGAATACCATAAAGCCGGACAGACTGAGGCTTGTCTGCTCGGATGTCTTTTTACCGATGCTCTTGGGGAGCAGTTCTCCCAGGAAGAACATGGCGATCGTAGTTGCAAAAGTACTGATCGTGACAGCTGTACCCATCCTGGCGGAATCGCTCCAGACACGGGTAACCAGCAGCGTTACGATAGATGCTGCCACAAGATGCGCGATATTGATCACAATCAGCAGCGTCGTGACCGCCTGATCAAAATTGTCCAATATATACAGTACTCTGCCTGCACGCGGATCGTGCCGGTCATCAAGGACTTTCATCCTCGTCCGGGAC
>JAEEGF011075976.1_pt1 | contig 13060 bp, 9 predicted proteins | sample 9134171 | NCBI WGS metagenome assembly JAEEGF01 (sample SAMN16246542, study PRJNA631951) | gut metagenome | biome: gut microbiome; feature: rumen; material: AP-attached | host: Bos | place: Iran: Karaj | collected 2018-10
TGAAGCTAATTCCAATGTCCAGTACATATTTCTTACAATTAAAATTAATTTTCCTTTTTATTTAGGTCTTATAGGGCTAATGAGTCTCATAGAATCTGTTGGAACTATAAGGCTTATGGGCTCTTCAAAGAACCTTTTCTCTTACGGGAGCGCAAAGTTACAATTTTTTCTGGAATTATCAGCCTTTATGCCATAAAATTTCTTCTGTTCCACCCAAAAAATTCAAGCGACAGGCCAGAACATAGAAATAATCGCTTAAACGATTCATATAAGCAGTAACATTTTTGTCAACAGGCTCCTGCGCATCCAGTGCATAAATCAGTCTTTCGGCCCTGCGGCATATCGTACGGCAAACATGCGCCAGTGCAGCCGCACGGCAACCACCCGGCAAGGTAAATCCACGCCATCCGGGCAGTCCGTCGTTGGCAACATCTATATTATGTTCCAACTCGATAATCTCCTCAGCAGTAATCTTACACTTGCCGGGTGTAGTGCTCTCGGGGTCGGTTGCCAGGATATTACCAATGGCAAATAACTGACATTGGATTTTTGTCAGACAGTCACAGTCGGTGGGATTGTCAAGGTAGGTAAGAAGGAGACCAATCTGGCTGTTCAACTCGTCAATGGTACCATAACTCTCTAAGCGTAAGCTGGCTTTAGGTACACGCTTACCCCCTACAAGGCTGGTCAGCCCCTGATCGCCTGTTCGTGTATAAACGTTGCATTTTTTCATCAGAAATTAACTATATAGTGTTGTTTGTTATATTTAGTATCGAAAAAGGCTATGCCCACATCGTATAGGTCGAAGGTTATGACTGAGGGCAGACGCATGAACCAATCCTTATGCCTGTTCAGGTTATTCATCAGGACAACAGAATGCTCGTTCAGATGAGTGAGAACCTCATCGATTGGCTCGTCAATCCAACACAGGTCAATCTTCCCCTCTGGCACACCATCTGTTATCCGGGCCTTTCTGCATCCTGCCTGCAAATAGCGTACCGAAGCGTATGTTTTGGTCAGACAGACAACAACATCGGGTTGTGCCCAGTTACTGATACGTAGCAGCAGGTGCAGTATTTTACGAACCCTGAAGCGGTCTTTCAGTAGCAGGTCTTTGTCCAACTCCTTGTAGGCATAGTAGGGCAGCGGTTCATAAAGGACCTCCGTAATAAACTTAAATGCGAAGGGCGAATGAACTCCATATCCGCACCGGTGCCTGAAGCGGAACAGCCAGACAAGAGGATTTGATAACCTGTACATAACACAAAATTACAAATAAGTGATGAAACTACCAAATCTGTCATTAGGAAACTATAGGTAATTCTAACAAAAAAGGCCCGACATGATGTCGAGCCCTTTATTGTCAATAAACTAAATTACTTACTTTGTAACAGCAACTTTTTTGCCATCAATAATGAAGATACCGTTGGTAGCCTTGCTTACGCGCTGGCCAGAGAGGTTGTAGATAACACCGCTCTTTGTCTGATCAGCAGAAATGCTGTTGATAGCAGTACCAGCCAAGTTAACTACGAAGTCATCAGGACGGCAGATGTTTGCTGCATCGGGATCACCGAAGGCAATACCACTTACTGTTACACTCTTGCCTGTCAAATCACCCTCGAGAGGGAAGGAAATGATAACACCATCGGCTGCATCGTTGAACTTACCATTGTAAATAGTAATGGTATATTTGCCAGTCGTAGAGTTATAAGCCACGTCAACAACCTTCATCTTAGCAGTAGAACCACCCTTCTCATAGATATAATCGTCATCTTCATCGGTAGCGATGCTTACTCCCTCGTCGAACTTGAGCTGGAAATTGCAGTTGGCAATCGTCTTTCCGCTGTTGTTCTCATACTTAATTACCAAGTTGCCGTCTTCAACGCTGGGAATGAATTTTACAGGATCCTGAGCGTTGGCAACTACAGCCATAGCTGCAAAAAGCAATAGAGATAAAATCTTTTTCATACTAATACTTATTATATATTATTTCTTTCTATCCTAAACAATAAACAAAAAAGTTTATTATCCTTCAGCCATGATGTTCAGGATTACCTGAATATCAGATGCATCAACGAAACCGTCACCGTTCAGGTCGCACTTGGGATCGTTTGTTTCATTTGCCATGTCGTTCAATACTACCTGAATATCAGAAGCATCAACGTAATCGTCACCGTTCAGGTCACCCTTCTTGCCTTCTTCTGGTGCTTCAGTAACAGTCAGCTTAAAGCCCTTGTTTTCAACCTGAGCAATCTCAGTTCCATCAGGAGTATGCATAACAATACCTGTCAATGCAAGGTCATACTCGCCAGGAGCTACTGTAGCGGCAACCTGAAGAGTAAACTTAGCAACAACACCACGACCTGTAGCAACAGGAGTTTCGGTCTCAGAGAACAATCTAACACCTCCTACCTGAATAGCTTCTGACCAACGATCAGCAGCAACAGCACTTACCAATGTAATGCCCTCGGGGAGAACGAGATCGGTCTGCCAGTTGATAATTTCCTTTGTGTTGTTCACCATGGTTAAGGCAACTTCTACTGTCTTACCCTGCTCTGCTGTAGCAGAGGCAGCCTCCAAGTAGTTGTTTGTGCGGTTAAGAGCTGCATTAGCACCTACGAATGAACAAACCGCCATCAACAAGAATAAAAATCTTCTTTTCATAAGATAAATTTTTAAAGTGAATAATTTGTTATTTTAAATTGTTTTCGTTATTGTTTATAGTTAGCTTTTTAGGTCTAAACACAATTATACGATGCAAACTTACATATTTTTTCTCAATCACCAAAGATAATTTTACTTTTTTTTGATTTTTTTTGCCGAAAATGTTTCTTACTGCGATTTTTATGCCGAAATATGTCTGAAAATTATATCCATCCGTTCTCCTTATACCATTTAATTGTACTTTCCACGCCCTGCTCCAACTTCCATTGCGGTTCGTAGTCGAAATCACGCTTTGCCGGTTCTATGTCGCACTGCCAATTGCGCTGGCTGAGGATATGGAACTTGTCGGTATTCAGCGCATTCATCTTGCCAGTTAAATGACTGATGCAAGTGCTTACCGCACAGATTATCCGTAACAGCCAGAGAGGAGCCTTGGTGTGCAACACCCAGGGATTCCCGAGTTGCTGCTGTAAAAGGTCGCTGAACCTGCGACTGTTATAGACCTCACCATCGCTGAGGAAATAAGCCTTGCCCTCGGCTGCAGGAGATGCTATACATTTATATATAGCCTGCACGACATCCATCATATAGACAAAGGTGATCTCCTGTGGCTTGTAACCTACAGCAAAGTCGATATGCTGTCGGATGCTTTTTGCCATCATGAAGTAATCCTTCTCGCGTGGTCCGTAAACTCCCGTCGGTCTGAGGATGGTGTAAGGGAAATCCTTTTGCCGGAGCAGGTATTCCTCGGCTTTCAACTTACTCTTACCATAGGCGGTGTTAGGCTTGGGTGTATCTGTAAGAAGTATGGGACTGTAAATCCAGGGATTATCTTCGGAAGGTTTCCTGACGGGTTTTTCCCGGATGGCACCGAAGATGCTGAGACTGCTGACGAAGACGAACCTCTTGGGAATCATGCCTGCGTTCCTCAGTGCATCAATAAGGTTGCGGGTGCCATCGGTATTGGTACGGTAGAAATCCTTTTCGTTCAGGCATTTGGTGGCTCCTGCGGCATGGACGACATAGTCCCAGCCATTCCCGCCCATTTCGTCCTTGTATTGAAGAAGTTGGGTTAGCAGGGCATCAGGATGGGAGAGGTCGAGCTGGGCAAACCTGATGCGTTCGTCCTGCAGATAGCCCCGGCTACTGGTGCCGCGAACACCGGCCCAAACCTCGAACCCTCTGTCCAGTCCTTCCTGAACGATATAACTACCTATGAAGCCGCTGGCTCCCGTAATCAGTATTGTCATTCTTCGTCTTCTTCCTCTATAGCCGGTCCGTAAGAATCAATATTATACATCTTCAGCATCTCGGGACTGAGTCGTCTGTCGTTCTTACCCATTACGAACTTCGGAGGTATGTAGCCACCCAGATCCTGACGCTTGTAGGGAGCTGCCGCTCCAGGCATTACCAGACGGAAGTCGATGGTATTCATAGTAGTTCTCTTGTCGGCAATTTCCAGCACGCCGTCAACAGAGGTAATACCCCATGGGTTACGCATAGAGAAACAGTATTTTGAGGGCTGGCGGGTGTACATAACAGTAAAGGCATGGCCCGTCACGGTCTCGAGTGTTCCACAGATAATACCGCCCTTATTGAAACCGCCGACACTGATCATACCGTTCTTCAGGGCATAATCGACTACCATGGTGAGCTCTCCGTTGAACAGTTTACCCGGACTGATTGCCCAGCTGTCGCAATCACCTGTGAATGGGGGAGCGGCATGCTCTGTACCGATACCCCCGAGGCCTCCGGTCTTGAAGCAGGTGAGCCACTTCATGAGAGCTTTCTCCATAATGGTTGCCCAGTTGTACTTGTCGTTCTTTCCGCTAACCTGCGCACATTCGCCGTTGCTTTTACTCAGCAACTTATTGTCAACAACAACATCAATGGGGTTACCCTTGGGGTCGAACATCTTGACAATGTACGTTGAGGTTCCCTCCTTAGTAATGATGCTCTTGATGAAGTCGGGATAGATATAGGCAAATGATGCAAACACAGCACACATGCAGCAGTCTCCGATGGCATGCTGGTTTACGTCAGCCGGTGTGGGGTTGCCATTGTTAAGAGGATACAACGTGATGGTCTTGGCTGTCCAGCGGTCATACTCACTGCCTACATCGGCAAGTTTCGGATCAGGCTGGTTGTTGGGATCGGCCAGCCATTCTTTCTGCGCCTGGGTAGCAGCAGCATATTTGGCATAATGGTTTCCCATAGGACTGGTGCTGGAATGTGAAGAACTGCTCTTCAGCGCCCAAACCTTGGTCGTATCGGTAAATTCCTCGCGATTGGGGAAAGGAGTAACGAATGTTGCATCGTGTGCGGCAGCCATTGACTTATAGAAATGACGGGTAATTGTGCCGGACTTCAAGACAAGCAGTCCCTCTTCGCATGCAACGATATTATAAGTAACGGTAGCACCTGATTCACGTGGCACAGCCTTAAAGCTTCGCTTGTTATCGGCATACTCCAAATCATATACCGTTTCATCACCGGAAGCCTTCACCAGTTTCATGACGGTGCCGTTGAAGACCCACTTCTCATCACCATTGTAATGGGTAGTAGAAGAACTCATCACACGCCAGCCAAGATACCAGTAACCGCTAATCTGACCTGGTTCTGATTCAGGCATAAACTCCATACTCTTGATTTTGCTTACATCATAGGAGACGATGGAGTTGTCATCCAATGTAATGTCCAAGCGTTGTGCAAACGTTGCAACGCATCCCATCATAAAGATGGCGAATAAAAAAAGGTTACGTTTCATTTCTTGTTTTGTTTATTTTTGAGAATGGTTTGAAGAATCTCAGGGTCATTTGTGGTAATGAGGTCTATGCCCTTCATATCGGCAAACTCGGTAAGGGCTTCTTTGCCGTCAACCGTCCATACGTTTACTTCCACACCTAACTGCTGTGACTCCTGCAACCACTCAGGATGATTCTTGAAGACGTTCATGTGATAGTCAATGCCCGTCAGTCCCATTGCCTTGATATCCTTAGGTGATATGTCACCGCTCAGATAGGCAATCTTAGCCTTAGGTTCCTGGGCATGAAGATATTCGCAAGCATGTTTACTAAAGGAGATGTACTCGGTACGCTTTTCCAGCTTCAGCATGTGGACCAGCTCCAGACAACGCTGTACAATCCGTTCATCGCGCTGCGCAGTGCTGTGAGGCTTAATCTCTAATATCAGCTGGCAGCCTTCGATCCGTGTGCCTTCCAACAGGTACTGTTGAAGGGTAGGGATGAACTCGCCATTCGCCAAGCGATGATTCATCAGTTCTGCATAGGTGGCATCCTCGATTCTAATGCCATTGACGGTAGCATCGTGGAAAACAACAGGTACACCGTCAACGGTAATCCATACATCAAATTCCGAGCCATAACAGCCGACGGCTGCTGCCTTCTGTAGCGAAGCGATGGAATTCTGTGCACTTCCGTCTGTGCGCCAATGTCCGCGATGCGCCACAACCTTCGGCTGTGCATACATTATCATGGATACGCAAGCCAAAACTAATATTAAGAATGTCTTTTTCATCTTTTTTTTCTCCCATCCTTAGAGGGGAGGTCGGGAGGGGTCTTTACTCAATCACCGCTGCATAACCGCCATTCTTCATCATCTTAATGTCGAGTGTAGTTGCAGCACTTACCTGACGCTGTTCCTTATTATAGTGCATAGCCTGCCAGTTGGCATTTACGCCATCCTTATAGCCTGTAAGCGTATGGTTCCCGGCTCCCAGGAAGTCCAACTTAACGCTGAATGTACGGGAATCCTCATCGCCGTTGCAAATACCGCCGATGAACCACTTGTTGCCTTTGCGCTTAGCGGTAATCACATACTTACCGGCATCGGCTGCCAAACAGCGGGTCTCATCCCACGTAGTAGGAACAGAGGCGATATAACGAGTACAATCGTCGTTCTGATAGTAGCGGGTAGGATTGTCTGCCAGCATCTGAATACCACTCTCTAATACCACATAGAGAGCCATCTGGAAACAGCGTGTTCCCATAGCACCGCTATTGGGACGACTGGCATGATAACGGTCGGGCTGCATGTTGTTCATACCACCAGGGGTGAAGTCGGCAGGACCTACAGCATTACGGATGAAAGGCAGATAAGTGGTGTTCTCAGGACGACAGCTGCCCATCTGCTCCAGACCGCGAATACCCTCATAGGAGAGGAAATTGGGATATTCATATTCCAGACCAGCTGGCGTGAAGGATCCGTGCAGGTCAACCAACAACTTATACTTGGCAGCCTCGGAGACAACACGCTTATAGAAGTTCACCATCCACTGGTCAGCATGATCCATGAAGTCAATCTTCACACCGGCTACACCCCATTCTGCGTAGGTCTTAAAGAGATCCCAGTTCTGTTCAACCGTCAACCAGGGGAGCCAGAGGATAACGCCAACGCCCTTGCCTTTACAATACTGGATCAAGTCCTTCAGGCGCATGTCGTCATTGGCGGTATAAGGATCTCTTGTGTTCTTTGCCCAGCCTTCATCCAGCAGGATGTATTCAACACCGTACTTGGCTGCAAAATCGGCAAAATATTTATATGTTTCGTAGTTACAACCAGACACAAAGTCAACATCAGGACCGAAGGGAGCTGCTCCATTCCACCATTCCCAGCTAACCTGTCCGGGCTTAATCCAACTGGTATCTGTCAGCACGGGCTTGCGGGAGAGCTGGAGGGTAACGGTCTGCTCCACGATACCCTTACTGTCGGTGCATACTACATAACGCCAGGGGAAAGAACGTGTTCCGGCAGTCTTGGCGATAAAGTTGCCTTCCTCGGTAATGGTCTCACTACGGTCACCTCTGGGCTCCCACTTCACAGGGGCCTTGGGATAGATAGCCTCGATACCCTCTGCTGTAGGCTGCAGGAAGAGACGGGGATAATCATCCACATCAGCTTCGCCCATCAGCAGCTGCGTGTCGTTAGGACCAGAAAGCAGGCAGGGAATAGTAGAGAGTTTGCGATCACTCTGGTTCCACTGTTCCAAGGTCGCGTGTCTGTAAGCCTCCTCGTAGGAGGTGTTGAAGTTTCCGGTGGTCTGCCGATGAGCAACATAGCCCTGGGCAGGAACCATAGTGAAGTTATCTTCCTGAACCTCGACATCACCCTTAATCTTGGTTACGAAACGATATGCAACAGCATTGTCCATCACACGCATCTCCACGGTATAATTGCCATAAGAGAGGATTGCCTGTGTATAGACATTCTCGACTGTGCTGTATTTAATAGGAACAACGGGCTTGATTGTTTCCTGGAAAGAGCTTGTCTTTACACTCTTGAAAGGAGTGGCACCGGCATAGTTCTTTCCGCTAATCTGCATATTGACATCCTTAATCGTGTAGAGTGTGGTGCCATTCTTGGTAACTGTCCAACCTAAAGGACTTTGCTGCAGTTGAACGCGCAATGCCCCGTTGGGAGATACAATTTCCCTAACCTGTGCGGCATGTCCTACCAATGAGGTGACAACAAAGAGTAGTGCCGCAACTGACAAGTTTTTCATAATGTTCATTTGAGTTTATCCGTAATAATGTGTTTTAGTTGGCGCAAAGGTATAACTTTTTGGCGAAACAGGAAACTAAATCATCAAAAAAAATGGAACACCCAAAAAAAACTTGCATCTGGGGTCTAAAGCTGTTTGCCGTTTACGGCGGTTCTTCTACAATTTATTTGAAAAGAAAACCCTAAAAACACTTCTGCTCAGGCTGAGACTCCGTCTCTGATGGCCTGCCTGCATGCTTTTGCTCATGAGTAAACTCCTAGCAAAAGCCTACAGTCACCCCATCAATCTCTAAGAGATTCAGCCTGAACAGAAGAAAAATCCCGCTATCGCTAAATTACTTTTATTTTCTATTTATGTTCAAGTTGACGAGTTAACATTTCAACAAAATAGAAGAAGCGATTATTTCACGATTTTCTTTCCATCAATGATGAAGATGCCATTCTGAGCCTTGCTTACACGCTGGCCAGCCAAATTGTAGATGGCTCCCTCGCCTTCGGAGAGGGCTGGGGTGAGGCTTTCAATAGCTGTTTCATCTTCCTCGTCGAAGGGATAGAATGCCTTGATAGCAGCAGAGATTTCCAGGTAGCCCTTACCGGCAGCAATCGCTGTGCCCGGAGTTGCCTTGGCAAATCCAATCTTATCGCCGATCTTAGCCAAGATGAACTGAGAACCATCGGCTGTCACCTCCTCGTTTGCAGGCTTCAGGTCATTGTCTGCGACAGGCTCAACAGCTCCCTCTGCCATATTGAGTGTATATTTGTGACCTGTGCCGTTGTCCTTAAGAACTACAGCCTCACCGGCAGGGATCGCCTTCACCTCTTTCAGTTCTGCGAATCCGCCATCTACGACTTTGACAGCAAATGCCTGAACCTTAGAGTGCAGCTTAGAGATATTGAACGGTGCTACATACGTACCATAAACAGCACCCTCGGCAAACTGATAGCTGTCTGATGTCTTCTGCTTCACTTCCAGGGTATAGGTTGCCTCCCATCCGTCACCGGCATCTGTGGTGCAGGTAATCTGGACCTTACCCAACGCAACTCCTGTAACAGTTCCGTCGGCAGCAACGGTAGCAATGTTCTCGTCGGCTGACTCCCATGTCAGAGCGACATCCTCAAGATTCTGGATGGTGGGCAGGTATTTTGCCGTAGCACCGACAGATACGGTACGCTCCTCGGGGAGATAGCAAACGTAAGACATATTCTCGTCCAACTGGAAGGTGTATCCGTCATAGCCCTTCTTTGGCAGCACGAAGTCGCCCTTCACAATGTCGTAGAATCCATATACACCATCGTGACGCATGGCAGGAACATAGTTGCAAATCTCTTCGTCACCCTCCGAAACCCTGAAGTACCAGATACGGCCATGGAAGGCATTGTCCCACTCGGGATTAGCGAAGATAGAAAAGTTACGGCTTGTCGGGTTGCAGGCAGTCTCACCTGTCGGGTAGTCCACATCGTTAAGTTTCAGGTTGCCGACCGTACATTCAGCCTCGTATTCCTTACCCAGTTCGAAAGGAGCGCGGTTATCACCGCTACCTGTTGTACCACCTGTGAAGTAGCCGATGTGTGCATTATCGTTACCATTGATATAGAGTGACATACCTGTTCCGGCATATACGTTACGTGCACTGAAGACAGCACGCCAACCGCCTTCAACCTCAGTCTGGAACTTAACGTTCACCTTTGTGTCGGTAGTTGGCTTATAGGGGAATTCAAATACATTCTCGCGGGCAGCAGATGTGCTTTCGATGTATGCCAGCGGTGTATATTTCTCGGTGTCTGTCCAAGTGATTTCATCGTACGCAACAGGGAAGACAGCCTTCTCTATCGTGAGCTGGTCGAAATAGAAGTAATAGGGAGGATTGTGCTCACCGTCGTCACACACGCCGAACTGGATATTCAATACATCCCAGTCCTTGTCGGCTGTAAACTCGAATGAATAAGGCTGGTTCGTTGTCTGTGCCTTTGGCAAACGTGTCATACCCAGAATTTCACCACCCGGATTGTTGGGAGCAGAAGCATGGTCAAAAGCATCTGTGTTACGGACATAGAAAGGCAGGAAAGCGTATGAACCCTCGTTCCATGATTTCCACTGCTCGCAACTGAAGTTGAATGACACGGTATAGGTAGCACCAGCCTCCAGGCCCTCTAACTTATAATAAAGAGGTTCCCAACCGCCTGTACCTACATAGTTATCCAGGTGGCAGGTTCCAGCAGCTTCGTCGTAGGTAATCTTGCCTTCGAATACATTCTTATGATCATTGTTGGTAGTCCAGTTGTTCAGATCCTTGTATGCTGTCATATCGATGGGCTGAGAAATTACGACGCCAAGGTCTTCCCATGCTGTACCATTCCACTTGTACTCGTGGTTATCTTTTGTGTTAACAACAAGCTTGCCCGGATAAACTGTGGTACCGGCTTCTTCGGCAATGGCCTGACCGTCGGGGCTGAGCTCGAAGTTGGCATCATTAGCTGAATTGAAAACCTTACCCGTGATTTTATCTTTCAAACCACCTTTTCCCTCGCTGTCCACAACGGGAACAAGGTCCATCTTCAACAACTCACCCTCGAAAATCTTGAAGGTATATAGCTTCATGAAAGTTGCTGAGTTGTCGGGATGATTCGTGTGACAGAGATCGAAGATGTACATAGGGGTAGTACCACCCTTGGAGTCACCTTCACCAGTAATGGTTGCACAGGGCTCTGTCTCACCGCCTTTGAACACATCCAAAGTCAGGCCACTGGCATTGACCAGGATCTTTTCTCCCGTGGGAATTTCAGTTGATCCCGTTACCTCGGCATTGCGGGCGAAACAACCGGTATTCTGTCCGCCAAAGCGCCAGAAGAAAACAAACATATCGGTTCCATAGTTTGAACGGGAACCGAAAGGAGCCTGGTAATTAGCCGTATTGCTGCCATCAATATCGCATTCCATTAAAATACGAGTGTTAGCAGTATGTACATATTCCGTATTGATATAAGGCCTGCCCGTAGCATCAGTGGTGGCAATGTACTCAATCTCTGTAACACCGCCACCAGCAACCTTCAGGGAGTTGACCTTCGTAATAATGCCATACTCCTCATAAACACCTTGATTATTGAGAGCATAGTACTTCCTTGCTGTCTGGTCATAGACATAAGGATCATTTCCCGTGTACGTCGCAATGTTATCTACCGGCGTAGCCTCGATGGGAGCGGCAAAAGTGACAGTTGCCATTACCAAACCAATGATAAATAGTAGAACTTTTTTCATGATTGTGTTTGTTTTAGTTAATTAATGGTTCTCGGTATTTTGCATGCAAAATTGCAAAATATAAACTCAAAAAGCAAATTTGTGTGCAACTTTTTGCAAACGATGCGACATTTTTTTTATAAATATCATATTTTACTTGCATTAAGGCTGGCGATATGCTTGTTTATTTGCTCATAAATCCGTAATTTCGCGCCGCAAAACTAACATTATCTTTAAAATACTACCCAATGAACAAGACATTAACCTTTTTTATTGCATTGATAACTTTTTTGTCCATGCAAGCCCAACCGGACTATTTTACCCCCTACCAGCAGACAAAGTTGCGTCTGCCTTCAGTACCGCTGATTTCTAACGACCCCTATATTTCTTTCTGGTCGCCTTACAACAAACTAACAGGCGGAACCACCCGGCACTGGACAGGAGCTGTTAAGGCTATGGACGGTATCCTGCGTGTAGATGGTACAAACTACCGCTTCATGGGTTCACAGAAAGATATATTGCTCGAAGCCATTGCCCCAATGGGAAACAAAGGCCGTTGGATTGCAAAAATCAAACGGTCGAATGCAGCATCCAACTGGTACGAGAAGGATGCCAGCGAAAGCGGATGGACCAACGGCTATGGCGCTTTCGGTTCACAAAACGAATACGACGGGGTTTATACTAATTGGAACGACCTGTCGCAATACTACATCCGCCGTCATGTAACCCTGACAGAGGAAGACCTGAAATCCGACCTGTGGATGGTTTATTCCCACGACGATAACTTCGAGCTTTACATCAACGGTGTAAAACTGGCAGAGGCAACGAACGGAGAGACCTGGAAACAGAACGTAAAAATCCACCTGCAAGGCAGCTCACGTGATGCTTTAGTCGTTGGTGATAATGTTATTGCATTTCACGTAATCAATACCCGAGGCGGCGCTTTGGCCGACGTAGGTCTGTTCCGAAACATCTTAGGTTTCCACCCCGGCATGGAAGCCATCGCTCCTATGGCAGATCAGGGACCTTGGGAGGCTCGCGTCCGTACAGCAGCTATCTCCGGAACAACATGGACAAAAGAGGATTATGATGATACCGGCTCAACATGGCTGACCCAACAGGGAGCTTTCGGTTCTGACGGCGAACCATACGTCAACACCCCCTGGACCAAAACAGGATCCGATATTTATATCCGCCGCAAAGTAACCCTTACTGCCGATGATCTGCAACGTGACCTGCACGTCATCTATTCGCATGACGACGTCTGCGAGGGTTATATCAACGGACGCCGGATTTTCTCGACAGGCGAGACATGGGTAAAGAATGTGAATTATCAACTTACAGACGATGACAAAGCAGTATTACACGAAGGAGAAAACATGATTGCATACCATGTTCACAACACTACGGGTGGTGCTTTGGCCGACATAGGTCTGTACTACAGTATAGCAGGCGAGCAGATAGCCAATCAAACCAACTGTCATGTACTGGCTACCAATACATACTATAAATTTACCTGCGGACCGGTAACACTGGATGTTGTCTTCACTGCACCTATGCTGATGAACGATGTAGATCTGATGTCAACACCCATCAACTTCATCTCCTATCAGGTAACCTCCAACGACGGTGAGGAACATG
>JAEEGF011145358.1_pt1 | contig 13059 bp, 15 predicted proteins | sample 9134171 | NCBI WGS metagenome assembly JAEEGF01 (sample SAMN16246542, study PRJNA631951) | gut metagenome | biome: gut microbiome; feature: rumen; material: AP-attached | host: Bos | place: Iran: Karaj | collected 2018-10
ACTTAGTAGAACTGGAATTAATGATATGATATGGATTGGTGATTCCGTTGTTGATGCTTCAAATTTGTGTGGCATGGCTAGAAAAAAATCAAATTCATACATTTTATTATCTAGCATGGTTCATAATAACATTATTAAAAAATGGAACGAAAAACATGATAAATCTCAAATTTGGTTTAAATATAATTCGTTATTAAAATGTTACGAATGTAATGCCTATTATGATGGATGGAATATATAGGAGGTTATATGTATTCGTATAAAGATTCAAAGTCAAATATAATAAACATTTTAAAATCAAAAACGCCAATTAAAAATATGGATAATATACCATCAGATAACACATTTACTTATGAAAATGGCGTAAAAACATGGGTATCGGCAATTTTTGTAGATATTGAAAATTCTACAAAACTATTTAGTTCAAAAGATGAGAAGTTAGCTCGCTTGATGAGAGCATTTTGCTCAGAAATAATATGCATTATGCAAAATTATTCAAAATATAATCAAATAGGCATAAGAGGTGACTGTGTATATGCCATCTATGATGTTCTAGATGAAGATGACTTGGTTAAAGTGTTTGAAGTTGCTTTTACTGTCAATACATTTATGAAAATGTTTAATAAAATTATTAAAGATTATGGATATGATTTTTTAAATGCTGGTATCGGAATTGGAGCTGATGAAGATTTAATTATCAAAGCTGGTAGGTCTGGCACAGGAATTAATGATAAAATATGGATTGGAAAAGCTGTGGTTGATGCAGCAAATTTATCTTCTAAAGCAGCAAGAAACAATGTTGAACCAATTGCAATGAATAGTATTTTCTATAATTATGTTATTGAAAAACTTATGGCTAGAAATTCTAATTATAGACAATGGATAAAAGGTTATAATTATAATATTTATACAAGAAAGTATGAATTTTATCACTGTAATATCATAGATAAAGATTTTAATACTTGGATTGGTGGAGGAATGAAATAATGGCTGATATAAAAAATAATAAGATGTCAAGAGAAGAAGAAAAAGAGATTTTGCAAGGCATTCAAAATCAAATAGGCAGTTTTGATAATAAGGCAAGTATATTTTTAGCTACAGTTGGAATTGTGTTTGCTTTATCTTCGTCATTTATTGAAATATTCCATAGCGAATGGTTTATTAAATTAGAAGACATAACTTATAAAGGATGGTATAAGGGTATATTTATTGCTTTTGTTATTGTTTCTTTTTTAATAGTTTTATCTTTTATATTAGTTCTACGTCCAAGAAAAAAAACAATAGATAAAATATATGGAAATTACTACAAGGATATAGCAAAGAGTAAAAGAGAAGACTTGAATATTATATTAGATGAATTTGTAAATGATGATGAACTCTTAATAGATCAAATAAAAATAAATTCAAATATTTGTGATAAAAAACATTTCTATCTTGTATGTGGTGAATTATTATTTATTCCTTTTATTATTTTGCTTTCTTCTATGGTATTAATGATTGTGAATAAATAATTGTCACTTTAAAATAATTTTTAAAATAATGCAATGGAGGATGAGATAGTTATGAAATTACATTGTTATATTGATGATACTAGTGTGTCTGGCAATACAGAACCATTTGATTTTGTATCTGATGTTAGAAAACAATATATTGGTTATATAGCTGATAATTTAATGCTGACAAAAATAAAGAAAGAATTAGAAAGGCTAAAAAGTAAATATATAAACGTTTTAAACATTTTTCCAAAAAGAGAATTTCATTTTGTTGAAATATATAACTCGAACATGATTGCTAAAGACAAAAAACTAGATATTTTTAGAGACTTTTCAGACTTGATTGTAAACAATAATGTGAAAATTTTTTCTCAATCGATAAGAAAGGATAATCATTTTAATGCATTTGTTGAGAATAAGCCTTTGCAAATAGATGATATAGCAATGCTCGTTCTATTTTTTAAACAGATTAAGGATTATTTAAATAATAATATGTATGAAAAAGTAGAAGTAGTTATAGATAATGGAATTGATTCGAAAATAAAAAAAATATTAGAAATTCCAATAAACCATTTTAAGGAAATATCCAAACAAACAACCATTAAATTTGTTGATTCAGATAAAAATTTATTTGTTCAACTTGCAGATTTTTGTGCTTATAGTTATACTAGGCAACAATATCTAGCTTCTGCATTATTGAAGCAGCAAGATGCCAAAGAACAACTCGATGAATTTAAATTCGAAATGTATAATAATATGACAAAAGTAACAAAACAGTTTGTTAATATTAATTTTCTTGATGGTACATCTACAGAGGAAGTAAAAAACAAAGGAGCCTATATTAAGTGGTTGGCATCAAATCAGGATTAATAATTATGACTAACCATTTTAAATAAAGTTTTGTTTTAAAGTTAATACTAACTCTATATATGGCAGATATGGATAATTTAACCAATATTATAAAAGAGGGCAATGAATATGAATTTTTTTATAGAGACTTTAAAACTGTCTACGATGAAAATTAATGCAGAATTTGAAGCTACAAAACAAATATGGCATAACGCAAGCGTTGGTACACTAAGAGAAAAATTAATAAAAGATATCCTTAAGCCATATCTTCCAAATTGTTATGGAGTTTCTGGAGGATTGTGTTATGATGAAAATGAAAATAAAAGTAAACAATTGGATATTGTCTTATATGATTCTATGTATTCTTATCGATTACCTTTTGATGATGACTTTATTGTTTTCCCCTGTGAATCAGTTTATGGAAACATTGAAGTAAAAACAAATTTAAATAAGCAGACATTAAATGAAGCAATAGATAATATTGCATCATTAAAGAAACTTAAAAGAAAAGACGCTACTGAGTTTGATATTACGCCCCATACAGAGATTACTGCTGGAGGGAAACATTTAGGTAGCAAAAAAAATGATTATTTTGGCGTTGTGTTTTCATATCATAGTTCTTCAGTGGATTCAATAATGGAAACACTAAAACAAATAGAAATTGAAACTAAAAGTAATCTTCCCGATTTGTTTGTTTTGCTTGATAAAAAGACGATGATTTTTAAGGCTAATTTAAATCAAAAAACAAAAAATTTTACCCTTGATTTAACAGGTGATTTTGAGGGGTATGTTCCAATAGAAACTGGAGATAATACAATATGCTACTTCGTATTATATTTGCTTGTAATTTTATATAATCAGCACTTGAAAAGTATTAATCCTCTAAAGCTTTTTTTTGATGAATTTGTTGTAGATACTTCTAATAAAGTTCAAACCCAAAAATATTCAATTCCCAAAAGAGTAAATAATGGCAATAATATGTAAAAATGCGTTACAAATTGTTTTAAACAACAAATTTGTAACGCTTTTTTGCTTTTTTGTGATATAATGTATTTGAAGGTGAACGATCATGCTAATTAAAAGAATGCAATATTTAGAAAATATTAGAAGATTTTATGAATCTAATTTAATTAAAGTATTAACAGGAATAAGAAGATGTGGAAAAAGTGTAATACTTGAGCAAATAAAAGATGAATTGACTAAAGATTATAATAAAAAATTAGATCATATCGTTTCAATTAATTTTGAAGATGTAAAATATTCTGATATCAAAGATTATAAAAAATTAAACGATTATATATTGAAATCAATAGTTGATGATAATAAATATTATATATTTTTAGACGAGATTCAACATGTAAAGCAATTTGAAAAGACGCTTGCTTCGCTTAAAGCCACAAAAAATGTTTCTATATTTGTGACAGGTAGTAACAGTAAACTTTTATCTGGAAGACTTGCTACTTTATTAGTTGGAAGATGTAAGGAATTTAAGATTATGCCTTTTACTTATAATGAATATATTAATTATTTCAGAGAGAATAAGATGAATCTTCCAGAAAAGCCATTACAAAATTTTATAAGATTTGGTGGAATGCCTCAACGTTTAGATTATTCTTTAGAAGAAGATATTAAAGATTATTTAAAATCTATATATAATGGAATAATTGACAAAGATATATGTAATAGACAATCTAAAATTAATAAAGAAACATTTATCACGATTTCTAAATATATTATTACTAATTCTTCTAAAGAGTTTTCAGCTCAAAATATAGTTGATTATTATAATCAAAATAATCCTGATACAATATATAGAGAAACTGTATATAGGATATTAGATAAACTTGAGCAAGCTTGTTTAATTTCAAGAGTTAAACGTTATGATATTGCCACAAAAAGAACATTAAAACAAGTTGAAAAACAATTTGTAATTGATAATGGTTTTGTATTAGCTTGTAATGATTCTAATAGAATTTTTGTGTCGCATTCATTAGAAAATTTAGTGTATAATGAACTGATATATAGAGGATATGAGGTTAAAATTGGAAAAACTTATAAAGGCGAAATTGATTTTGTTGCAATGAAAGATGGGAAAAAGTGTTTCATTCAAGTTGCTTATTTATTATCAAGCGATGATGTGATTGAAAGAGAGTTTGGAGCTTTTAAATCAGTAAGAGATGCTTCCCCAAAGTTTGTATTAAGTCTAGATGAATTTGATATGTCTCAAGATGGAATTACTCATATGAATATTGAGGATTGGTTAACAAACAAAGTTGATTTATCACTATCTTAATTGTTACAAATTGGCAATTTTTAATAATTTGTAACGTTATTCAATAAATGATAGAGTTGAGCATAAAATATTTAGATTTAAGTAATATGCCTAAAAATACAAAAAATATAGAATTAACTGCAAATAATGCTAGATTATTAGGAGGAAAGCAATATGAAAAATATTTATTGGGTCGGAAACAGATCATCAGACATAATATATAACAGAAATATATTTAAAGGATATATTTGTTTGTACGGGAATAACAACGGAGTTAATGAATTTTCTTTTCCAAATGTTAGAAAAAACAACAGTGTTATTGATAATAGTACCAATTCATTTTTTGAATCAACTATAAACTTAGTTGTTAGCAATGATGACAATGCATACTTTTTATTTTATAATCCACTTTTAGCGCATAAAATCAAATCAGCCCACAAGAATAGATTCTTATGTCTTAATGACTACTCATTAATTAGAGCGTTAGATGACAAAATTGAATGTCATGAAATATTAAAAAATAAGGTATCTTTTGCCCAATACATTAGTCTACTTGGCGAAGATATTGCACCATTTTATATTAAAAAGATATTAAACACTAAATGTTTTGTCATACAAGAACCAAAAAGTGCAGCTGGAATGGGGACGTTTATTATCAATAAAAATTATTCAAAGATTAAAAATATGGTAAATAAAACTGAAAGATACCTAATAAGCAATTATATCGAAGATAGCATGACATTCAATATTCATACAATTATTGACAGTAACACAGAAATACTTTTCCCGCCATCATATAGCATTATGGAATTCAAAAATAATAGAGTTCATTATATTGGTTCTTCATATATAGATGCAACAAATGTAATTGGTAATTCTAACTTAGCGCATGCTAAAGAAATGATTAATAATACGATTAAATTGCTGAGGATATTAAATTACAAAGGGATAGTGGGGTTTGATTTCTTATGCCACAAATCAAATGTATTTCTCCTAGAATTAAATTTACGATTTCAAGGATCATCTAATGTCTTAAACAAGATGCTTAAGGAAGCAAAATTACCATCGTTATTCGAGCTAAATATACATGCATTTAACGACAAATTGCAAACAATTGATGTATCAAAAATAAAGACCTTTTACGCAAACGTTTTCGAATACTATAATTGTGATATTGTTGAATTAAACGATAAAACATTAGTTGAATGTTTTGATGATGGAATAACTGATTATAGCGTGTTTGAAAATGGATCTTATTTAAAAAGAAAAATTTATAAATCATAATGTCGTTTTTGATAATATCCTAATAATAAATTTTCTCTATTACAATTATTGTATTACCATTATCATCAACATATGTAGTTGTAATTTTGATAAAGTTTTGGAGCTTTGGTTCATTTTTCCTTTTGAAAAATTTTTTTATAGCATTAACAATAAGTGGTGTTAAACCAATTATTGAAGCAATTGAACCAAAAGTAGAAAGTAGAGAAATATCTAATATCACAGGTGATTTATGATTATATCGAATAACGTGAAAGCCATTTTCTTCTCTTTTAGTTATTTCTTCATCTATTTTTTTTACAAGAGCAAGGAACTTTGGATCGTTATAATCTAAACCTGTCTCAATGGTAATGCTATCATTTGAAGCATCATTGATTAATAATTTCTTGCACAAACTAATATAATGATTATCAATTTCGTTAGATAAACTTGTTATTAATGATATTATTTCATTTCTTTTATTATATTGTAAAACTTTTAGGAAATTGCATAATTCTATAATCCTTTTTAACATTATAAAATTTTTACTGTAACACAATACCTTACACGCTTCATACGCTTCGCATTCACAATATTCAAGATTAATCATATATGTAATATTTATAATGGGAAAATATTCATTAGTTTTTTTAAAACGATCTAATAATAAATTAAACGATTCCTTGTATTCATTTAATAAAAAATATTGATTATTAATAAGAATTTTATTACTATCATTTTCCAATAAATTATTGAAACCAAAAATATATGGAAGTTGCATTCCAGATAATATTGAATTTTCTATTGAACAATTCAAAAATTTTGAATAATCGATGTTCATATATGTAAATTCAAAGTTGATAAATTTACAATTTAAAAAAGTGCAATTATCATAATTTGAAGATTTAAAAATAACACTATCAAAGTAACAATTAATGAACATCGCATTTGTAAAATTACAACTTTTAAAAATTGTATTTGAAAAGGTACATTTTTCAAAAAATGAATTGTCAAAAGTAGTAGAGTAAAACGTATTAACATTTGAAAAATCAATATTATTAAAATGACAAAGCTGCATATTAACATTCATTATTTTGTTTACTATCAAAGAACAGTGATTAAAATTGGAAGATGTAAAAGCGCAGAATGATATATCTTTTTTCTCTATAACTACCTCATTAAAAAAATTTCTTTTGTAACTCTTATGAAAAAATGAATTATTTGATAAATCAACTTTATTGAACGTCGTATTATTATATATATTGTTATTTTTAGATATAGCTTTTTCAAAAACCTTATTCATTTTTTTCCTCCTAATAATCTAGCATTATTGAAAGGTTATATTATTAACTCTATAATGTGTGATTATGGAGGAAAATGTATAATGAATTATGATTTATTAATTACTGAATTTTTAAATGATTTAAAGGCAACTAGGAATTTGCTTGATAGAACAATTAAAGCATATCAATATGATTTAAAGGATTTTATTTCAAAAATTGATATTAAAAATGATATTGTTGTAGAAACAAAAAAATATTTATATGAGGCATTTGAAAGATTAAAGCCTAAAACCATTATTAGGAAAATAATAACTTTAAAAATGTTTTTTAAATTTTTATCATCAAAAGATGCATTAAGTAATCCTTTTGATTCTATCAAATTAAATATCCGTAAGGAGTATGTCTTGCCAAAAGTATTGTCTATTGATGAAATAAGAAAAATATTGGTTAAACTGGCTGCTGATGTTGATTGCGCTAAAACTGATTTTTCCAAATTTGAAACAATAAGAAATCTAGCATTGTTTGATTTACTTATATCTACAGGGATACGAATAGGAGAAGCAGCATTAATTAAAATGTGTGATATAGATTTTATAAATCATAGTATTTTAATTAATGGAAAAGGAAGAAAACAAAGAATAATATATATCTCATCAATAGAAACATGGAAGAACATAATTAATTGGGTTAAGTATCGAAAAAGCATTGATACTGAATACTTATTTTTAAATAGATATTATCGAAAAATAAGTATTGCTGGAATTGAAGATATCTTTGATAAAATTAAGACAATAGCAGGTATCAATGCTGATGCTACTCCACACTATTTAAGACATACTTTTGCAACGGAATTATTATCTAATGGAGCTGATATAAGATCAGTTCAAGAAATATTAGGACATTCAAATATTTCAACAACAGTTATTTATACTGAAGTCTCTATTGAAAGAAAGAAAAAGGTTTTAAAAAAATACAATATGAGAAACAAGATAAGACTTGAAATAATATAAAGCGTAAAAATTATAAAAACGTAGATATGCGATATGATATCTCCAAAGTAGACAAATAAAATAATTAAAAGAGAAAAGGATAGCAATCCCCATGGGGATTCGCGATACCTCCAAGATTATGGTACTTTAAATTGAAGCTAATTGTGAAGATTCATGATTAGCTTCTTTTTTATGTAATAATGGATTTCCACCTTCTAATAGATATATTATATATTTAACTGGACTACGTTTTCCTAAATTCCATTGATATCTATAATTATTGTAATAATCCATATAATCATCTATTTCAATTTGTAATTCTTCATAATCTAAACATTGGGCAATTTGGGTAGAGTTCAAGTTCCCTCATCAATAAAATTATCCTTTTTTATTGGAACAAAATTAGCATCAATTATGTATTACCACGAAAGGTCTTGAAAAACCACGAAAGCTTAACGTTGACCATAAAAGGTAATTAAATCAAGATTATCTTTCTCTTACAAGTCTAAAAAGGTACCTCTAGATACTCCAATAATAGAAACTGCTTCAGTATTTGCTATTTCATGATTTATCTAATGTATCATTGGCGTTGAAATTATTTCGATTATTGTCATTATAATTTAGCTACATATTTTCAAAAACATTGGCATATAAACTTGCAATACTATATAAAATAATGTAAGATTAACCTGTCATATAATTGTGGATGGAGGGAAAAGTATATTGATTGTATGAAAAAAAGTTATATAGCTATTTTGATATTATCAATTATAAATAGTATTGTACTTGTGGGTATAATTATATTTCAAATTGTAAATAATATAAAAACAATTGATTCAACTGAACTATTTAAAAATAGTATAGATTCTATTGTAGAAGTTAAGGCTTCAACATCTGATGTGGGAGAATCTTATGGTAGTGGAGTTATATATTCTAGCGATGGATATTTAATAACAAATGCCCATGTTGTAACTTATACAAGATTTGGCACTACAAATGAATTCGATAACTACTATATAAGATTTGCAAGTGAAGAAGATTATAGAGAAGTAAGTCTAGTTAAATATGACAACGATTTAGATTTAGCAGTTCTCAAGTTAGATAATGTAAAGACAAAAGCATTGAAGACCGCAGATTCATCTAAACTTAATTCTGGTGATAAAGTATATGCAATAGGTAATACATCTAATAAAGGTATAGGAATTTGTGATGGAATTATTTCTGTTCCTTTAGTGAATATAATTTATGAAGAAAAAACAAGAGCAGTTATTCAATGTGATTTAACCATATCTCAAGGCAATAGTGGTGGTGCATTATTGAATGAAAAGGGTAAATTAATAGGAATTACCGCATTTAGAACTAAGGATAATTCAGGTAATGTTATTTATGGAATAGTATATTGTATTCCGATTAACATTGTCCTTGATTATATAAAATAATTTTCTTTTGTGGGGGAGGAGATAAATTGAGAAAGAAGATTACAGTATTAACAAGTTTGATGCTAACATTTGTGTTAGCGATAGTTGGTGTTTTTAGTATTAATTATAGTAATAGTGGAAATAACCAATTAGTAAGAAATGTAGTATTATCATCTGAAGAAATAGATTATGATGCATTCTTTAATGAGTTTGATGATTCAACTTTAAATGTTAATGAATCAAAGAATGAAGTTACTTTTGTTGGAGTTAAATCCTACGATAAATCTATGTTTGATGAGGTTGACTTTGTCAGTATTAGTCCTGATGATGAAGAAATTTCAATCGAATATTCATTTTACTACTCTGCTGATGAAAACAAATATTTATTATCAATAATTGCTGATGTTGAAGATGGAGTAATAGTAGATAATTGGGAAGGAACAGCGTTTATTGATGATAATAATGAAGTTGATATAGCTTTTTCAACAGATGATGGTGTTATTTTATTAAGCGATTTAGAAGAAAGTGGAGTGTTAGAAAATTGTGGTTGGTTTTCTAAACTTTTTAAAACAGTTGCTAAGGTAGCAGCAGTAGTAGCGGTTGTGGCTGTAGTTGTAGCGGTCGTTGTAGTAGCTGCACCTGCTGTGGCGGCAGCGGCAACCGCAACAACAGCAGTTGTATCAACTGGTGGAGCAGCGGCGTTAACAGGTGCTTCTGCAGCTACGGCAATAGCAGCTGCGTCTGCTGCTGGTACTGCTGCAATGGCAACCACAGCTTTTGCTATAGCGGCAACTACAGCTCAAGTTGCTGTTGCAACAGCTGTTACTTCATATCTAGCATCTAAAACTTTTGAAAAATTAGAGGATAAGGTTGAAGCCGCAGTTAGTGAATTAACAAAATCTAAGGAATTTAAAAATGATTTTATGTTTAGAGGTGGTAATTTAACGAATTCGAATTTCACCCCTAAAGAAAAAGATATATTAACAGGTTTATCGTTTTTTGATAGTGTTCCAGCTTTATTTGCTGCAAAATTATCATTCAATAAGGTATGTATTACAACAAAATCTATTGTCAAAAATAGTGGATACTTTTCTTTAGAAACAAGTGGACATCATGTCGGCGTTTTTCCAACAACTGGAACAATGGCAGATTGGATTGCAACAAGGAACAATAGTGTTCCAGATATTAGAACTACAGCTTTAATAAATTGTGTTATTATAGTGGTTTAAGATTATGAACGAATATTTAATTGATGATATTAGTAAATTATCTATTTATCAAAAGGAAAATAATATCGAAGAATATAATGAATTTGTAAAAAAAACTGCTTTGTCAAAAATTTCTAATAAATATTTTGCTAGACCGTGGGAAAATCATATTGAAATTGTATATTGGCAGGGATTTCTAGATGTATTGTTTTCTAGAGGTATTGATAATATTCAAGATGTTAAGAATGATTTGTTAGAATGGTTAGATGATCCTTGTAGATTAGGATTTACAGAGGTCTGTGATTTTATTGTACAAAATAAGAATCAATTTATGACTTTGTTAAAAAGAAAGATTATCCATGAATTTTATAATAAAGAATTTCAGTATGTCATTTATTTGATTCTTGTTTATAATAAATGCTCTAATTTGCCGAAAGATATAGATAGTATAGTTAATAAAATGGATGAATTTGATATTGATGGAATTGATGAAGATAGAATGGTTGAATATGGTAATGAATTGGAAAATATACTTAATTTAGGGGAAGACACTAGGTATCTAAGGTGCTAAAACTGTATTTAAACATTTCTACTTTGACATAAGATATGAAGAATTATTCTTATAATACACTTTATGGAGATGCAGTATAACATGAATGATCAGTTGGATAGTTTATATAAAAAAATACATGAAATTATATGTACCATTACACATAAGAAAAATAATTATACATTATTGGATTTAGAAAATGTTATGAGTCAAAAGTTTGATTTGGAAAAAATTGAATTACAAGATATAAATAGAATATGTAAGCCTAAATATAAACTTTATCATGAAAAATGTAATACTCCGTTACTTGTATCTGAAGAAATGATACTTGATGATGATTACTGTGGAACATACTTGATTCATACTGGTATTGATGATTGTCCTAGTAAAAAAGATTCTATTTATGTAGATACAGCTTTTATGATTGCTAGTAAGGATAAGAAATGTCTGTCTAACTATTTCCTTTTCAATGGAACATATGAAATATCATTGTATCTAGAAATATTATGTAATTTTAAATTGGAAGATATAAAAGAAAGATATATATGATGAAAAAATATTTGTAATATTATTTAGATAGCATTAAAGATTAGTTTTAATATGAATTTTTTGAAGTAGAGGAATAAATAATATGGTTATAGGTAAATCATATAAAGAAAACTTAATATTAATTTTAGTACTATATATTTTCTTATTTTTAGTGTTTGTCAGTGGAATAGCATTTAGTTCTATTTTTATAGATAAATTGGTATTAAAGATAGTTTTAATTGTTCTTGTTTCAGTATTGTTATTATTGTCGTCATATTTACCATATTATGTTTATAAATGTAAGAAAATACCTGAAAATGTTATTGTATACAACAAGTTGGACGAAACTATAATAATTAATGGATATAAAAAGAATTATGCAGTTAAAATATCAGATATTGTTGCTATTACAATACATAATATTGGAACAAAAATATTATTTGCTAATAGAATAGAAGAAGGCAAATTGTATTTTTATCTAAATGATGGTACAAAGATTAAAACAGAAGAAATTGACAATGTATATGATGTGTATTACAAGCTTGATGAAATAGTATTTGTTGATAGTCAAAACCAAACTGAAATAAAGGATCAGTTGGTGGATAAATTAGATGGTTGGGGCTCAAGGAAAGAATATCCTGCTATAGTTAGCTTCTTGGTGGCATTATTTATACCATTTTTTGGGTTATTTTTTGTTTCAAATCAAAAAGAATTTAAAGAATTAAAAAATGGTAAAGCAACTGGCCTAATGGCTATAGCATTAGTAATAAGTGCACTATGGGTTTTAGCAATTATTTTATTTATTGCTTTTGCATAGCATTCAGAGAGGCGAATAACTAATAAAATCATATGTCTATATAATAATATCATCTTATGGAATGTTTATAACTCAAATTTCAGGTATGATGCATATGAACTAAAACCTTATAAATACGAAATCAAGTAATAAATGTCATTATTTCGATGAAATCATGTCAAAAACGTGAACAGGATAAGGAGAGGCACCAAAGTGGCGCCACTCCACAAGTTCCGAGAAATGGGATACCCATGTTTCGGTTATATTGTTGAAGTGAATATTATATATTCTTCTGTATATTCAATTGGTTTGGATACGGAAGTTCTTGCTCCGCCATTAGTAAATGATGTCGAACACACTAAGCTATATGCTGGTTATGGTTGTTTGATTTTAGAAATACTATTAGAAAGATA
>JAEEGF011899054.1_pt1 | contig 13059 bp, 8 predicted proteins | sample 9134171 | NCBI WGS metagenome assembly JAEEGF01 (sample SAMN16246542, study PRJNA631951) | gut metagenome | biome: gut microbiome; feature: rumen; material: AP-attached | host: Bos | place: Iran: Karaj | collected 2018-10
AATGGAGTTTCCGGCTTTTTGATTTTTAAGCCAGTGAAGTTTGAACCACTGTTCGGTTTTAGGGTCTGTAAAAACAACGGCTGGGGAATTAAACGGAGTTGTCCAGTTCTGCATGATTTTTTCAATCATTGATTCTGCAAGCTGATTCAGATTCCACGAAGTATAAACATTTTTCATACGAGACCTCTAATATTAATATATCATGTTTTTAATGGCTAGTAAAAAAAATCACATAAGAAGTGAATTTTGTTATAGTCAAAGTTGCAAAGTATTGTATACTTAGTACTATGAATACTAATGGATTTAAGCAGAGAGGCAGCGGCGTTCTTATGCATATTTCATCGCTGCCTGGACCTTATGGAATTGGAACACTTGGAAAAAATGCATACCAGTTTATTGATTTTTTACGGGAAGCAGGTCAGTCGTACTGGCAGATTCTGCCCGTTTGTCCTACCAGCTATGGAGATTCTCCATATCAGAGCTTTTCAACATTTGCAGGAAATCCATATTTTATAGATTTTGAATTGCTTGAAAAAGACGGACTCATTTCTAAATCAGATTATGAAGGAATTGACTGGGGCAGCAACAAGTCTTATGTAGATTACGGTTTGCTTTATGTAAAGCGTCACGAGCTTTTTGCAAAGATTCAGGAATATTTTGAGAAGAATACTCCTGCCGACTACAAGGCTTTCTGTAAAAAGAACGCCTGGTGGCTCAACGACTTTGCTCTCTTTATGGCTGTAAAAGATGCTCACAACGGAATTGCTTTCCTTGAATGGGAAGATGATATCCGCATGCGTGAGGAAAAAGCAGTAAAAGAGTGGACTAAAAAATGTGCCCGCCGCATCGAATATTACAAGATGCTTCAGTATCTTTTCTTTAAGCAGTGGAACGACCTTCGCGCTTATGCTGCAAAAAATGACATTAAGATTATTGGTGATATCCCGATTTATGTTGCGGCTGATAGTGCAGATGTATGGACCCATCCGGAAAACTTTAAGCTTAATAAGAAGCGTGTCCCGGTTGAGGTTGCAGGCTGTCCTCCGGATGCGTTTACAGAACTCGGACAGCTTTGGGGTAACCCGGTTTATAACTGGAAGCAGCACAAAGCAGACGGTTACGGCTGGTGGAAGCAGAGACTTAAGGCAAGTCTTGAGATTTATGATATTTTGAGAATTGACCATTTCCGCGGATTTGAATCATTCTATACTATTAAATATGGTATGCCTGATGCAAAGCTTGGTGTATGGCGCAAGGGACCAGGTGCAAACCTCTTTAAGGAAGTAAAGAACGAATTCGGCGATGTACCAATTATCGCAGAAGACCTTGGCTTTATGACTGATGAAGTTCGCGCTATGCTTAAGAAGTGCGCATTCCCTGGAATGAAGGTTGTTCAGTTTGGTTTTGATGGAACTGCAGATAATGCATATCTTCCAGATAACTATCCTGAAAACTCAATCGTTTATACAGGAACTCATGATAATGATACAATTCTTGGCTGGACAGAAACAGGTAGCCCGAACGAAGTTGAGAATGCCATGAAGTATCTTAAGGTAGAAGAGAAGGCTGATGTTCGTGAAGCAATGATGAAGGCCGCTCTTAACAGCAAGTCTTTTGTTTGTGTTCTTACAATGCAGGATTTGATTGGTCTTGGTCATGAAGCAAGAATGAACACACCATCTACAGTTGGAGATAACTGGAAATGGCGTGCTACAGAAAAGCAGATTACTAAGAAGATTGCAGCCTGGTTGAAGAAAGCTACTGAGGAAGCTGGAAGATAACTACCAGCTATTGAATAAACACAGCAGTTGTGAGGGACGGAATCGTAAAGGTTCCGTCCTTATTATTTTTAACCTGATTAGTCTGGAACGCTGCAGTTTCAGCAAAGCCTTCCGGCAGCTTAAAGTTTGTCGCAGCATCTGATACATTGTGAATAACAAAAGCCTGTGAATCTTCATTTTTAATAATCCATGAAGAGAGGGCAGAGTTACCTGTATCGAGAGGAAGAAGTTCTGAATTAGCGGCAAAAGCTTTGCAACTGTTTCTGAAGTTTATAATTCTTCTATAATAGTTGTAGAGAGAGTCTTTGTTTTTCTTCTGAATATCCAGTCCAATTGTTTTCTTGTTGTAAATGCAGTCTGCATCAGAAGCCCAGCTAGTCATATAAGCAGGTTTCTTTTTTGCATCCATCTGTACCCAGAGGAATGGAGTTCTCTTTGTTTCGTCTTTTGTACCACTCATCATACCAAGCTCTTCGCCGTAGTAAACAAAAGGAATTCCCGGAGTAAGAAGATACATACCGGCTGCAAGCTTCAGTTCTTCTACATTGCCTTTGAGATTTCCTGCAAGGCGTGCCTGATCATGATTTGTAAGGAACGGAGCATCTATAAAATCTGCATTGTATTTTTTATACGCAGCAAAATCATTTTCGATAATATGTGCAAGATTATTATTGCCGGCACTTTTTGTTTTGATAGAGTTCAGAATATAGTTGTCGCCTAAATCAAAATGGAAAACAGAATCAAGTCCTGCAAGTGCCTGAGCGCGGATGCTTGTTGTATCCCATACTTCTGCAACGCTGTAAGTGCGTGCATTTTTTGATTTAGTGAAGTCGATGATTTCTTTCCAGAATTCAGCAGAAGCCTTGTTTGATTCATCAAAGCCGGCTGGCATTTTTATTTTGTCGTAAATGTGGCCTGCTGCATCAAAACGGAAACCTGTAACACCTTTGTCCATCCAGAAGGCGAGTACATTTTTAAGTTCTTCGCGAAGTTCAAGACTGTCTAAGTTAAAGTCCGGCATGCCGTCAAAAAACTCTCCTGCATAGTAAGAGTTTCCTACCTTGTTCCAAAGATTGTGTCCCCATACCTTTGTGTTCAGGCTGTAACGGGTGTCATTTGCATCAATCCAGTGATACCAGTCTCTGTGCGGATCATCAGGATTTTTAGAAGCAAGGAACCATTTGTTAGTTGATGAAGAATGATTAAAGGTGATGTCGAGCATTACACAAATGCCTTTTGCTTTGCAGGCTGCAAGAAGATTTTCAAAATCCTGCATAGTACCGTACTGCGGGTTTACATCATAATAATCATCAACATCATAACCATGATAGGAAGGAGAAGGGTAGATAGGAAGAAGCCAGAGCCCTTTAATTCCGAGGTCTGAAAGATAGTCCAGATGCTGGGTAATTCCGTTGAAGTCTCCAATGCCGTCTCCATCGCTGTCTGCAAAGGAGCGTACAAAAAGACTGTAGTAAACACCGCTCTGCGGGTCACACAGAGCGGACGAAGAAGAGTTGGTTGCAGCGGTGTCCTTGCTGCAACCTGTGATACCAGCCAGAAAGGCCAGTATCAGGAAAATTGAAAAACTTTTTTTAATATGTGTGTTCATTATTCTTTTCCTCCAGTAGAGGCAAGTGACTGGAGCAGAGATTTTTGTCCGAGTACGAACAAAAATGTAAATGGAATAGCTACAAGAAGAGCTCCTGCGGCAAACATTGTAAAGTGGTCTGCGGCACGTCCATTAATCATTTCATAAAGTCCAACAGCAAGCGTCTTTTTGCTGTCGGTACGCAATACCAGGCGAGGGAAGATGAAGTCCATCCATGGGCCGGTAAAGCTTGTAAGAGCAAGGAAGATAATCTGAGGCTTAGCAGCTGGTACAACAACTTTAATAAAAGCTCCCAGAGGTGTTGCTCCATCAATATAAGCAGCTTCTGCAATATCATGAGGAATTGTGTCAAAGTAGCCTTTCATAAGCCATGAGTTGAAAGGAATACTTCCTGTTGAATAAACAAGTACAAGCCCCCACAAAGTATTCAGAGCATTAAGCTTCCAAAGAATTACATAAGTAGCAATCATTCCAATAAAGCTTGGGAACATCTGAAGAATAATCATAGATGCCATGATAGGTTTACGGAACGGGAAGGTAAAACGACTGAAAATGTAACCACAAAGACTGCATACAAAAACTGTAATGAACATGTTTGAAGTTGCAATAATCAGAGTGTTTAAGTACCAGTGGAAGTAGTTTGATTCCTTGAACAATCGCTGATACTGATAAATTGAAAACTTATGCTTGAACGGTACAATGCTTGTAGAAGCAAGAGAGTTAGAGTCAGAGAACGAAGCACTGATTGTAAAAGCAAGAGGATATAAAACCAATAGTACCTGAATTACAAGAATGATTGTAAGCAGAACTACTGAAACAGATATTTTGTTTGTTCTTTCCATTTTTTCTTTCATTATAGTTCACCATCCTTGAATGCTTTTGTGTGAGTAAAGTTGTACAAAGCAAACGGTACAAGCACAATAAATACCAGAATAGAAAGTACAGAAGCAAGCTGATACTGGTTTGGAGTATTCATTGTGAGCTTGTAGATCCATGAAATCAGAAGATCTGTTGAACCTGCCTGTGTTGAAATGGTGAGGTTTTCAGTTCCGAACATGAGGTTTGGACCACCGCTTGTAAGGAAGAAGACTGCACCAAAGTTATTAATGTTTCCTGCGAACTGCATAATCAGTGCAGGTTTGAGCTGATACATTACAAGAGGGAAAGTAATATGAATGAACTGCTGCCAGCGGTTAGCACCATCAATCTGAGCAGCTTCATACTGAGCCTGCGAAATTGCAGTCATCGAACTTGTTGTAAGAATCATACTATATGGGAAACCAATCCAGATGTTTACAAGAACAAGAGTGAGCTTTGCAACATTCGGATTAGAAAGCCATGGAATACCCTGAGTTATAATATGCCAGTACTGAAGAGTTCTGTTGATAGGACCAAAGGTTCCGTTAAGAAGGTTAGCCCATACAAAGAGAGAAAGCATCTGAGGAATGGCATAAGGAAGAATAAAAATTGTGCGGTAGAATCTTGGGAACTGGATGCGCTTGTCGCGGAGAATTACCGCAAACATAAAGCCGGTAAAGAAACAGGTGAAAGTAGAAAGAACAGCCCAGAGGACAGTCCATCCTGCTACACGAGCAAAGGCTTTAGGCCAGTTACCGCCAACGTTCCTTGAGAACATTGTTGTAAAGTTTGAGAATCCAACCCAGTCTACCAGATTCTTTGGTGGAATATGGTCTGGAGATGAATAGTTTGTAAATGCAATCAACATTGAGAACAGAAGTGGAATCAATGTAAAGATTGAAAGCATAAGTAAAGATGGAGTGATACCAAGAACTGGGAAAGATTTTGTAGCAAGATGATTTCTTACTTCTTTTGCAGTTGGGTATCTTCCGCGTTTCAAAATACGCTCAGCGTCTTTTATACCTGTTTTTACCTGTGTGATATAAAGGACAATAAAAATTGCAAGAATTATAATAGTAAAAAGACCTTCAATCAGCATGAAGATTGAGTGGTCAAGTTGTTTTATCGGCGTTCCTTCTGGTTTTGGAGAGCCGAGTGTAATAACACCGTAAAGTGTTGTTGGAATAACAGAGTTGAAAACCGGTGTACAGCACAGAATCATGATGACTTCAAAAATCATCAGAAGAATTCCACGAACATATTGTTTTAAGAAAAGAACCTGACCAAGCCCCATAAAGCAGCATGAAGCTACTTTTGTTTTCTGAGGCAGGTTAGCATCTAAAGTGCTTACGCTCTCTGTGTTCGTAATTGTATTTTCCATAAAGAAAGACCTCAAAAAAAAGGTCATTGCAGATTAGCGGAGTATTAACCAAGCTGCAATGACCACATGTAGTTTTTTAGTGATTAATTAGTTAGCAGCTTCCATTGCGGCAGCAGCAGCATCAAGATCCTGCTTAACATTGTCGCCGTCCCAGATTCCGCCGTAAGCACTACCCATTGCAGACCAGTATGTACCCATCTGTGGGATTGTTGGCATAGGGAATGCGTAAGCAGCCTGTGAAAGGATTCCGTTAGAAAGTGGATCAGTAATTGTGATGTCCTTTCTTGGTGGGATCTGTGCTGTGAACTCAAATCTCTTTTCGAGGCAAGCCTTAGACATAAGGAACTTAGCGAAGTCCTGAGCTTCTGCCTGGTGCTCAGAGTAAGCACTTACGAAAGCGATACGTACACCAGAGAATGATGTAGCAGGTTTTCCATCGCCGAAGCCTGGAAGAGTTGTAATACCAAAGTTTTTTACAGTCTTGCTGAAGTCTGAAATCTTCCATGGTCCTGTGATGATCATAGGAGCCTTTCCTTCTTCGAATGAAGAGTTACAGAAGTCGTCAGAAAGGTCAGCAGAAGGAACGTCGAGAATCTTCTTTCTCAAATCCTGGAAATACTGAAGTCCCTTGATTGTTGCTGGAGCATTGATTCCATGCTGTGACTTATCAGAACCGTTAGGTCCGAACAAAGATGTGCCGTAAGCGCTCATGAACATGTAAGAGTAGTATGCGTTACCTACACCCCATACGAGAGCGTATTTGTTCTGTGACTTATCGTTCCAAGTTTTAGCGAATTCAGCAACTTCGTCCCATGTTTTTGGTGGGTTCTTAATGATGTCCTTGTTGTAGAACAATGCGTATGTTTCAATTGCAAGTGGGTAGCCGTAAAGTTTTCCATCATAAGTACCTGCAACTTTTGCTGCGTCTACGAAATCATTAATGAAAGATGTGTCTTCTACTGGGAGTACATGTCCACCAGCTACGAGAGCTCCAACGTGATCATGAGGTGCAACAAATACATCAGCTCCAACTCCAGCCGGGCCGTCCAGCTCAATCTTTGCACGTGCATCTGGTGAACCAACTGGCTCATAAATGATTTCAATGTTTGGATGGCTCTTCTTATACTCAGCAGCAGCCCATTCCATGAACTGGCGCTCCGGACCATCAGATTCCCACATCTTGAGAGTTACTTTTTTCTCTGAGCAGGAATTAAAAAGAAATACAGATAGACATGCAAATGCAGCCAATACCTTAACAGATTTTTTCATATTACCTCCAAATATGAGTGGACTCCTTTTTTCCACTCAAAATCCTGTTATAGTTTTATTATATCCTTGATAGATATACTTTCAAAAAAATTTTTTTTTAGCGGTACTTTTCTTTTATTTTGATGTGAAAATCGTACTATTTTCACCTTTTTTTCAATTAAAAACCGCTTTGTGCAATCAGAATTCCGTCGGAATCGAGGGTTCTGGTCTGCGCATTAAATCCATTTTTGAACAGAACTTTTGTTCCATCCAGCAAGTTAGAAACTTCTTCCTGCTTGTCTGAGAAGTTTACGATGATGAGAATGTTGTTCTCGCCGTCGTTTTTCTTCAAACAGAGAAGACGATCTTTTCCTTCAACGTGTTCAAAACTCATTTCGTATGAACTCATTGCAGTGTTTGTTTTTCTCAAATAAATCAGCTGCTTAATGATGTCCATCTCTTCGTCGCATTTTCCACTTTCAATATCTTTCCATGGCATGCAGCGGCGGCAGTCAGGATCTTTTCCACCTTCAAGGAAAACTTCTGTACCGTAATAAATACATGGTGAGCCTGGCATAGCAAACATAACGGCAAGCATCTGAAGAGCCTTATTGCGGCTGCCGGCTTTTGTAACAAGACGCATTGTGTCGTGGCTGTCCATCAGGTTGAACATTACTTTCTGTGTCTGCTGGAAATAATCTGTGAGACAGCGGTTTACGTCCTGTTCAAAGCTGTGGCTAGTGCGTCTCTTGTCCAGAGCAAAATTGTAAATTGCATTCTGAAGAGGGTAGTTCATGATTGCGTCAAATTCGTTTCCGCGAAGCCATGGAATTGAGTTGTGCCAGATTTCACCGATAATGTAGAAATCATTCTTAAGACCGCGCATACGAGTCTGAAGCTCACGGCAGAAGTCATGGCAAACTTCATTTGCAACGTCCAGACGGAGAGCGTCAATGTCATATTCTTTTACCCAGAACTCGCAGGCATCAATCAGATATTTGCGAACTTCCGGATTATTTGTGTTGAACTTTGGCATGTAATCGCAGTAAGCAAAGGCAAAAAACTTACCTTCGTCTGCGTTATGGCCTGGCTTTCCAGGGAAATTCCAGTCATTTACCATATACCAGTCGGCATATTTTGAGTTCTGGCGGTTTTTAAGCACATCCTGCCAGGCAAAAAACTCCCAGCCTGAATGATTGAAAACACCGTCCAGCATAATTCTGATACCGTATTTATGTGCTTCGGCAACAAGCTTTTTCATATCTTCTTTTGTACCAAAGTCCGGGTCGATATCAAAATAATCAGTTGTGTCATATTTATGCTGAGTTGTAGAGCAGTTAACCGGATTAAGGTAAATACCAGTAATTCCAAGGTCTGCAAGGTAACTCATTTTTTCTGTGATGCCGCCAAGATTTCCGCCAAACTTCTGTTCGTTGTTTACAACAGTGTCTCTGTCTGGCCATGGAGAGAGTCCTTCCTTTTTATCAGCAATAGGACCTTTTCTGAAACGGCTTGGGAAAATCTGATACCATACAGTATTCTCTGCCCATTTAGGAGGATTACAGATATCATTCTGATTCATCCACGGGAAAATGAAAGGGTAGTATTCATCTTCGGCGCGGTGAAAATCCTCTTCACAAACAAGGCCGCTTTCACCGTAGATATAAGAATCATCTCCTGCTTTAATATTGAAAAAATATTTACAGCGTTTGAATTTTGGCTGGAGCTTGATTGTCCACCACAAATGATTCTGGAGCTCTTTTTTCTCTGTGACTTCGACCGAGGTATACTGCCAGGTATAGTTAGAAGCGTTGTTAGAAAGCCCCCAGTCAAAAGGGTCTCCCCAAAGAAGAAAAACCTTTTCAACTTCCTTACCTGTGCGAAGATTAATTATCAGGTTATCCTTATCAAGAGGATAACAATAGTTGTCAAAAGCATGATGTTCAATTGCATTTAAATGTATCATGATTCGAATATAATATTGCTTTATTACGTTTTGTAGTGTTATAATTTCCTAAAAATATGACAAAAGTTACTTTTTAAGGGAGTTCTGAATAGATATGATTAATGCAAAAAAGCAGGAGTCGAGACCGAGAGGTTCTGTTTCTTATCCGATGGAATATTACAGAATAGACACTTCCGAGCCAAATTATGATCTTCCTTATCATTGGCATATTGAGTTTGAGTTTATTCATATTCTGCGCGGGGAGTACACTTTGTTTGCCGGCACAAGAGAATATGTTTTGAAGGCCGGAGATTTCTTTTTGATGTCCAGCGGTATTCTCCATGGAGACAGTGAACGCTTCCGCGGTAAGTGTATTTACGAATCACTCGTTTTTGATCCGAATATCATGATGATTAATAATTACGCCACAGTTCCTTTTTTAGAGCGGCTGATTGAAGGCGAAAATTATTTTTCTATTTTACAGTGCACAGACGAAACTGATTTTTCAAAGAGACTTTTAGAATTGTTTAAAACCGTAAAGGCTAAGAACGAAGGTTATGCCTACGAAACAATCAGTCTTTTGTTCCAGCTGTTCGGCTTTATTGATCTTCATAAAATGTATGAACGTAATGAGCATTACATGAAGGAGAACGGAAAACTTATCTGGCTCAAGTGTGTAATGAATCTGATTAAGCAGAAGTACGGAGAATCTATAAGCCTTGCACAGATGGCAGACAGTGCTGGTTTTTCTCCAAAATATTTCTGCCGTGTTTTCCATGAAGTAACACATTACACTCCAATGGAATATCTTAATCAGTATAGAATAAACCGTGCTGCAGAAATGCTTTTGGGTACAGATGAATCTATAGAAGATATTGCATATGACTGTGGTTTTAATGACATCAGTTATTTTATAAAATTATTCAAACGTTATAAAAATAAAACTCCGTTGAAGTACAGGGCAGAAGGACAGGAAGAGAGTGCCCCGGTTCAGATGGACAAAAAAAGTGAGCATGAAAATGAGAAGACTGAATAAAAAATTTTTGCTGATTATTATTGTGGCTGCGTTGTGCGCCGGCGGATATTTTGCATGGGATTATTTTGGAAACAAAGAAGAAAAGATTTCTTATGTTGATTTCTGGCAGTGTGTTGAAGCAGGCGAAGTTTCGTCTGTAAAGATTGAAGGCGAAACACTTCATTTTACGGTAAAGTCCAGCCCGGTAAAATTTAAAACACAGAATCCTAATTCACCTGTTTTGCAGGAAGAATTGATGAAGCGTGCAATTGAGGTTTCTATTGCAAAAGACGGCACAGAAATTCTTTCTTTGATTTTTGATTTGATTTTCTATCTCTTTTTCTTTGGAGTGATTTTTATTGCCTTCAGAAAATTCATTTCTCCGAACACTTTCAAAGTTGTTCATAAAACCGGCGTAAAGTTTGATGATGTTGTTGGTATGGATAAGCTTAAGCGCGATATGGTGCAGGTAATGGAGATTATGAAAAAGCCTGCTGAGTATGCAAAGAAGGGACTTCGCATGCCAAAGGGAATCCTTCTTGAAGGCGATCCTGGAAATGGAAAAACTCTTTTTGCAAAAGCGCTGGCGGGGGAGGCTAAGATAAACTTTATTCCTGCCAAGGCAACTGATTTTGAAAGTATGTTTATGGCAATCGGCCCTTTGAAAGTAAAACTTCTTTTTAAGAAGGCAAGACGACGCGCTCCTTGTATTGTATTTATTGATGAGTTTGATGGAATCGGTACAATCAGAAATTACAGTGGTTCTGCAATTGAAACTGAGAACACCCGAATTGTAACTGCGCTGCTTAATGAGCTGGACGGCTTTGAAGCGAGCAATGGAGTTCTTGTGATTGCGGCAACCAACAGCATTAAGGCTCTGGACCCGGCTTTGATTCGTCCGGGCCGTTTTGATGCAAATCTTACAGTGCCATATCCGGATGAAAATGCCCGCCGCCAGCTTGTAGAAATGTACACAAGAGGAAAATCACCAGCCGCAGAATGCAGCCCCGAAGCGCTGGCCCGCCTTTTCAACGGCTATTCCTGCGCAAAGATTGAAAGTATTCTTAATAACGCAGCCCTCCGCTCAGGTCAGGACGGCCGCCCGGAATTCACGCTGGCAGATGTAAAAGCCGCCGCCGAGGAAGTCTAAGCCGCCGGCGGCCGCTAAGCCTAAAAGTCCACAACCTTCACCGACTTAACGATGAGGCTGCGGCCATTTATAACAATTTCACCTGTTTCTTCAAGGACTTGAGCAAGCTTTTCATCAATAGTCAGAGAAACTGTGCCTGATTTTTTTATTTCAATACACCAGCCGTCTTTAAGAGTTCCGCCTTCTATTTTGACATTCTTCTGCTGAACAAGGTCACACCATTTCAGGTCCGGATCATTATAACCAATCTGCATTATCGCATCAGAGCCGGTTGTTTCAATTTCGAATTCAAGCTTATACTTTGGAGGAGTTGAACGCACCAGAACGCTCGAATCAATACCAAAGCCATCATCAAAATCCTTTTCTACAACAGGCTCAGAAATAAGATTTTTTCCGACGATGCTCTCAATTTTTATAGTATTCTTTTTTACAAAATCATCACTTAAAGGATATTCCTTTCCTTCGCAGCCATAAATCAGAGTATCAACATATTCTTTTTCATACCATTTCAAATCCTGATATGATAAATAACCAAAACAATTCCACTTGCAGGTGTAATCAGCGTCATTAATCATAGTTACGTTGCAGGAACGGCCAGGCTTTTTTGCTTCTTCAAAAAATACTTTAAGACAGTCTATGCGTTCCATAACCGGAATTGAACGGTCATGCAAACCTTCAGACATATAAACCGGAATATGCTTAGAAAAATATAACTTGTCATAAGTAGCAAACCATTCCTTAAGATGTCTCTTTACAGAATCATGTAAGATCTTTTTTGAATAAGGCTTTCCGCAGCCCATAGGATAGCAGTGGAAGGTTGGAATGAGTTTGTCCTTAACCTTGTCCTTTGGAAGGGAGAAGACCTTACTGTAAAGGGACTTCTCTGCTCCACTATAACCTTCTACCATTATAAAGCGTTTTGCGTTGTTTCCACCGGTTGAACGGATTGTATCTACAATCGCCTGATTATATTCCTTCAAAATAGAATAATTTTTTTTGCATACTGTGCAATCATCTTGTGGATGCCAGGCATGCTCATGGAAGCAGTTAATAGGCTCGTTCAGAGTTTCAAAAATCAGATGTTCATCATAAGAGTTGTTGAAGGTCTGTGAATACTGAAGCCAGATTGCCTTTAAGAATCTCAGAGATTCTTTTTTATGTTGCTCATCTACAGAATAACCGGCATAGTGTACGCTTTCTTCAGTCATTTTGAGGTAAGCTTCATCCTGCAGCATTTCAGCCATTGGTCCGCACACTATTACATACATATCCTCTTCAATGGCCCAGTCCACAACATCCTTCAATATCTTCATAAAGCGAGGGTCAATTGTGTAATCCTCATCAATAAGGTGGGCATAAGAAGCTACCTGAAGTCTTAAGGTTTTAAAGCCCCTCTTTCTGATTGCCTGAATTATTTCTTTTGTAGGCTTTACATCACCATTCCAGGAGAAAGTGTCAAGACCAAAATTCTGCCAGCCACTTACAGAATGCAAGGCTCCGTAATGAAAGCCTGCTCCAAGTCCGGCAACAAAATCCCAGGCGCTGATTGAATCATTAAAGTTTCCGCTTGTCGCTGTATCAATAAGAGGCGGCGTGCCATCCGGAGCTGCAGGATCAGTTTTCTGCGGGTTACTGACTTTTTCAAAAGAAATTTCATCAATTCTGAATTTATATTTACGGATATGATTTACAGACAGAAAATTGAGCATTTCAAGATTTGTAACTCCTTCTTTTATAGGAATTACCATTTCTGTAAGATAAGAAGGACAGTATGTGCTGTCGCCCCAGTAGTCTGCAGTTGGATCATTTTTATATGCCGTATTCAAATGAAAGCCATAGTCCCCCAGGGCCTTATACTTTATTCTTATGATATTGTAAGAGCTGATATCTTTATCCAGCCACAATCCTAAGCCAACCTGCTCTTCATAATCACGGTCTATCGTAATAACCCTTGACGCCTTGTCATAAGTCATAGTCTTATCGCCGTTAGCTGCGTTAATTGCACTCAGGTCAGCTTTAAAATGCTTTACGTTCTGTGCAAAAAGGCACCCACAGTGGAGAATAATTAAAAG
>JAEEGF011726271.1_pt1 | contig 13058 bp, 7 predicted proteins | sample 9134171 | NCBI WGS metagenome assembly JAEEGF01 (sample SAMN16246542, study PRJNA631951) | gut metagenome | biome: gut microbiome; feature: rumen; material: AP-attached | host: Bos | place: Iran: Karaj | collected 2018-10
GTATTCTGCCCCCGCTGTTCGGGGGATAGAGGGGGTGCGGAGGACCGAGGGGGTCCTAGATTCGTCCGATTCGTGTTCAAAACCAACCCGAAAAGCCGCAAATATTCAGTAATACTTCACCCAAAAAATTCATTTCACCATTTTTTCCCTCCATTTATTTGGTTCTTTCGTTATTTTCTCCTATCTTTGCCGCATATACTAAACTAATTATGACACAATTAAACGATAAAGACCGACAGGCGCTGATGGACGACATGCGATCCTTCGACGAGCAGATGCCATGCGTAGGTATCTTTTGGTACGATCCAGAAGAGCATAATCTCTTCGGCGTTCGCAAATAGGAACTTACTCCCAAGCAGGTGGAGGAAGCAGCCGAAAAAGGCATGCCCTTCATCAACTATTCCCATCTGCTTCGACAGGTTTTGGCAAAGGATGATTTTTGTGGTCGAGTAACCTGGAACATCGACAAGTTCATCGTCCTTGTAGGTCATTGGGCAGAGCCCATCGAGGAAGAACTCACCGCTCTTCTCGAGCAGGAATTCTCCCTCCCATACTTCGAATACGTCTACGACGAGCACTGGGACCTCGGTCACGGTTGGTCCGGCGATATGCCTTGATGTTTTTTCATATAATCTTAACGAGTAATTAACGGCTCATTATACGGTCATTAACGTTAAAAAACAGACCCCCTCTATCCCCCGCTTCTCTTGGACGTGACCGAAGGAAATGTCCTATTCGTGTTCATAACCAACCCGAAAACCCGCAAATATACAGTAATATTCCACCCAAAAAATTCATTTCACCATTTTTTCCCCATTTTATTTTGTTCTTTCGTTTTTTTCTCCTATATTTGCCGCGTAATATAGGCGGATGGTGAGGTGGTCACTGTTCAAGTGTGGCCAACTCTAGCGTAGCTGTAAATATATCCGCTGTTAGCGATAGGAGACAATAATTGAGAAACAACATTATTCACAATACAATATGAGCAGATTTTCAGAATCAAGTAAAGTGAGGCTAGGCAACGCAGTAATATATATAGCGTCGCATGCCAAGTACCCTTATAAGACTGAGGTGCTGAAGCTGCTCTTCTTGATGGAGGAGAGGATGGTTCAGAAGTATCATGTGCCAATGCTGTCGATACCCTTCTCGGTTTGGCGACTCGGCCCAGTGTCTGTCGATGTTTTTGAGGAACTATCCGATAGCCCAGTATTGTTGGACGACTTCGTCACACTTCAATTCAATGGACAGGATATTATGGTGAAGCCCAGCAAAGAATTCGATGAGGACGAGTTTTCAGATGCCGAACTCCAGGTAATGTACGAAGTGATGGAGCATTATGGTCAGATGAACTCAGAAGAGCTCATTGCTGTAACGCACAAAGAGGGTTCACTTTGGTATGAGACCGCCAAAGAACATGGTTTGCTTGAAGATTTTGCCGAACGACGTGCCAACAGTTCCAATATCATCATTGATATGGGTCGCCAACTCTGTCCCGATGATCGTGCCTACTACAACGAAACACTTGAGAATCGGCAAGCCGCCAATCTATTAAGAAGTTAATCGACTTTGTATAATATAATTTCTAATATTTCAAAGTGTTAGTTTATGTGTTTAGTGGACTATAATGCCTTTCTTTCTTTATTCATAGCATTGGACACTTATACATTTACATAAACTTAATCTTGAATTAAGAAAGTATTTATTCTATTATTTCATCATTATGCTTAATTATGATTTCCGAAATTTATTGAGTGCATTCGAATTTGAATGCTTTACTCGAGACCTTTTAAATGTTCATGAGGGCCTCAATTTGGGTAATTTCGCAGAAGGTAGGGATGGAGGGATTGATCTTAGATATACCAATGATAAGGGAAAAACTGTAGTAGTGCAGGCAAAGCGTTATAAAGATTACGCAGAATTAAAGGCTGTACTCAAAAAAGAAGTTGATAAGGTTAAAAAACTAAAACCTAATAGATATATAATAACAACATCAGTTGATCTTACAGCAAATAACAAGAGTGAGATTATTGATACTTTCAAGCCTTATATAAAAAATGAAAATGATGTTATTGCCAAACAGGATTTGAATAAACTGCTATCTTTGCATCCAGAAATAGAGCGTAAATATTATAAATTGTGGTTGGCTAGTACTAGTGTATTAGAGGAAATTCTACACAAGGACATTGTAAATTGGACACATTTTGAAGAGGAAGAAATAAAAGAAACAGTAAAGACCTATGTTATGAATGATAGTTTCAATGAGGCTCTTCAAAAGTTGCTTATTAATAGGTATGTCGTAATATCTGGAGAGCCTGGAATTGGAAAAACGACTTTGGCACGAGTGTTAGTTCTGCATCTTCTTTCTGATAAATTTAAAGATCAGCCTGAATCTTCAAATTTTGATCAATTCTGTTATACAAATGGCAATATCAATGATTTCGTTAGTTTATTAAAGGAAGGTAAACGTCAAGTATTCTTTTATGATGATTTCTTGGGACAAATTGCTTTAGAAGAAGGAGAGAAGAATTTTGATCGTCGCCTTATAACATTTATTCATTATTGTAAGAAATCACAAGATAAACTACTAATTCTTACTACTAGAGAGTACATATTTCAACAAGGTTTGATTCGTTATCCTAATCTCACGACCAGAGATAATATTGAGTTTTCTAAGTGCGTTGTTGACATGGGCAAATATACTCGATTTGTGCGTGCTCAGATACTTTATAACCACTTGGTTGCAAATAATATTCCTCAAGAGTATATTAATTCTATTCTTTTTGATAAAAATTATCTAAAAATAATCGACCATCCTCATTTCAGTCCACGAATAATCGAGACGTTCCTTAAAAACGGTATTCATAACAGTTGCGAACCTAATATATATTTTGATAAAGTGAAGGATTTTTTTGATAAACCTGACAGTGTGTGGCTTGATGCATTTCAGAAACTATCCATTATTGCCCAAGAAGCATTATTGGTTTTTACGACAATGAAGCCAACAATTGTTTATGAAGATTGGAGAGCTGCATTTAATCATTTTTACAATGAAGTTCACAAAGAAACAGGATATTTAAGTGAGCATAAATGGAATGAAATAGTTAAAGTATTACAAAACAACTTTATTAAGATTGGGAAATCTTCAGAGGGGATTTATGTCGCATTTCATAATCCTGGTATTAAAGATGTTTTGACAAGATATATTAACTCAGATAATAGTCTGAAGATTGTTTTATATGATCACGCATATTTTATTGATCAAATTTTGGGTGTATTGCAAGTCGAAAGAAATGATAGTCTGCAAATATCAGCTTCAAAGGACTTAATTGATTCTTTTATTAATAATTTTGATAGATGCTGGAATGATTATAGAAGTTGTAATACAATATTGAAACCTAGTATTAATGAGAAATATTGTTATATCCGAAAACCTCATTCAAAAGTAGGTGTTCTAAATGTGTTACTGTCTAATTATAAAAATATTTTGGATATTTATCCTGATTTTATAGAACTCAAGATAAATGAGGACTTAATGACTAATGATTCTAATGGTAGCTTGGCAGAACAACTTGAGTTACTTGATAATTTAGATTTATCTAAAGTTTCTTTAGATTTGGATTATTTATTTGAAAATTACAAATGGAGACTTGGAGATAGTGGTGATTTTTTACTCTTTGCTTCATCAATAGAACGCTTATTTCCTAATAATTTTGATTATCTTAATTCAGAAGAATTTTGTAAGCGGACAGAAGAGCAATTGCATCATGAATATGAACAGGCAAAGGATTCAGAATTAGATGAACTAAACTCTATTGCAAATGAACTGAGTGATTACATTACATTACTTGGAAGCCGTGACATTATAGAAACCATTTCAGAAGCAAATGAAAAGTATAACGATGAAGTTGACGCAATGGCAGAAGCATATTTGGATGATTATCGTTTTTTTGTTCATGTTGACGAAAATGAAGATGATCGAAAGATAGATAACTTGTTTGACACTATTAAAGAATAAATAGTTATATCGTTTACTTTTATATATTTATAGCATTCGCTGGTTTGTTATTTCAATCACTAAAATTTCAAAATCAGATATGTTTGTTTAGTGGATACCAAAGGTCTAAGTTTATCAAAAATAATAATTCACTAAGCAGTGGATTCTAGAATTTACTAAAAATTTAATGGAAGATTCATTTATTCAAGTTTTGCAGGCTAAACACGGTGACGCACTTATTCTACGGTGTAATAAGGGAGATAATTACGGTGTTATTGTAATTGATGGTGGCCCAAATAGTAAGTCTAAATATAATTCATTCATTGAAGAGGTAGAGAAATATTTACCTATTGATTTAATGGTTGTAACACATTTTGATGATGATCACCTTGTGGGTATTAAGAGTTTCATAGAAAAACATCATACTGACAATCCTTTTCCTGTAAATAGAATTTGGGCAAATTGTGCTAAACATGTCAATTTTGATTTAACAGGTAATCTTTCTTCTAATAAGGCTAGTAAGATGGCAGATGTCCTCTATGGTATATCAAAAACTAATTCTCTAGATTGGGAGAAATACCGTTTGAATTCTTTTGTGAGTAATACAATTAAAGTAGAAGATGATACTATTAATTTTGCAGACATAGATATTATAAATCCTAGGAGCGATCTTTTTGATCTTTTTATTAATGAATATAAAGATAAATATATTTGTGATGAAAAAGAAGAAAACCTATCAGCTTCAGTGGCAGGCATCTCTGATTTAAGTATTAGTATGCAAAAATTGGCTGCCCGTAAAAAAGTTCCTGGAAATCCAAAGAAGCCATCAGAACTTATCAATATGGTTTCGTTAAGTTTAATTATAAGATGTGATGCTTTTAGTTTGTTGGCTTTAGGAGATTCTTACCCTAAAGAAATATATGAGTCTCTAATTGAGAGAGGATATAATAAGGATAATAAGCTTCATGTTGACTATGTAAAAATGCCACATCATGGCAGTGCTGAAAACATAAGTAATGAATTATTAGACATCATTGATTGCTATAATTATATAATAACTACTGATGGCGGAAAAGGATATAAACATCCGCATCGTGAAGCTCTAGCAAATGTGTTATGTCATCCTGAGAGAGACTATAAACGAACAATAAATTTTTATTTTAATTATCCTCTTGAGACGATTGAAACTAATAGAGGTGAAAATCTTTTTAATTTTGAATTAGACGTGAATTTAAACTTTGAATGTTATGGACCGGAAAAAACTGATAGATTCATCACTCTTTCCAAGCGCACAAATTCTTGAAGCTGTCTCAGTAAAAATAGAGTGTTTGGATAACGATAACAAGGTTTTAAACAAAGGAACAGGAACTTTATTCTGTAACGAGAATTCATACTATGTAATAACTGCAGCTCACTGCATTCAGTATGGTGAATCGACTAATTCTTTTGATAAAAATAAAATTAATATTTCATTGCCTCATTTTGGCTACAACTATATTGAAATTAGTGAGATATTATATTACAACTTGGACGAGAAGGTTGATTTCGCCCTTTTGGCAGTAAAATTCAATATCGATTATATAACTATCGACTTTGATTATGAAAATGGCATTCGTTTTTTGGGCAGAGATGATTTTTCATCAAATACTTGTATTTACGGATATACTAATACAGAACCAAATGGACGATTATTTAAAGCGCGTATGGTTTCTTCAGACACTTATGCTATTGATGAACATATTTCGTCTTCCGGTATTGAATTTTCAAATGTTATGCAAGGAAGTTCGGGCGCTGGTTTATTTGTAGAATATAACAATTGTATTTATTGCCTTGGTTATGTGAAGAGTCGAATGCAAGGTGCAGAAAAATTAGATGATATTAAGATTCGAAGAATTCCAGATATAAATGATAGGGTCGGAGGCGATGTATGGATTCCCTCGTTAATGAATAATTCACCCGATAGACAAACTTCAGTGCGTAGAGTAGGTGTTGAAAAAGAATATAATGATAAATGGATTGAACTGAGAGAAAAAATTTCCAACAATGAAGAAGCTATTGAATTACTTAATGATATAAAAACATTAAGGACAAAAATTATTTCTGTAAAATCAGTAGGAAATCAGGAAAATGTTATTAACTTTATATTGAGGAAACGTGAGAATTGGAATTTAAGTGAACAGCGTGCTTTCATATATGCCTTACTAGACAGAGGTTTATGGTCTAATCTTTTTGGTGACTTGCCATTAAGTGGGGATTTAAATGAAATACCCGAAACCAAAAAAATGTTAATAAGAGCTTCTACATTTACTCAAGACTCGCAAGAAGAAGATTCTGATTTAGATAATTCTTCGGATGAAGGGTGTTATGAACTCATTCTCAGAGAAGCTTACAAGTTTGAATTTGACAAAATGTATGAACTTGTGAGAGCATGGGAACCAAAAGGATTTTGGACTATTAAGAAAGCTTTTTTTATTAATCTATTTGAAGATAAAAAAGACTATCTCAGACAGATCAAAGATTTTATAGAAGGTGAGAATTCGGCAAATGAGAGGTTTGTAGCAGCTTTCATATATAATATTCTTTGTCGTGAGTTCCCTCAGCCATACAAGTACGATCGATTTTGGAGCGAAGGAATAGAAAATCCCAGTGATATTATAGCATATATTGCTAGTCGAATTGATAAGGGTAAGATTCAACCTAAGATTTTTGGCGTTCATTTCACCCAAATATTAGGCGGTGAAGATATCACCTCTTTCCCAGAATCTTTACGTTTATTGCAATATATAGTTAACGCCGGACTGACAACAAAGTTTGGCTTCTATTTAATTGTAAATGTTGAGTATTGGATGAAAGTATTTCGGCATCTTGTTTACTTTATCCCTTATCCTGTTGTTTATTATACATTATTCTATGGTGAGGAAAAAATATCTCGATGGGCGGGACAAATGATTGCATATAGTAATGACGAGAATATGAACAAGTTGCGTCCTGGCCTGATAAAGTCATTATTGAAGGCGTTAAGAATGGAACATCTACCTTCATGCTTGATGCAAGGGATATTCTTCATGACTCAAGAATTATATACGTCAGTAAATGAAGATGAATGGTATGAAGAGTTTATGTCAACTGTATTCGAGTTGTTTGTCACTAAAATAGATGTTAGTAAGATTGGCACTTCGGATGCTATCTTTAAAAATGTAACTGCTGCAATCTTGTGTATTAAGAAAGCTGATAGAAAGAAAGATATTTTTCTACGGCTTTCCACTATAATGAATAAAAACGTTCGTCTCGTCAGTGATCTAATTTGTAAAGCACTTTGGGTTGATAAGGATTTTGTTAAAGATAAAGATGTCATAGATTGTATTTTATGTTTTATATCAGAATATCCAATTTCACAGATTTATGATATTTTATGTGAGTTTAATGAAGTTAATGCTTTTACTGATGAACAGAAGAAAATAATAGATAAAAAAATCGTTGACGAAGAATTGACATTTGCAAAAAGAGATTATCCCGCACTTATTAATTTGAGCCATCTCGCTATTTCTCCTGATAGTATTAATAAGATAAAAACAATTATATTAGGCAGTGATATTTGGAACTGTGGTATTTCTGATTCGTCTTTTACTGAACCTTATCCGTATCATATAGAGATGTTAAATGAGAATGTTTCTTGGACAGAAGAAGAATTGGATCTTATTCAAACTAATATGTCCAAAAATCTTGAACTAATCGAGACCCACAGAGATAAAGGAGATCCTTCAAATTTCTTTAATAACTCATATATAAATCTTTTGACTGGTATGAAGTTATTTATGATACGTTTGCAAACAAAGGATCGAATCAATATAAAAGAAATGTTGAAGAGAGTCGACAAAGACATCAATGAATTAAGTGGCTTTGACAATCTTATTGAAGCATTATCATCGAAATATTATAATAAGGTAAGTGCAGCCCTCAATCGTTTAAGCATTGCCTTAAAAACTGATGCCTTTGAAAATCATTTGTCTGAATTCATTATCATTTTAAGTAAAGTCGCCCTTAAACAATCAGCGGATCTAGACAACTGTATTACTTTTATAGCATTTCTTATGAAAGAGTATCCTTCAAAAATGAAAAGTAATTTCAGTGATTTGCTATTGTGTATATTGCAAAACTTCAAAGATTATGATTTTGAAGAAATGAACTTTAGAGTTCCAATCATCAATCATAGATTCAGTTTTATTGCACATCAAATGAAACCGGAATATAAAGATAACACATTCGTTATATACTGGACATCAGAGCAAGTTTTAAACAGATTTGGTGGATTAGATAATATTATGTGACACAAATGCCCATTAAAAATTGACATGGTAAAAGCTGCCAATTTTGTTGTTTAGTGTACACTGATGTTTCTGTATCCTAAAATCGAACAAATAGAATAACGGAAATAACGCAAATTTCGTTGTTGTTCCAGATAAGAACATATATCAGCAGCAAAGCACCCGTGTCTTTGCTGCTGTTTTTATGTCCTTCCCAAATCCTTCCCATCCTCAACCACTTCATCGTACCTTTGAAATAAAAGCAGGCTGGTCCTCACGGATGAGCCTGCTGAGTTGCTTTAATTTCACTTTTTACGAGTAATAAATTTTAGCCATAAAGGCTAAAACATGTTCGCCGCAAAGATAGCGCTTTTTTGCTCAATCTCCAAGATGAAATAGCAAAAAGTGAATAATTCAATCAAATATTTAGCCTTATTTGGGTTGAAATAGGCGAGAAATATCATTTTACAGCTATAAAACCTCAAATAATTGTTCTAAAATTTGCGAACATTCAAAATTTTTCGTATCTTTGCATTCGTATGAATGATCCCCAGATGATAGCAAACAATTTGAAACCCTTTCAGCCTACGCATCCAGGCGAGGTGCTGAAAGATGAACTGGAATATCGTGGCATATCACAGCGCGGATTTGCCAAGGAGATTGGCATATCATACTCAGCCTTCAATGAGATGTTGAACGGCAAGCGATCGCTCAGTCCCGAATTGGCCATGATGATGGAGGCGGCACTTGGAGTGGATGCTGCCCCTCTGCTCGCCATGCAAAACGAATACGATATGCTGATGGCCGAACGCGACGAGTCATTTATGGAGAAACTCAGAAAGATTCGTCGTATAGCAGCACTTTTCTAAAATAGAGATAAGCTGATTTAGGCCTCTGTATTCAACCAACCATAAACAGCAGCAAAGCACCTCGTGACTTTGCTGCTTTTTTTTATGTCCTTCCCAAATCCTTCCCATCCTCAATCACAACATCGGACCTTTGAAATAAAAGCAGGCTGGTCCTCACGGATGAGCCTGCTGAGTTGCTTTAATTTCACTTTTTAAGAGTAATAACTTTTAGCCATAAAAGCTAAAAAACATGTTCGCCGCAAAGATAGTGCTTTTTTGCTCAATCTCCAAGATGAAATAGCAAAAAGTGAATATTTCAATCAAATATTTAGCCTTATTTGGGTTGAAATAGGTGGGAAATATCATTTTTTTGGGGGGAATGACTAATTTTACCCCATACCCACCTTGATACTCTAGCAATAATCTGTGTCAATCTGCACCATCTGTGTGGCCTATTCCTCTACGGATTGCTCAGATTAACCGGATTATTTATTCGGTCGCACCAAAAAATTCGATAAATCCGTGCAAATCCGTAGAGCTGTTAATTCTTTAATTCGCAATAAATAAAAAGACGAAAAAAACGTCTGTCCCAATCTATTATAGACGAAAATCTGTTGAAAAATAATATTAATGGTTAATTAACGGTCCATTATACGATCATTAACGTTAAAGAATCTTTTGTTTATGCTCTTCGAGCAGAAATCAAGGAGGAAATCTATTGTGGAAATAACCGCTTGACTGTAGTTCCCTGAAAAAAATTGACTGGAATTAGACTCTAACCCTACAAAGAGTTTACTACTTCTCGTCTTAACCCTGGTAGGACTTTACTTGACCCAACCATTCCTCCTAAGATTTCCTCTAAGATTTCTTGCGTCAGCTATAAAAAAGTTTCCCTCTACGGATTTTATCGAATTCAACGGATTAAGTTGGGTCGAACTGATAATCCGTTAAATCCTTTCAAATCCGTAGCGTTGTTGAATTATTATGTGTCCGGACGGCCTTTTCTGCCGCAGGCTTTTTCCTACTCCAAAATCTTGGAGTCTTTTTCTCTTTTTGAAAGGTGTAGCACGGCCTTGCCGTGCGCATAGAATTAGTGCCAGTCAGCTAGGAGAACTTGTTCTCATAGAAGACCGGCACTAACTCTATGCACTTGGTGCTCCGCACCTACACCTTTCATAAAGTTTTTTTTTCTTATATGGTTATGATAGAAGAATAGCCAATATTTTTCATCTTCTTTTTAAAATTAGCAAATTCGCTAATTCGTGTCCCCATATTGCTATGAATAAATTGCAAAACTACATCAGAAACAATATATTTTGATGATATTTCGTTTATTTTATATGCGAACTAATATAAAGATAAAATGTTTTATACATTTGCATTCGAGATTGTGTTTCTAATGGTCATTAACATTCCAACTCAACAGAACTAGTATTCAATGGATAAAGACTTGCTCATAAAGGCACTGACCAAGTTCTTGCTCGGTATTATCGTTCTTGGCGTTCTGCTGTTCCTTCCCGCAGGATCCTTTCATTATTGGCAGGGATGGCTGCTGATGGGAATCCTGTTCGTCCCAATGTTCGTGGCCGGAATCGTGCTGTTGGCCAAGAGTCCGGAATTACTCAGAAAGCGTCTTAACGCCAAGGAAAAGGAAGCCGAACAAAAGGGCGTCGTGGCAATGAGCGGTTTGTTATTCGTCATTGCCTTTGTGCTTGCCGGACTGAATTGGCGCTTTAGCTGGTGGGTGTTGCCCGAATGGATGATCTGGGTGGCCGCCGTCCTCTTTCTCGCATCCTACCTTCTATATGCGGAGGTCATGCGTGAGAACACATACCTTTCACGCACCGTAGAAGTTCAGGACAACCAGAAGGTCATTGACACAGGGCTGTATGGTATTGTCCGCCATCCCATGTACATGGCAACAACAGTGATGTCTCTGACCATGCCACTGGTGCTGGGTTCACCCATCTCTTTCCTGGTTATGCTGGTATATATTCCAGTCATTGCCAAGCGGATCAGCAACGAAGAAGCCGTATTAGAGAATGGACTTGAAGGCTATAAGGACTATAAGAAGAAAGTACGATACAAGATGATCCCTCTCTTGTGGTAGTTCACGTTGTTGAATCAACTTGGATGACCATAGGATGTACTATGTCGTTATCCAATGAGCCATAAAATCCACAAACTTTAGTAATGTAGAGTTGGCAATTAATAACTGAAAAACGATTTAATACCATAAATAACTGTATTACATGAATTTTCGTGTCAGTATTCTTTTAAAAAAAATAATTATCTTTTTATATTTGTACCAAGAAAAACATTTCTTACTCCAAATTGTTTCCCTTGTCACATCTTTATTTATTATGAAAAAACTTTACCTTATTCTTTTATTATTCCTGATGAATGTCCCAGAGTTTTCCTTTGCTGATGGTATTCATTTAGGTTATTGTGATGGTAATCTCCCTGCTTCTTCTATGGGGCAAAGTGGCAATGGTGCTACTATCTCAGCGGCGTTGAAGATTACTCCAGAAATGCTTGAGCCATACGCCGATTGTCAAATAACCTCTCTTTATATTGGTTTGGCTCTCGACCTGTCAACTTATCCCGACAACATCGTGGGTTGGCTTCGTGCAGAGCGCGATGGCGATAATATTAGGTCTTTTACGACTGAAGCACAAGGGGGGTGGCTGACACTCCATTTCGATTCACCTGTGGAAATAGCAGATTATGTAGACAATGGTATCTGGGCGGGGTTTGATTATACCCAGCCAAAGCGTGTTAACTTGTTGGCAATAGGAGGTCCTTGTGATGTGCCTGATGCATGTTGGGTTGGGAAAAATGGTAACTGGAATGACTTCAGCCAATATGGTGTCTTGCCAATTGAAGTCATAGTCGAAGGTCCAAGTGTCCCATACCATGACCTCTCTTTACTAAGTTGCTTTACGTCAAGTGCTGTGACTTTTGGTTCAACGATAAATCTGCATGGTACGCTCCGAAACAATGCCTTGCAGTCGGTCGAGTCGCCAATCATTAAGCTTAACTACGAAGGAAATGAGCAGACAAAGGTGCTACCGATCACACTTGCTTATCGACAGGAAACAGAATTCGATCTTTCGTTCCAACTTGACCCTGCTGACACTCAGGCTCGCGACCTGATGGTTGATGTTGAAGTTCTTTGGCCTGATGGCACGATTGATGAAAACATTTCTGACAATAGTCTTCATCTAGCTATTAGCTTAGTTGAACATCTATATTCACGTCGTATGATTGTAGAAGAAGGTACGGGCAATGAATGTCAGTGGTGTGTTCGTGGCATTGTGGGACTTGGGGAGATGAAACGACAGTATCCCGATGACTTTATAGGTATCGCCGTTCATTACTATACAGTCAATGACCCTTATTTTATCAGTATGTCGAATGAAGGTTCATACTCCAGTTATCTTATGAACTATATTACTACTTTCCCTGGATGTCTCATCAACCGCGATGGTAGTTATCATGACCCAAATTATCAGGAACTGTCAGATTATTATAAAACTATGGATAAGGCTGCAGTAGCCGACGTTGAACTGCAAGCTGTTTATCAAGACGAAAAGATTACATTCAGTAGCAAGACAAGTTTCCTTATCAATGACCAATCTAATGAATATCGATTGGCATATGTCATCATCGAAAATCAACTTCCTATTCTGCAATCAAACGGATATTCTGGTGGAGGCTCCGGACCAATGGGTGGTTTTGAAGAAAAACCTATCCAAGTAGAAATTCTCGTCGATGACGTTGCGCGCGGCATCTGGCCCTCTGCTTTAGGGGCTGAAGGTAGTCTCCCTGCTCAGATAGTCAAGAATGAAGTCTATGCTCATGAGTTGACCATAGATATGCCTCAATACGTCGATGGCAACAACATTGAAG
>JAEEGF010055585.1_pt1 | contig 13057 bp, 8 predicted proteins | sample 9134171 | NCBI WGS metagenome assembly JAEEGF01 (sample SAMN16246542, study PRJNA631951) | gut metagenome | biome: gut microbiome; feature: rumen; material: AP-attached | host: Bos | place: Iran: Karaj | collected 2018-10
ATCAAACAAGGTTGACGAGGTTGCCTTCTGTACATGGTTCCTTGCCGTCCATCCGCTCAGATTCGTCGGCGGGCTTTTCTATGACATAGATGGCACGGTAAACAACGAAAGGCTCTTAAAAGAGATCGTAGACGCAATAAAGCCCTATGTAAAGTCAGGCATCGTACGCAAGGCGAATCAGATAACGGAAGCTCTCAAATATGAGTCCCTCTGCGAGGATATGCCCAAGCATACAGACAGGGTCCACTTTAAGAACGGAACCTATTTCCTGTCCGGCGGCTTTAGTCCCGAGAAGCAGTTCTGTTCCAACAGGCTCCCGGTAAACTATAACCCTGATGCGCAGACTCCGGACATCTGGCTTAAGTTCCTTGATGATCTTTTATATCCTGAAGACATCCTTACCCTTCAGGAGTTCATGGGATCAGTATTTTTACCTACCACCAAGTCCCAGGCCATGCTGATGCTCATAGGAAGCGGTGGCGAAGGCAAATCGCGTGTGGGATTCGTCTGCCGGAACCTTCTCGGTGACAACATGAACATCTGCCCCTTAAAGAAGCTCTCCACCGACAGATTCTGCCCCGCCGATCAGGAAGGCAAGCTCCTCATGATCGATGATGACATGAAAATGGAAGCTCTTTCCGATACCGGCATGTTAAAAGCGATCGTGACCATGGAAGACAAGATGGATCTCGAGCGCAAGGGCCGGCAGAGCTATCAGGGATACCTTTATGTAAGGATCATGGCTTTCGGCAACGGGGCTTTGAGCTCCCTTTACGACAAGTCCGAAGGCTTCTACCGCAGGCAGATCATATTGAGGGTTAAGGAAAAACCTGCCGGCCGTGTGGATGACAGGAACCTCTCGGAGAAGCTCTCCAAAGAGACTGAAGGTATCGCCCTCTGGTGCCTCGAAGGTCTCAAGCGCCTTGTGGCCAACGGCTTTCATTTTACCGTGAGCGACCGCACCAGGGCTAACCAGGCAGAGATGCGCAGGGACGAGGACAGCATCCTCGATTTCTTCGAATCCGAAGGCTATATCTCCTTCGAACCCGAAGCCCTCTGTACCACGAAGGACCTTTACGATGCCTACAAGCTCTGGTGCACGGACAATCTGGCAAAGATCAGGTCCGAGACATCCTTTTCTAAGGAATTCAAGGATCATGCCGCGAAACTCGGCATCACCTATGTCAAGAACGTGCCTTTAGGCGGGAAGCTGGCACGTGGTTATAAGGGCGTGTATGCCCTGCACACCCTGGTAGACTGCCCCTTCCGGCACTCGTAGGCGGGTAGGCGGGAGTTTTCCGGGTCAATCCTTATTTTTTTACAAACATAAAATTACACAGCAACTCAAAAACTACGTGCCTATGTGCCTAAATGCGGGATACATGGGCTTTTTTCATGCTTTCAGGGTGCCTTGTTCGTGCCTTGACGCGCCTAAAGCAAAGAGGAGGAAATTTGATGACTGATCTAAATCAGTATGATACAATGAATCTGCGGGATGCCCGAGAGATATATATGTACATTGAAAAGAAAGAACTGTTAAAAAAGTACAGCATTCCTGCCAAGCCCGGTTCTGACGGTTATTATCGCATATATGTTAAGGATGCTACCAAAAAGACCGGACGCAGGCAGTTGTTCGCTAAGTCCAGAAATGAGCTTGAGGATAAGTTGTATGCCTTTGAAAAAGGAGTCACCGGCAAAGCCAGAAAAACCTTTGGTGAGGTTTACGAACTCTTTCTCCAGGATAAGATCAAGTACGTGAAGGATGAAGACCGTAAAGTAAGCAGACAGAATACCATCAACAAGAACAGATCGGATTATAAACGCTACTTTGCAGGTACAGATTTTGAGAATAAGTATATCGATGCGATTACCAAGGGTGATGTTGAAGGTATTATGTTCTTTAATCTCGAAAGATACTCTTTAAGAGATAAAGCCTTAGGATCACTTAAGGGTATTCTCAGATCCGCTTTTTCATTCGCTTACGAGCAGTACTGGATTGCTGACAATGTTTACACCAGATTGAATTTCAATAAGTTCAGCGGAATGATCGTTCAGAACGTGAGCAACGATAAGAGGGTTCATTCAGAATTTGACCTTAAAAGGATTATGCGTGCCATTCATGAACATCAGGAGGAAAAACCCGACTACATGCCGGCATACGCTCTTGAGATGCAGATCCTTATCGGTTGCAGAAGAGGCGAACTTGCCCCTTTAAGAAGATCTGATGTGCGCCCCGGCGGTATCTGGATATCCAGAGAACAGATCTCTGTAAAGAAGTTCAAGGATATACCGGAACATTGGAAGATCGTTGAGCATACAAAGACTTACAAGGACAGACTGTTCCCGATCACAGATGCTCTGAACGAATTTCTCACAAGACTGTTTGCTGTACTTGACAAGTACTATCCCAAAAGCGAATTTCTGTTTCCTGATGATACCGAACTCGGTGTGATAAACAATAACACCGTTTACCGTCTGTATTACAGGATATGCAGGAAGCTGAACATCAAGATCAGCAGGGAAGCAATAAAGGGAACTCATTCCTTCAGGAGAAATGCGATCACGGACGTGGTAAATGCTACCGGAGGAAATGTTATCCTTGCATCGCAGCTGTTCGGAAATTCGCCCGCAGTAGCCGCCAAAAACTATTATACAGGCGTCGATACGGGTACTGCTCTCACGGCATTAAATCAGAGGAAATTTTCTTAACCAAATCTTAACCAAAATTAACCACTTTTCGCAAAAAAAGAAATCGCGCAAACCCGCTATTTTACTGGGTTTGTGCGACTTCATCAGACGAGCGCGAGACGGGGATCGAACCCGCGATCTTCGCCTTGGCAAGGCGACGTACTACCACTGTACCACTCGCGCATTACATCGTGCTCTCTGTCGAGCACATGTAATAATATACTACCGGAAATTGTATTTGTCAACAAAAAAATTAAAAAAATTTGCTACAATTTAAAAACGCTTGAAAAACCACTCCGGAGGCTTGTTCGGAGACTCAACCGGAATGTACAGATGCTGCAGATAATGTATCTCATTATCGACTACGATCTTTTTGACGATGTTGTGCAGGAGCACCTCGGTTCCGTCGTGCGCGACCCTGACAGCGTCAAATACGAACGTCTGCTGGTCCTCTCCCACGAGAACGGCGGTCAGGCCTTCCTGGATCTCATCGATGTTCTCGGCCATCTCGTTGATCTTGAAATTGCTGGCGATCAGCTCGTCGATGAACTGCTCACGGTTATCGTAATTGAGATATTTCCATGCATTGGTATTGCAGGTGCGGAACTCATAGCTGTCATCCGTGATGAGCACCTGAACGACTCCGTAAGGAGTACTCTCGAGCATCACGTCGAACAGCCTCTCCCTGCGGGCGAACTCGCGCTCGTTGCCTGCAGCGCGCTGCTCCGCGCGTACCTGCTCATCGATATCGAGCAGCAGCGTGGTGACATAGATAGCGGTTTTGCTGTGTCTGGTACGGTTGCCTATCATCGTGACCCATCTCCAGGCACCGTTTCTGCATATATGCCTGAATCTGATGTTAAAGCTGCTGTTCTGCCCGGAATAGAGCGATGCGCCGGCGTTCCTGACCTTTTCCATATCGTCGGGATAAACGGCGCCGAGCATATTCTTTCCGAACTCGCGCATATACTCCTCGTTCGTGTATCCGAACATCTGGGCATTTTTCTCGTTTGCGCCCAGTATCCTGAACGTCATACTGCTGTCGATCTCCAGATCGGCCACGCCGCCCGGGATATTATTGATGATCGCGCTCATCTGATCCGTCAGCTTAAGGTTGACGGCGAGCAGACTCATGCGCTCGGTGATATTCTCTATCGTGAGGAACATCAGGTATCTGTCCACATTGCTGACGAGCACCCTGACGCCCGCGCGGAGCCATATCTCGCGCTCCTCGTGGATCTTGTTCGAGCTGACCTCACAGAATACCTCTCTGCCGCTGATAACGGCCTTGGCTATGGTCTTTTTGATCTTTTCGCAGTTGATCTGGTCAAACCACTCCAGGAGATTGTGCGTCCTGTCGGTGTATTCGGAGCGATCGGTCTCGAGCACGTCAAAGAAACGGTCGTTAACGCGCATCGCTTCGACTTCTTCGCCGTCGTACTCGATAATCGCTGCACCGCCCACAAACGAATTGAATATCCTGTTGGCCTGCGAATTGGAGTTCAGGAACTCCATGGCATTGTCTACGTCATCATAGAAGGGCTCGTTGATCTTCAGCTCACGCTCCGCTCCCGAAAGAATGCCTTCGTAATCGGCGGCGGGCATCGGCTTAGCGAAATAATAGCCCTGCATATACATACAGCCTATGCTCTTTAAGAACTCAGCCTGGCTCTGTGTCTCGACTCCCTCGGCAATGATGGGGAGCTTCAGCCACTTCGACATGCGCACGACTGAGCTCAGGATCGGGCCGCCGCGGCCTTCCCTGCCCTCCGACTCGATAAACTTCATGTCGAGCTTGAGCATGTCAACGGGAACGTCCTTTAAGGTATTGAGCGACGAATAGCCGCTGCCGAAATCATCCATCTCCACGCAGAAGCCGGCATCGCGCAGATGGCGCACGGCTCCGATCAGCAGCGAAGGATTGTCGATATATGCGGATTCGGTGATCTCAATGTGTATCGATGAGGTGGGCAGGCTGTACTTGTCCACCAGGTATTTGAAATGCTCCGCGACATTCATGGAGCAGATATCGGTTCGTGAAACATTGACCGAGATCGGGCAGATGCCGATGCCCATGTTCAGCCATTTGCGCTGATAGCGGCAGGCCTCCTCCCAGACGAATTTGTCCAGGTGGGTGATGAAGCCGTTCTGCTCGAACAGCGGGATGAACTTGATCGGCGGGATGATGCCCTTTTCCGGATGTATCCAGCGCACCAACGCCTCGGCGCCGTGCAGCGCGCCGGTCAGGTAATTGTACTGCGGCTGCAGATAGATGGTGAACTGTGAGCTGTCGAGCGCCTGGTTCATCTCATTGACCAGCTGCTGCTTTTCTATAAGCGACAGACGCATCGTATCGTCGTAAAAAGCGATATTCCTGGTGAAATTGTCCTTGATCGTCTTGAGCGCAAGGAATGCGCGGTCACACATCAGGGCCACGTCCAGCGAAGGATCGTCTATAACATATACGCCCATCCTGAGCGATATCTGGAGATTCGGAATTATCGAAGGCGGATCCATGTAATGGTCCGCGACATGCAGACGGTGGAAATCGTCGAGACGCATGCAGATAACGAAATGATCGGACTCCCATCTGCCGTAAACACACTCCTCGAAATCCTCGGTCTTTTTCTTGAAGGTATCGCCGATGGACTTAAGGATGCGGTCGCACTCATCCACTCCGTATACGTCGTTCAGCACCTTAAATCCGTCGATGTCGTAGCGGATTATGATATAGCGTTTGGTGGGATTTGCGTTGAGGAGCTCACGGGTCTTTCTGATGAAGGATCTGCGGTTATAGATGCCGGTCTTTTCGTCGACCTCGATATTCGCGATGAACCTGTTGCGTATCTGAACGCCCTGGGACTCCTTTGCGGTGATCCTGCGCGTGAGGAGGTTCTGGATCTTATGACGCAGTATGGGAAGATTGATCGGTTTCGGCATAACATCGTAGGCGCCGAGATCGAGAGCGTCGATCAGGTCGTCGTTATTGTCGGAAGCCGAGATCGCAATGACGGGAATACGCGCAAGCCTGTCGTCCGCAGCCATTTTCTCCAGCACATTAAAACCTGTCATCTCCGGCATAAGCAGGTCAAGGACAACAAGTTCGATATCGGTATAATGCTTGAGCGTTCTGAGGCACTCTTCGCCGTCGCCGGCAGTGACAACCTCATAGTAGGGCTTGAACTCCTCGCAGAGGATCATCAGACTGGTCTGGGAATCGTCTGCGATAAGTATCTTAACTTTTTCCGCCATATTAAATCCTCTTGATATCTGTCCTTTCGGGACGATACCCTAGTTACATTTATTCTTATCTAGTATATATAATAAGGCACGAAAACTATTTTCGCAATACTCTTAATCATTTACTTCAAAAAATAATAAACTGTCTTTCTGTATCGTGAGATTATCCGTGCAGAGTTTGCGCAACGTCAACAGCAGAAATATCCCTTTACTTTGCAGGTCAAATCTAATATATTAGATACTTAAGGATTGCGGTATTTACTGTGTTTTCCGCATCTAAATACAGAAAAAGGACATCGGTACCGTTATATGAAACGTTGGCAGGCAAATATGCTGCTCTTACTGGCAGCCATCATCTGGGGCGCCGCATTTACCGCGCAGAGTGTGGGGATGGAGCATCTCGGTCCCTTCTCGTTCAACGCGATCCGCTTTCTTCTGGGCGGCATCGTTATGCTCCCTGTTGTTGCCGTAAGGCAGCGCAGCCTCAAAAAGAGTGAAACGGGACCCGCGCCCGGTCTTTCCAAGCGCGTGATACTTACAGGCGTTATCTGCGGTCTGCTGCTCACGATGGCCAATTCCATCCAGCAGATCGGCCTGTTATACACTTCTCCCGGCAAAGCGGGCTTTATCACGGCCCTGTACGTTATCATAGTACCCGTGATCGGACTGTTCTTCGGCAGCAGGCACACTTTGAGACTCTGGATCAGCGTCGCGATCGCCGTTGTCGGTATGTATCTGCTCTGCGTGAGTGACCGCTTCACGATCGAAAAGGGTGACATACTGATCATCATCTGCGCCTTTATCTTTGCTATACATATCATGACCGTCGACAAAATGGCACACGACCTCGACGGCATGACGATCAGCTGCATACAGTTCCTGACGACGGGTCTGCTCTGCTCGATAATAGTGCCTTTTACAGATGAAGTCATCACTCTCGACGCAGTCAGAGCCGCAGCTGTCCCGCTGCTCTATGCCGGCATATTCTCCTGCAGCTTTGCCTATACGTTCCAGATCGTCGGACAGCAGCATACGACCCCCACAGCGGCATCTCTGCTGCTGAGCACGGAATCGGTATTCGCCGCGATCGCGGCATGGGTGCTGATCGGCGACACCATGACCGCGCGGGAGATCATCGGAGGCTTGCTCAGCTTCTTCGCGGTGATCCTCTCACAGCTTCCCTCAAAGCGGCACACTGCGGGCGTTTAACCATATCTGACAAAGAGGATTTCAAATGGAGCACATAGACAAACGTGGATACCTGAATACGGATTATCTCCTCTTCCATATCAATGACCGGAACAAGGACGAGCACAGTTTCCACTATCACGAGTTCGACAAGATCGTCGTACTCCTGTCTGGAAAGGCCTCGTACATCATTGAAGGAAGGGAGTATTTCCTTGAGCCCGGCGATGTGCTCTTTGTCAATCATCATGACATCCACAAGCCCGTCATCGACCCCGACGAGCCTTATAACCGTATAGTTCTCTGGATCAACAGGGATTTCCTGACCACGCACAGCACCGATGACTGCGATCTCTCGCTCTGCTTTAAGCTGAGCGGCGACGCAAAATGTCTCTTCCGTCCCGACGCATCCGACCGCGAGCGCTGCATGCGGCTCCTGCTCGAGCTCGAAGAGGAACTCTCTGCCGGGCGCTACGGCGCAAAAACCGCTTCCGACGCGGCTCTTATCAGGTATCTGATATCTCTCGACCGCGCCATGACCTCTTCGGATACCAATACCGACATCCCTTTCCGCTGCGACAGGAAAATAGCCGATATTCTCGCGTATATCAACTCGAACCTTCAGGCTGATCTGTCCTGCGACACGCTCGCCGGCAGGTTCTTCTTAAGCCGTTCCTATCTCATGCACCGCTTCAGGGCCGAGACAGGATACACACTGCACAGTTATGTCCTGCAGAAACGTCTCTTCTATTCGCGCAAACTGCTCGAGGAAGGCTTCTCAATAAATGAAGCCGCTCTTGCGAGCGGCTTCGCCGATTACACTACCTATCTTCGTGCCTTTAAGAAAGTGTTTAATTGTCTGCCGAGTGACTTTAACGATAAATGATCCGGTCAGGAGCGTCTGCGGGGTCTTCTTCTGCGCCCCGATGACTTCTTCGGTCTCTCCTGCTTCATCCTTTCGAAATCGCCCTGTGTGACCTTAAAGAGCGCCTCGCCCTCATCTTCTCCGAAATGCTCGCGGAAGTACGTATGCAGCTCTTCGCGGTTCTTGCAGCCGGCCACAGCCTCATCTATCGCCTCCGCGTAAAGACTGATCGTCTTCTGTGAAAGAAGGCTGCCGAGTATCGTATAGATATATCCGAGCTTATCGGCGGTCTGTGTTTCCTCCTGCGCCTCCGGCGCGGTCTCTGCTGCTTCGGGTTCTTTTTCCGGTGCCTTATCGGCTGATGCCGGATCCTCTTCTTCGATGATTTCCTCGTTCACAGCATCCGCAGCAGTCTCCTGCCTGTTCTGTGAACTCTTTCTGCGCCTTCTGCGGCTCTTTTTCTTTGCTGCGGGCTCTTCCTGTGCCTTTTCTGGCTCCCCTGCCTCTTCGGGCGCGGGTGCCGGCTGAGCCTGCTTTGCGGCAGGTGCCTGAGGCGCCGCAGCCTGTTTTGCGGTTTTTTTCTTTGCCGGCGCGTTCTTCAGGCTGTTCTTCATCTCGGCGGTGATCGCCGATATGATGGTCGGATATACTCCGCAGGTGATGCCGTAATCCTCAAAATAGCTCTCGCAGAAGCTGACGGCCGAACGGAAGCCGTTGTCCTGGCTGATGATGTAATAGCTGCCCTGTCTGTTGCGTTCGATCATCGCGCCGAACAGGGAAACTATCTGGAAATCCATAGCGTTTTTGCCAATGTAATTGGTCTTGATAAATTTCTTGGAGGCCCTGCTGTTGTTCAGGTTCTCAAGCGTCGGTATCGAAAGGTTCATCGCGTTTTCGCTGTAATAAATGAACACCATATCCGAATCGCTTAAGGAACTCACGCCTTCGAGGCCCTCACTTCGCACGTTTTCAAGGTCAATGAAAAAAAATCTCATATGATCTCCGTTCTCTATTCAGTTGTAGAGGCGGGAAGCACTCCCTCGCAGTCAAATGCGGGAATAAAGCTCTCCTCCGCCGTGTCGCCGGTCTGGATATAGGCCTGCGTGATGCCTATCCTCTCGGCAAAGCCAATGACCCGCTCATACTCCTCTGCTGAAAGCTTTCTGTTGATCTCGGGATAACCGCTCAGATCCGTCACGGGAGTAAACTGGTTCATTATGCTGATGTAAATACTGTCTCCGTAAGTTTCGTGCAGATAGCGCAGTATCCTCTTGGAATCCGCTGTCTGTCCGGGAAGTACCAGATGTCTTACGATCACTCCGCGCGTCATGATCCCGTTCCGATCGAACACGCACTCACCGCCCGTCTGTCTCACCATCTCGGCAATGGCGGCAGAGGCTCTTTCAAAGTAATCGCCCGCACCCGAATAGCGGAGGGCCGCTGTGTCAGACTTATACTTAAAGTCGGGCAGCCAGACATCCACATAGCCTTCCAGCATACGAAGCGTATCGACCGACTCATAGCCTCCCGAGTTATAGACGACCGGCAGTCTCAAGCCCTTACTCCGGGCGAGTTCCAAAGCATCGACTATATTCGGTACATAATGAGTCGGCGTTACCAGGTTGATATTGTTCGCGCCCCTGTCACTCAGTTCGAGGAAAATATCGGCGAGTCTTTCGACTGTGATCTTAACTCCCGCCGACGCTCTCGATATCTCATGATTCTGACAGTAAACGCATCGCAGATTGCAGCCCGCAAAGAATACGGTCCCGGAACCCTCTTTTCCTGAAATACAGGGCTCCTCCCACATATGCAGCGCCGCCCTCGCGACAACTGTGTCGGCACTTACGCCGCAATAACCCTTACCGCCCGATGAGCGGTCCGTCCCGCATGCTCTGGGACAGATGCGGCATCTTTCCAACAATTCCGATCTAGACATAACTGGTCTTATGCGGTCACATCGTTTGCGCTCGCAACAAGTTCAACTCCGGTATCCGCTATATTATCGCACAGAACATCACCGATTGCAACAGGCGCGTTTACCGTGATATCGTAGATCGCCTGCATGCATTCGGCTATCTTTGCCTTGGGGATCGGTTCCTTTGTCTTTACCGCGACTACCGGGGTAACTCCGCCCTTTACGCGTACGGTCGAGGTCACGGTCCTGACGGGCGCGAGCACCTCCGTCTGCGCGTAATCATGCCCGCGCTTGCAGGTGTAGCCGGTGATGCTCTCGATCGTATCGCCGTTCTTTATTACCTCGATGCTGCATCCCAAAGGGCAGCCTATACAGGTAAGATTGATCTTTTCGCTCATATATACTCTCTTTTCCGTGTCTATGCACATGTATTGTCAGGACTTATTCAGCCGTTCTCTCCGAGATCGAGGCAGATGTTCAGCGTATCCGCGTTCTTTCCCTCAAGTACGGACTTTTTGATAACAACGTTCTCCATCTCACCGGGCGCGACTACCTGACGTTTGCGGTGGATGATCCGCTCATCGCCCAGAAAAACATCCACATAGCAGTTCTTATAGACATTGCCCACCCTGAAACGGATCGTGAGCTCATCGCCCATCATATCGGGCCTGATGATCGAAGGTACGGTATAGCGCACGCCGTTCGACGTGGTAACATTGATGATGCCGCCCGCCGCGCTGTCGCCGTTTAAGCAGTACATGGCCGCATGTGCGCCCGCGTTGCCTGCCTCCTCAGATACGTAGTCGACCAGGTCGTGTACATGGAGTACGTTTCCGCACGCGAAAATACCGGGCACATCGGTCTCCATACTCTCGTTTACCTTGGGTCCGTTGGTCACCGGATTCATGCCGATGCCTGCGCCGTTCGAGAGCTCGTTCTCGGGGATCAGGCCGCACGAAAGGAGCAGCGTATCGCATGTGTACTCCTCTTCGGTACCGGGTATGGGCTTAAGCTTATCATCCACCTGCGCGATGGTGACGCTCTCGACTCTTTCCTTGCCCTTGATGTCCACAACCGTGTGGCTGAGCTTCAACGGAATGTCAAAATCATTGAGGCACTGCACGATATTGCGCTTTAAGCCGCCCGAATAAGGCATGAGCTCCGCAACCACCTTAACCTTCGCGCCCTCGAGCGTCATGCGTCTGGCCATGATAAGCCCGATATCGCCCGAGCCCAGGATGACTACCTCGCGTCCGGGCATAAAGCCCTCGATGTTAACGAGGCGCTGCGCGGTGCCTGCGGAATAAATACCCGCGGGCCTGTAGCCGGGAATGTTCAGCGCGCCTCTTGCGCGCTCCCTGCAGCCCATCGCGAGCACGATCGCCTTTGCCTTTATCGTGAACATCCCCTGCTTACGGTTCATAGCTGTGACCTCGCGGTCCTTTGTGATGTCCATTACCATGGTCTCGAGCAGATACTCGATATTGCGCTCCTTAAGCCGGTCGATGAACCTGCCCGCGTACTCGGGTCCGGTCAGCTCCTCCTTGAATGTGTGCAGTCCGAAGCCGTTATGAATGCACTGGTTTAAGATACCGCCGAGCACCTTGTCTCTCTCGAGCACGAGGATCGAAGGCTCTGCGACCCCCGCAGCCTTAAAGGTATCGTAAGCCGATATCGCCGCGGCCAGTCCCGCGGGACCTCCGCCGATAATGATCAGATCTCTTTCACTGTAATTATTCACTGTCATGTCTCCTGTGCCGCCGCGGACTATGCCGCAGCCGCTTCCTTTCGGTAAAGATCGTGTTGCCGGATCGATTATCCGATCACATATTTATCGTTAAGTGTTTCGTTCGGGATCAGCGCCGAGCTGCCGCCCGACTTGGTCACTTTGTAGAGCGGTATGCCGCACTCCCTGCTGATGATCTCCATCGTGCGGGGTGAACAGAAACCGGCCTGGCATCTTCCCATGCCCGCCCTGGTCCTGCGCTTTACGCCGTCTAAGGATCTAGCGCCGAGAGGTCTCTTTATCGCGTCGATTATCTCACCCTCGGTGATCATCTCGCAGCGGCAGATAATGTTGCCGTACGCGGGGTTCTTCTTTATCAGCTCGTTGCGCTCCTCGAGGCTTAAGCTGTTGGGATTGAGGATACCCTTTCGTGTGGCGATGAATTTGTCCTTCTTTGCCGCGGAGAGCTTCTTCGCCACCATTTCCGCCATCATTTTTCCGATCGCAGGGCTTGCCGAAAGTCCGGGAGACTCGATGCCTGCGCAGTCAAAGAAATACTCGGCGTCGGGGCATTCTTCGATGATAAAGTCACCGTTCTCCTCATGTGCGCGGATGCCCGCGAATGAAGTGATAACGCTCTTTAGCGGAGGGTTCTTTAAGTTCCTGTTGGCGCTCGCCCTGACCTTATCAAGCTCCCATGCGGTCGTGTTCACGCCGTCGCGCAGATCGACGTCCGCGGCGTCGGGTCCCACGAGCAGATTCCCGTGAACCGTCGGAGCTGTCAGGATTCCTTTGCCCATCTCGTTCGGAAGCGTAAATATGGTCTTGTCCACAAAGCTGCCAGCTGATTTGTCGAGCAGGAAATAGCAGCCTCGTCTGGGCTTGATCGTGTGCTTGTCGGCACTGACCATGTTGTGGATCAGGTCGCTGTAAGCGCCTGCTGCGTTCACCACGGTCTTTGTCTTGATCGTAACGGCCTCTTCGGGTTCAAAGGCTTCGTGTTTTACGGCCTCGATTTCATAGCAGTCAGCCTGCTTTTTGATATCCTTTACCTCGGTATTGAGCTTAAACTCAACGCCGTTCGCGTACGCATTCTCAGCGAAAGCGATAGTCATGTTGAATGGGCATACAATGCCCGCAGTCGGCGCATAAAGGGCCGCAACCGCGTCGTCGGCCAAATTGGGCTCCATCCTGTGCAGCTCTTCCTTCTCAATAATCCTGAGCTCTTTCACGCCGTTCTTAATGCCTCTCTCGAGCAGTTCCTCGAGCTTCGCCCTGTCGTCGCCCTCGAACATCACAACGAGCGATCCGTTCCTTCTGAACGGGAAATCGAGGTCGCGGACGAGATCGTCCATCATCTCATTGCCCTCTACGTTGAGCTTCGCCTTTAAAGACCCCACAACGGCATCGTAGCCCGCGTGGATGATGGCGGAAT
>JAEEGF011795720.1_pt1 | contig 13057 bp, 12 predicted proteins | sample 9134171 | NCBI WGS metagenome assembly JAEEGF01 (sample SAMN16246542, study PRJNA631951) | gut metagenome | biome: gut microbiome; feature: rumen; material: AP-attached | host: Bos | place: Iran: Karaj | collected 2018-10
GGGTCTCAACCGGCCCCTGGCCGTTCAGTATTTCCGCTGGCTGGTCGGGATCTTCCGGGGAAACTGGGGAAAAAGCCTGTTCATGCAGGGCACCATGCTGGAGATCCTCTCCGACCACATGGTCCCCACGCTGCAGCAGACCGCGGTGGCCGTGGCCTTTGCCACTTTGGTGGGGGTGCCCCTGGGCCTGATCGCCGCCATCCGCCGGGGCCGGCCCGCCGACCGGGTGATATCCTCTTTTGCCACCGTGGGCGTGTCCATGCCCAGCTTCCTCATGGGACTGGGGCTGGTGCTGCTGTTCTCGGTGAACCTGCGCTGGCTCCCCTCCTCCGGGTACAAGTCCATCGCCGACGCGGGCTGGGAGACCCATATGCGGTATATGCTGCTGCCCGGCATCGCCCTGGGCTTTATCGAGATGGGCCTCATCATCCGCATGACCCGCTCTTCCATGCTGGAGGTCCTGGGGGCGGACTATATGCGCATGGCAAAGGCCAAGGGCGTGTCCCGCCTTCGGCTGTTCATGAAGCACGCCTTCAAAAACGCCCTTATCGGCATCCTGACCGTGGTGGGCCTGTCCTTTATCTCCTGTCTGGGCGGCGCGGCCGTGACGGAGACCATCTTCAACATTCCCGGTATCGGTAAGCTGACCCTCAACGCCGTCATGCGCCGGGATTACGAGGTTGTGCAGGCGGTGGTGCTGCTGGTTTCGCTGCTGAACGTGTTTTTCACCCTGGTGCTCGATCTGCTCTACGGGCTCATCGATCCCCGGGTGCGGCTCTCCTGAGAGGTGGACGATATGACGACGATGAATCCCGCCGCATCGGGGGCTGACCTGACCCGTATCCGCCGGGAGCTGAAAGCGGAGCAGCGGCGGCTGGACGCCCGGCGGTTTTTCCGCAACCGCCAGGCGGTGGTCGGTGCGGTGATCGTGCTGGTGATGCTGCTGACCGCCCTGCTGGCTCCGGTGATCGCCCCCGCCGATCCCCTTGCGCAGACCGTGCCCAACCGCTTTGCCCGACCCGGCACGGCCGGATACCTGCTGGGGGCGGACAAGCTGGGCCGGGACCTGCTGAGCCGGATCATTTACGGGGCCCGGGTCAGTATGTTCGTGGGCGTCAGCGTGGGGGCAAGCTCCATGCTGCTGGGCATGATCGTGGGCCTGTACGCCTGCTATTACAAAAAGCTCGGCGCGGTGCTCATGCGCATCTGCGACGGGTTGAGCGCCATTCCCTCCACGCTGCTGGCCATCGCCCTGATGGCGGTGCTGGGCCAGAGCGTGTTCAACGTGATCCTGGCGCTGAGCATCGTGTACATCCCCCGGATGGCCCGCGTGTCCCGCTCCGCCGCCCTGGTGGTGATGGAGCAGACGTATATCGAGGCGCTGCGCTCCCAGGGCGCGTCCTCCTTCCGGATCATCTGGCGGCATGTGGCCCCCAACATCCTCTCTCCGGTGGTGGTGCAGGCTTCCTACAACTTTGCCAACTCCATCATCACCGAGGCCGCCCTGAGCTTCCTGGGGGTGGGCGTGCCCGCGCCGCAGCCCAGCTGGGGGAATATCCTGTCCGAGGGCCGGGAGGTCATCACAAAGGCATGGTGGATGATCGTCTATCCCGGCGCCGCCACTGCTCTGGCGGTGATGGGGACCAATATCTTCGGCGACGGGCTCCGGGACGTCCTGGATCCCCACAGCAACTGAGAGGCGCGCCATGGCAGAGAGCATTCTTGAGGTCAGAGACCTGACCACTGTTTTTCATACCGACCGCGGCGATATGAACGCCGTGGAGGGCGTCTCCTTCCACGTGGAGCGGGGGGAGATCCTTGGCCTGGTGGGGGAATCCGGCTGCGGCAAATCCGTCACCAGCCAGTCGATCCTCCGCCTGTACGACGAGCGCCGCGATGTACGCTACGAGGGGGAGATCCGCTTCGAGGGCCGGAACCTGCTCGCGCTGCCGGAGAAAAAAATGCGTTCGGTCCGCGGCGGCGAGATCGCCATGGTGTTTCAGGACAGCCTGAGCTCTCTCGACCCTCTGTTCACCTGCGCAGACCAGATCATGGAGTCGATACTCATCCACCGGAAGATCTCCCGCGCGAAGGCCCGTGCCGAGGCCGTGGAGATGCTGCGTCTGGTGGGGATCCCCGACCCCGAGAAGCGGGCCGATCAGTATCCCCACGAGCTCTCCGGCGGTATGCGTCAGCGCGTGATGATCGCCTGCGCGCTCTCCTGCCGGCCCAAGCTTCTTATCGCCGACGAGCCTACCACCGCTCTGGACGTGACGATCCAGGCGCAGATCATGGAGCTCATCCGCGACCTGAACGAGAAGCTGAATATGGGCGTGATCCTGATCACCCACGACCTGGCCGTGGTATCCGAGATGTGCACGCGCGTCGCGGTGATGTACCTGGGCCAGATCGTGGAGGAGGCAGACGTCGTCACATTGTTCGAGCACCCGATGCACCCCTACACCCGGGGCCTGCTCAGAAGCATCCCCACGGTGAAGGGCGGAAAGCGCGAGGAGCTGTCCGTGATCGAGGGCACCGTTCCTCCTCTAGACCGGATCCCCGAGGGCTGCCGGTTCCGGCCGCGCTGCCCCAACGCCTCCCCCCTGTGCTCCGGGCAGATGCCCGGTCTGAAGCCCGTGGGCGAAGGCCACCGCGTCCGCTGCTTCCTCTGCGGCGGAGAGGAAAAGGAGGCGTGCTCATGAATCTCCCGATCCTCCGCGCCGAACATGTGAGGACCTGGTTTCCCGTCCGCGGGCTGGCCGGGCGTCCCGCCGGGACCGTCCGCGCCGTGGACGCCGTATCTCTCACCCTTCGGCAGGGCGAGACCTACGGTCTTGTGGGTGAGACCGGCTGCGGCAAATCCACGCTGGGCCGTACCCTGATCCGCCTTCTTGAGCCCACCGGCGGCCGCATTTTTCTCAACGACACCGAGATCACCTCTCTGGCGCAGCGGCAGCTCCGGCCTCTGCGCTCCAAAATGCAGATGATTTTTCAGGACCCCTACAGCTCCCTGGACGGGCGCATGCATGTGGGCGATATCCTCACCGAGACGCTGGCCATCCAGGGCCGCGGGTCACGGCGCGAGCGCATGGAGCGCTCGCTTCGGATGCTCTCCGAGGTGGGTCTGCCCGCCGAGCACTTCTACCGCTATCCCCATGAGCTCTCCGGCGGCCAGCGCCAGAGAGTGGGCATAGCCCGCGCCCTGCTCAGCGAGCCGGAGCTGATCGTTTGCGACGAGCCGGTGTCCGCGCTGGACGTGTCGGTGCGCTCGCAGATCATACGGCTGCTGCTGGAGCTGCAGCGCGAACGGTCTCTCACCTATCTGTTCATCTCCCACGATATGTCCGTGGTGCGCTACATGGCCGACCGCGTGGGCGTGATGTATCTGGGCGCGCTGGTGGAAGAGGCCTCCGTGGACGAGCTGTTCGACCACGCGGCCCATCCCTATACCCGGGTGCTTCTCAGCGCCGTGCCCACGCCCGACCCCCGCACCCGCCGGCAGCGGATCGTGCTGGAGGGCGAGCTGCCCTCCCCGCTCTCTCCGCCCGGAGGCTGCCCCTTCCACACGCGCTGCGCACATGCCACGGAGCGCTGCCGGACGGAGCGCCCCGAGCTGAAGGAGATCGCGCCGGGCCACATCGCCGCCTGCCACATCATCTGAAGACCCTTCCCCGCGAAAGGAGAGACACGTCATGAAACAGCCCTCCGGCACCGTTCCCCCGCTGGTGGGGCCGAACACCGAAAAGCGCTCGCTGTGGGATCTCTTCCGGTCCTCCGGCCGCAGAGACGCCTTTTACGAAGCTTATTCCCGCCGCGGCGATCTGTACCTGCTGTGGATGGAGTGCGCCCGTTTCGGCGTGCGCATGGCGTATCCCTGCGTGCTGAGGGAAGAAGGCGCCGCGCCGCTGGTGTACGCCTCCGGAGGCGACGGCGAGGCGGAGACCAACGACGCCCTGATCCGCCGCTGGGAGGAGCTGGACATTTCCGCGAAGGCGGAAACGCTGGAGATCACCCAACTGGACAAACAGGCTTTCCGCGCGAAATACAGACAGCATCTGCGCGGCTGAAAATCATGCTTCGATTGAGACCCGCTTCGCTGGGCTCTCAATCGAGATTACTCGCGCGATCGCTCGCGGCGTCGCGTGGGAGACGCCGCGTTTGGTCGGCGCGAGGGCTCGCCTTGCTCGCCTTAGTGTGTTTTTGAGCCGGCAAAGCGGCCTCAGAAACAGGGTAAAACCCTTTTCGACTCCTGGTGGCAAACTCTACGAATCTATGCCTATAGTTTGAAGCAGGAGACCCCGCCCTGATGAGGGCGGGGTCTCCTGCTTTATTCGTTTTCCAGCAGTTCCCGGATCTTTTCTGTGAGCTCCCGGGCTTTTTTGTGGTCCGTTCCCCCGGCCGTGACGCCCGCGACCAGCGGGCCCTTTCGAGCCACGCCGGGGAAATAGAAGTCGCATTTGTTTCTGTCCGAGGCGATATTCACCGGGATCCCTCTTTCGGAGCAGAGCCGGCGGACCTCTTCATCCGTATCGGCGTTTCCCGTGGCGGAGAGCACCAGCGCCGCGCCGTCGAGGTCGGAGGGCTCAAAACGCCGAAGCCTCAGTTCCGGCTTCCCTTCCGCTGCCTTTTCGGCAAGCTCTTCAACGCATTCGGGCGCCGTGACGACGATCCTCCCGGCGAAGGGCAGAAGAGTATTTACCCGCCGCGCGGCGATCGGTCCGCCGCCCACGACCAGCACGGTCTTGTCCGAAAGGTCGATGAACAGCGGGAAGTACAGCTTCTGTTCCATGGCGTTCGTCTCCGTCTCTTACAGTTCTCCCGCGTTTTTCGCGTGCTCGATGTAAATGGCGCGCACCGCTTCGTACTCGCCCAGACCGCGCAGGATGCACAGCGGTTCGCAGCCCTGCGCCGAGATCAGCGACTTCCAGGAATCTTCCTCATCACCGGCCATATCGTTGACGGCATGGTCGCCCGCCACCACCATCAGCGGCGCGAGGCAGACCCGGCGGGGCTTCCTCTCCAGGATCTTCTTCTGTATCGGATCGAATCCGGGTTCGAATTCCACGGTGCCCACCGCGACGTTGTCCGCGCCTTTTTGAGCGAGGACTTCGTTGAGCCGGTCATAGACGTTCACCTTCATCTCGGAGCTGCCGTGGCCCATCCAGGCAAACAGCTGGTCCGCGTCCAGCGGGTATTCGCGGACCATGATGTCGGCGAGACGGTCGATGTCCTCTTCCGAGAACAGAAGCGGCGCGCCGATGCGGACACAGTCAAAGCTGCCCGACGCGGAGCGTATGGCGTCGGTCATGATGCGGTTTTCCTCGCCGTCGAGCAGATGCGTGGGCTGGACGAGCAGGTCCTTCACGCCGTCGGCGATCATGCGCTCGAGGGCGCCGGTCACGGAATCGATCTTCAGGCCTTCTTCCTTTTGGACCTTTTTGCGGATCATGCCGCTGGTCCAGGCGCGGTAGAAGGTGCGGTCAGGGAAGGCGGAGGAAAGGGCGTATTCGAGCGCGGTGATCGTGCGTTCCCTGGTCCCCGGGAGGGAAGTTCCGAAGCTTACGACGAGCAGTGCCTTGTTGTTCATGGCGATCCTCTCCTTGCATAGTATTGTTCCGGCATGCGGGTGCATCCGGTTTTTTCCGATACGGTTCGTCCGTTTCCGGGGCCGGCAGGCTCCCGCCGGTCCCCCAAGCCCTGCCGATTTTACTTTTCCTTGGCGATGATCAGCGAGAAATAGCCCGCGTCGTCGGGGATCTCGTCGATGCTGCGGTAGAGCTTCTCGTTTTCCATGGTGCAGTTCTCCGCCATGACCGCGGTGCGGCCGCTGCGGCGCAGCATATCCTTCACCTTCGCCATCTGGCTGGCGGACTTCATGAGCACATAGTTGCCGCCCAGCGCCAGGTCGTCCTCCAGCTTGTGCACGGCGGGCAGCACGTGCAGCGGCTCGTCCCACTCGGTGAGGGGCGTGTTGAGCCGGGCTGCGGCCGCGCAGAATGAGGGGATCCCCGCCACCAGCTCCACGGGATAGCCGTCCGCTTCCAGATAGTGCTGGATGTAGCTGAAGGTGCAGTAGATCGTGGAGTCTCCGAGAGTTATGTAAACTACATTGCGGCCCTGGTCGAGATAGCTCTCCACCAGCTTCGCGGCCTTTTTGTGTTCGGCGTCGATCAGCTCGCGGTCCTTCACCATGGGCATATAGATCGGCACGAGCTCCTTGTCGGCCAGCTCGGGCACCACGGCCGCGGCGATCTTGTATGCCACCGCGTCCTTGGCGACCTTGCCGGGGACGGCGATGACGTCGTTTTCCTTAATGAGGCGGATGGCCTTGAGCGTCATGTACTCGGGATCGCCGGGGCCGACCCCGACGCCGTATGCGGTTCCTTTCATTTCTGTCTGTCCTTTCTTTTATCCGCGGAGCTCCGCCGCGGCCTGTTCCAGTTTTTCGCACAGCGAATCCAGCGTGGCTTTCTCCGCCGTCCAGGTCTTCATTCCGTGTTTTTTCGCCTCGGTCTCGGTCTGCCGTCCGATACACACCGCGCGCACCCCGGAGAGATCCGCTCCGGGCGCGCTTCCTACGAAGCCCTTCACCGTGGAGGCGCTGGTGAACACGGCGAAATCGATCCCGCCGCTTTCAAGCAGCGCTTTCGTGTCGTGCACCGGCGAGGAGACGTAAAGCGTGTCGTAGAGCGGCACCTCGTCGATGTCCGTCACTCCGCCCCGGCGCAGGTTCTCGATCAGCAGCGGGTTGCCCATGGCGGCGCGCGGGATCAGCAGCTTCGCGCCGGGTCCGCACTCGGCGGCCAGCTCGGTGCCGAGGGTCTCGGCGTCGTACACCGTGGGCATGAAATCCGCCCTCAATCCCACCTTCATCAGAGCCTTGCGCGTGCCCTCGCCGATGGCGGCCACGCGCACGCCGGAAAAGGCGCGGATGTCGCCCGCGCGGAACAGATGCTCAAAGAACAGCCGTACGCCGCCGGGGCTGGTGAACACGACCCAATCGTAGCCGCCCTCGGCCAAATGCTTCTCCGCGGCCTCCAGAGCGGATGTATCCTTCGTCAGCTCCGTGCGGATGGCGGGGATCTCGATGACCTCGGCGCCCTTCTGCCTCAGCTTCGCGGCCATGGAAGAAGCCAGTTCTTTCGGCCGGGTCAGCAGGACCCTGACGCCCGCGAGGGGCCGCTTTTCATACCAGGCGAATTCGTCGGCCAAAGCGCACACCTTCCCCACCACGATGATGGCGGGGGTCCGCACGGTCCTCTCGGCGCAGACGCTCTCCAGCGTGGACACCGTGGCAAGGATCCTGCCCTGGCCGGCCGTGGTGCCCTGCTCCAGGACCGCCGCGGGCATGTCCGCTTCGATCCCGGCCGTGAGAAGGCCGCGGCAGATGTCCGGCAGCGCGGCTATGCCCATCAGGAACACCAGTGTGCCTTTGGTGCGCACCAGCGCTTCAAAATCTATGTCGTAGCCCTGTTCGGCTCTCCGGTGCCCGGTGATGATGTGCACGCTCGAGCAGAAGTCCCGGTGCGTCACGGGGATGCCGTTGTAGGCAGGCACGGCGATGGCGCTGGTGATGCCCGGCACGATCTCAAAGGGGACGCCGTTCTCGCAGAGCAGCTCCAGCTCCTCGCCGCCGCGGCCGAACAGGAACGGGTCGCCGCCCTTGAGGCGCACGACGCGCTTTCCTTTCAGGGCTTCCTCGAGCAGCACGCGGTTGGTCTCCTCCTGGCGGAGGTAATGGTTGCCGGCGCGTTTCCCGGCAAAAATCAGTTCCGCGTTTTCGGGAATGAGAGAGAGCACTCCCTGCCCAACCAGCGCGTCGTATACCACCACGTCGGCGCTCTCGAGCACCTCGCGGCCGCGGAGAGTGAGAAGTCCCACATCGCCGGGGCCGGCGCCGACCAGCCATACTTTTCCGGTCATATCCATGCCTCCTTATCCGCGCAGCCGGCGGGCCAGGCGGATGCCCAAAGTTTCGGGATCGTCCGCGCTGCCTTCGTCGGTCCCGACGCGGTGCGCCCCGGTCGCGCTGTCGTAATACAGCGCTCTGAGGAATATCGTGTCTCCACGCAGCTCGGCGTGGGCGCATACCGGCGAGGTGCAGCCCCCGTCCAGCTCGCGCACGAACGCGCGCTCACACAGCGCGGCCGCTGTGGCCGCAGCGTCGGCGAAGCAGTCGAGATACGAGCAGTCCTCTCCCCGGCGGCCCTGTACGCCCAGGATGCCCTGCCCCGCGGCGGGGATGATCTCGTCGGGGGTAAACACCCGGCTGATTCGTCCGCCCAGCCCGAGCCGTTTCAGCCCGGCGGCCGCCAGCACCAGCGCCCCGTACTGCCCCTCGTCCAGCTTGCGCAGACGGGTCTGCAGATTCCCGCGAACGGGCTCTATGGGATTGTCGGGATAGAGCTCTTTGAGCTGCAGCGCGCGGCGCAGGCTGCTCGAACCGATGACCGCCCCGGGGGCGAGCTCCGTCACTCCCTCGGGCAGCACCAGCGCGTCCCGCGGGTCCTCTCTCGCCGAGAAGCACAGCAGCGGAAGGTCCTCGGGCGTCTCCATGGGCATGTCCTTGAGACTGTGCACCGTGATATCCGCGCGGTGTTCCCTGAGCGCAGTGTCCAGCTCCTTTACGAACAGGCCTTTGCCGCCCACCTTGTCCAGCGTGCGGTCCAGGATTTTGTCTCCGGTCGTCTTCATGGTGACGAGCTCGATGTTCAGTTCGGGGTGCGCGGCGGAGAGCCGCTCGATCAGCATGCGCGCCTGCACCACCGCGAGAACGCTCTCACGGCTGCCTACGACGACGGTTTTCATAGGGTGAACTCCTTCGCGGCTTTCAGCGTAAGCTCAAGGTCCTCCTGCGTATGCGCGGCGGACAGGAACATTGCCTCGAACTGGGAAGGCGCCAGATAGATCCCGCGCTCGAGCATATGCGTGAACCAGCGGGTGAACAGCTCCGTGTCGCTCTTCTGAGCGGAGGCGTAGTCGCGCACCGGCCCCTCGGTGAAGAACACGCAGCCCAGAGAGCCCACGTGGTTCAGGCAGTGTGTGATCCCGTTTTCCGTCAGGGCGGCGTCCAGAGCGGTAAAGAAATCGTCGCTCTTCGCGTTGAGCGCGGAGAAGAACAGGTCGGGCGTGTCGTTGATCACGCGCAGCTGCGCCAAGCCCGCGGCCATCGCCACCGGGTTGCCGCTGAGCGTGCCGGCCTGGTAGACCGGGCCGAGAGGCGCGATGTTCGACATGATATCGCGCCGGCCGCCGTAGGCGCCCACGGGCATTCCTCCGCCGATGATCTTTCCGAAGGTGGTGAGATCCGGCTTCACGCCGTAAATGCCCTGCGCGCCGGAGGGACCCAGCCGGAAGCCGGTGATGACCTCGTCGAAGATCAGGAGCGCTCCGTTTTCGTCACAGAGGGAGCGAAGCCCGGGGAGGAATCCCTCCTCCGGCAGCACGACGCCCATGTTGGCGCCCACCGGCTCCACGATCACCGCGGCGATCTGGCCGGGATTGGCCTCGAACAGCGCGCGCACGCTGTCCAGATCGTTGTACGCGGCGGTCAGGGTGTCCTTCGTGCAGCCCTCGGGCACGCCGGCGGAGCCGGGGATCCCCTGGGTCATGAGCCCGGACCCGGCGTCCACGAGCATGGCGTCGGTATGGCCGTGATAGCAGCCGGCGAATTTGATGATCTTGTCCCGGCCGGTGAAGCCGCGGGCGGCGCGGAGCGCGCTCATCACGGCCTCGGTGCCGGAGTTGACCATGCGCACCATCTCCACCGAGGGAACCATGGTACAGATCTGCTCGGCCATTTCCACCTCGCGCTCGGTGGCCGCGCCGAAGCTCAGCCCGTCGCGGATGGCCTTCGCCACGCTCTCAAGCACCTCGGGATGGCCGTGGCCCAGGATCATGGGGCCCCAGGAGCCGATGTAATCGATGTACTCTTGTCCGTCCGCGTCCCAAAGCCGGTCGCCGTCTCCGCGGGCGATGAACCGGGGCGTCATGCCCACCGAGCCGAAGGCCCGCACGGGGCTGTTCACGCCGCCGGGAATAAACGCCTTTGCCCGGGCAAATAACTCATCGGATCTCATCAGCCGAGCCTCCCCTCCGCCATGGCTTTCGCCAGCTCTTTGGCATAGTACGTGATGTAGATGTCCGTTCCGGCGCGGAACGCGGCCACGGCCATCTCGCACATGATCTTCTCCTCGTCGATCCAGCCGTTGGCGGCGGCGGCCTTCACCATGGAATACTCGCCGCTTACGCTGTAGGCGGCCACGGGCAGATCGACATTGTCGCGGACCTCGCGCACCAGATCCAGATAGGACATGGCGGGCTTTACCATGATGATGTCCGCGCCCTCCTCCACGTCCAGGAACGCCTCCTTGAGCGCCTCGCGCCGGTTGTGGAAATCCATCTGATAGCTCTTGCGGTCGCCGAAGGACGGGGCGGATCCGGCCGCCTCGCGGAAGGGGCCGTAAAACGAGGAGGCGAACTTTACCGCGTAGGACATGATGGGGATGTTCGTGTGGCCGTGCTCATCCAGGCACTCGCGGATGGCGCGCACGCGTCCGTCCATCATATCCGACGGCGCCACCATCTGCGCGCCGGCCTCCACATGGCTGAGAGCGGTTTTCGCCAGCAGCTCCAGCGTGGCGTCGTTGTCCACGTCGTGGCCGCACAGCACGCCGCAGTGACCGTGGGAGGTATACTCGCACATGCACACGTCGGTGATCAGGAACAGCTCGGGATCCAGCTCGCGGGCACGGCGAAGGGCTCTCTGTACCACGCCGTCCTCGGCCCAGGCCTGGGAGCCGACCTCGTCTTTATGCTCGGGGATGCCGAAGAGCATCACGCTCTTCACCCCGGCGTTATGCAGGCGCTCAAGCTCCTCGCCCATGCGGTCCACCGTATAGCGGTACTGGCCCGGCATGGCGGAGATCTCCTCCACGGTGTTCTCCCCGTCCGTCACGAACATGGGATAGATCAGAGAGGCGGGATCCACACGCGTCTCGCGCACCATTTTTCTCAGAGTTTCGCTCCCCCGCAGGCGGCGGGGACGAATCGTCATATCCATTGTGATTTCCTCCTCTTATATACTGTTTGTTATTCCTTTCATATCCTCGGTCCGGACAGTTCCCGGGCTGTCCGCGCACAGCACCTCGTCCATCGCGTTGAGGCATTTGCGGAAGGTGTCGTCGTCCATGCGGCCGCGCATACCGTGCAGCAGATGGTTGAGCATACGCTCCGCGGCTCCCTCGGCCTCCCGGGAGAGCTGCTGCTTGCGCTCCTCGCCCAGGCGGGCCTTGCGAAGGGCCGGGGTCATGCGCGCGGCGGCGTCCGCCCCTGCGGCCTCCTTGATCCGCTGGATCTGGGGGATGAAGTCCTTCCCGCCGTACCAGCTGTAGAACCGCTCCTCCTCCTCGTCAAGGATCGCCTGCGCCTGAACAAGTGCTTCCGTAAGCCTTTCGCTTCGGTGATCGACGTGGAAGGAGTCGATGTCGTAAAGCCGGACCCAGTCGAGGGCTTTGCACAGCGGGTCGATGTCCCGCGGTACGGCCAGATCGATGAGCCGGATCGGGTGGTCCGGCTTCAGGGGTTCCAGGTCCTTGAGCTGAAGAGTGTAATTGGGACTGCTGGTGGCGCTTACCACATAGTCGCAGCCCGGCAGGAACTCCAGCCGGTCGATATAATTGATGCGTTTGGCGTGCATGGGGATGTCCACGACGCCCCTGTGGTACTGTCGCACCGTCACGGTCACGTCCGCGCCGTGATCCATAAGCGTCTGCGCGGACAGCCGGCCCATCATGCCGTTGCCGATGACCATGCAACGCTTGCCCTCCACGGAAAGGCCTTCCTCGGCGAGGTTTTTCAGCGCCGTGTGGATCACCGACTGGTCCGCGGAGGAGATATGCGCCTCGGTCTTGACCCGCTTGGCCGCGGTGACCGCAAGACGGAAGAGCACCTCCAGAGTATGGTCGGCGGCATAGCAGCTGCGCGCGAGCGCCAGCGCGTCGCCCACCTGGGTGACGATCTGGTCCTCGCCCACGATGCGCGACTCCAGCCCCGCGGCCACACGAAACAGGTGGTCCACCGCCTCCCGGCCGCGCCGCTCCACAAAGAACGGAGCATATCTCTCGGTCTTCACGCCTATATAATCGCACAGCAGTTCCATAGGGGTGAAGTCCGCGCGGTGGTTCACGCTGAACCATATCTCCATGCGGTTGCAGGTAGACATGAGAATGCATCCTTCGATGCCGTGAGTGCCCCGCAGGTCGATATAGAGCTGCTCGATCCTCTTTTTGGTGAAGGAAAACACGCTTCGTACATCCAGGTCTGCTCTTGTGTGATCCACGCCCGCCATCCAGACTGCCATTTCATCTCTCCTTAACAGATCAACAGAAAAGCCGTGCCGGGAATACCACAGGGATACTCCCGCCACGGCCCGTTTTCTCCATAGCGTCCTGCCGGAAAAACCGTCCGGCAGGGTGTTTTCGATACACAGCAGGTCTTCTGGCTTACGCATGGACGGATCGTCTTCTCGGGCTGCCCCAATGACCGGTTCTCCACCGGATCCGTCCTTATTCGCGCTTACAGCGGCGGTTCCGCTCGTGATTTGCACACGATTCCCTATTCTCCCGCCCTTCGGCGGGCACTGTGTCCGATATTTAAAAGGTATTTTTCGCTTTTAACAATATATCACTTCGGACCCCCGATTGCAATGGATACTTCCCCTGTTGTGTTCCGCATACCAAAGGTTATCCCGGGCTACCTTGACATACGGAACCGCGCGTTTTACACTGTTTGCGGGCGGTCCTTCCGGACGGCCCGATTTGCGAAAACGGCGGTGAGAGCATGATCCCCTGTCTGATCTCGGCGGCCCTGGGCTACCTGCTCGGCTGCTCCAATATGGCTCTTTATCTCGCGAAGCTGAAAGGCGTGGATATCCGCGCCGGCGGTACGGGTAATCCCGGCGCCTCCAACGCGATGGTCCTCATGGGCTGGGGGGCCGGCGTGATCACGGCGTTTCATGATATCGGAAAAAGCGCGCTGGCCGTCGTGATCGCCCGTC
>JAEEGF010810574.1_pt1 | contig 13056 bp, 11 predicted proteins | sample 9134171 | NCBI WGS metagenome assembly JAEEGF01 (sample SAMN16246542, study PRJNA631951) | gut metagenome | biome: gut microbiome; feature: rumen; material: AP-attached | host: Bos | place: Iran: Karaj | collected 2018-10
AAAAAGTAGCAGAATGGCAAATAATTTCGAAAAAAAGCATTACTTTTGTATTTAATTAAAGAAATACTAACATTAAAACATCATGGAATATCAAAAGAGAGGTAGCTCGGCCTACCTGTTTTCTATCGTGCTGGTCGCTGTCTTAGGTGGTCTGCTGTTCGGTTATGATACCGCTGTAATCTCTGGAGCCGAGAAGGGTTTGCAAGCTTTCTTCTCAGAATCACAAGACTTTACCTACACCGATGGCTGGCATGGATTTACCTCAGCCTCTGCCTTGATAGGCTGTATCATCGGTTCTGCTATTTCAGGCTTCTTGGCTACCAACCTGGGTCGTAAGCGCTCTTTGGTCATTGCAGGTATTTTGTTCTTTATCTCCGCATTAGGATCTATGGAGCCCGAGTTCCTGTTCTTCACTCATGGCGAGCCCAGTTACTCACTGCTTATCATGTTCAACTTCTATCGTGTGATAGGTGGTGTCGGTGTGGGTCTGGCTTCTGCCATCTGCCCCATGTATATCAGCGAGGTAGCTCCTTCTAATATCCGTGGTATGCTGGTTAGCTGTAACCAGTTTGCCATCATCTTCGGTCAGTTGGTGGTTTACTTCGTCAACTTCTTCATCCTGGGCGACCATATCCAGCCGTTGGTTGAGGAGATGGGTAAGGGTCTTGCTGCTATCAACCCTGCAGCCCAGTGGACTGTTACTACCGGTTGGCGCTATATGTTTGGTAGCGAGGCTGTGCCTGCAGGTCTCTTCGCCCTGCTCATCAGCTTGGTTCCTGAGAGCCCCCGTTACCTCGTTTCCGTTGGCAAAGACCAGCGTGCTTTGGAGATCCTGACTAGAATCAATGGTACCGATCGTGCCCAGTTTATCCTGAATGCCATCAAGGAAACCTTGGTGCAGAAGACCGAGAAGCTGATGACCTATGGTGCCATGTGTATCTTCATCGGTATCATGCTCTCCGTATTCCAGCAGGCTGTGGGCATCAATGCCGTGCTTTACTATGCTCCTCGTATCTTTGGCGACATGGGTATGGAGAACCCAATGGTCATTACTGTCTTCATGGGTATTGTCAACATTGCCTTCACCCTCGTGGCTATCTTCACGGTGGAGAAGTGGGGACGTAAGCCCTTGCTTATCAGCGGTTCGCTGGGCATGGCGTTAGGAGCCTTTGGTGTAGCCACTACCTTCGGACAAGCAGGTATGGAGCTGGTTACCGCTCTGAGTATCATGGTTTACTCAGCCTCGTTCATGTTCTCGTGGGGCCCCATCTGCTGGGTACTCATTGCCGAGATTTTCCCCAACACCATTCGTGGTGCAGCTGTGGCTATTGCCGTTGCCTTCCAGTGGATCTTCAACTTCATCGTCAGTTCTACCTTCGTGCCCATGTTCAATATGCACTTGACGGAGGGCGACGACTTCGGTCATTGGTTCACCTACGGACTCTATGGACTCATCTGTGTCATTGCTGCTATCTTCGTTTGGCGCCTCGTACCAGAGACCAAGGGCAAGAGCCTCGAGGATATGACCAAGCTATGGCGTTGGAAGGGTTATGTTCCTGGCGAAGGCGAACATGAAGGTAAGGAATATAATTATGGTACTAATAATAAATAAGGTATAGGAGGATTGTGCTATGAAAAGAATACTTGTAGCAGAAGACAACGACAGCAACTACATGCTGATGACTTACATCCTGAAGAGTCACTATGAAATTTTCCGTGCCAAGAACGGTGTGGAAGCTGTTGAAAAAGCTAAGGCTGAGGCTCCCGATCTTATTCTGATGGACATCAAGATGCCCTTGATGGACGGTCTGGAGGCTACTCGCCATATCAAGGCCGAATTGCCCGACATTCCCATCATTGCCCTGACGGCCAATGCTTTCGACAACGATCGCCAGCAGGCTATGGATGCAGGTTGCGACGACTTCCTCTCCAAGCCCGTAAGTGCTGCGCTCTGCTTGGAGACTATCGAGAAGCATATCAAGTAGTATATAACAAGCAAACGACACCCAAAGGGTGTTATGGTAAGTGCGGAGCCTATATTCACATTGTCGATACAGGCTCCGCACTATGTGAGAAGCGTATATGTTCGATGTACATATAGGCTATGTTGCATGTGAGTAGCCTATATCTTTGATGTAAAGAGCCTATATCTTTGATGCGAGAAGCGTATATCTTTGGTGCATAATGCAAAAAAAACAGGGCTGGAACAAAAAATCCAGCCCTGATTTGATTAGCAATGTATAGAGATTACTTCTTCTCAAAGTACATGCCTGGCCATGTGTACAGGTTGGCCTTCTGACCAGAATAGCCTCCTGAGGTATAGGCTATACGGAATCCATAGTAGCCATATGCACTGTGGTCATAGACATCGTTGATGTCGAAGTCCCAATACTGGATACCTTTCTCATCCTTATTGAAGATACCGATAGCGGCAAAGTTTGCATTGTTGACGCGACCGTATGTGTTTGCGCTTAGGTTAGAGCGAAGCACATAGCCAATGAGCTGGTATTCCTGTCCATCATATGTTCCATCACCTTGGATGGTCATCAGATTCTGGATAGTCATCTTACCAGCCTCAATGTCAACCTTAACAGGGATGATGATTCCCTTTTCTGCATACTCACCCTCGGTGAAGCGAATCTGCCAATTCTCGTCTTCAATCTGCTCCAATGTAAAGTCAATGGAATTCCATGTTGAAGATGCATAGTACCAGAGGTAGTAATCGCCCTTCATCTTGTCTGCAGGTGAAATCTGAGCAGCCTGTTTGATGGTGGTTGTCTTGGTAGTACCACCAGCCTTACAGATAATGTTGCCTGAACGCTCCTTGTAGGTCTCATTCTTTGCAACAACAACTTTTACAGTGCCCAATTCCACAATTGTTGTAATCCAATCCACATCCGATTCCACAGTAAAGGGAACATTCGACTTCGTAAGGAAATTGAAAGTCTCGCCATCGCGGTCAGCATTGATTTGAGGCAAGGCATCGAAGATAAAATCAACGCCATTCTGTTGAATCACTACGTAGATGGATTCGCTCTGCGACTTGATGATGAGTCGTGCTGAACGACCTTCCACTCTGGGATTCTCTGCAACATTCACCGTTATCGTGTTGCCAGAGACAGAAGCTGTTGCCCAACTTGCAGCACTCTCAACACCGGTAATTCCGTTGGGAGCATTCACGACTACAGTGCCAGTGCCACCAAGAGGTGAAAACTCTACATCGGCACTGGTAATAGTCATCGTTTTTTCACCAGCATAGGGGTTTGAGGTGTCATCGCTGCAACCAACGATAACTGCCATCAGTCCTATAAGTGCTAATAATACAGATATCTTTTTCATAATTCATTAGTTTTTGGTGAATGTAAGAGGTATGATACGGGCTCCGCCACCAAGGTAATACTCAGAGGTAACAGCTCCCAGACGTTTTCCAGTAGAGTCGAACACATAGGGAATGAAACCTTGAACGACGTGTCCACTCCATTGGCCTCTGTCTGTCCAGACGTAAGCTTGGCGAGACTCATTCCAAATAGCACGCATACCATAGCTTGTGGTATAGTTCACGCTACCTGCATCCGTATGCCAGTTAGCAGCCAAGATGTAGTTTCCGCTTTCCAAGGTGGTTATCTTCTGGCAGTTCCAGTCAATAGTTCCCAAGGAACGGTTATAGATAAGCGTGAGGTCATAGGTCGGATTCAGCTTCTTCATATTAATATATCGCTTGTCACCAACCAACTCGAGTGTAACGGTAGTCGACATGAGTTCGCCAGTAGCAGTAGGCTTATAAGTCAGTGTGAAGTCGCCAGACCACTCCTCATACTTCATATAACCAGGTGTACGGTTCAACTTAGAGGATGAACTGCTCTCCTTCGGACTAATGGTTTCTTCTTGCAGATTAACAATAAGATCTTCGGTGTTGGCTCCGTTGACTTTCATTGTTTGGTATAGGCGCAGGCCTGCACTGGTAAAGCAGAATGCCATTTCACTCTCTTTTTCAGTGCCTGGGTTCATAATCAAATGTTTGTAATCCAAGTCGAAATCAACAGGTGTTTCTACACCATTGATGTTCAGGTTGGTTGTTGAGTAGATGAACTCATCGCTCAGATTGGCACACTTGGTCAGATACTCTTCAGCGTCCTCTTTAAGTCCACGCAGATACATGGTGTTTTGTGAACGCTTTCCGTGCATTTTGATTCTATCCTGACCTATGCTATCAATGATGAACTCAAAGTCACCTCTCATGGCTTGATACCATGATGAATTGTTACGTGGGGTAGAGAAGTAGTGAATGACATCGTTATAGACATCGAAGGAAAGTACGGGACCGTAATCATTGGTCACCTTGTAAGCACTGGCATCATGAATAATGATGCTGGGATCAGTGGCGCTTTTCTCTTCTTCCTCTTTCAGACGCCATGCATTTACATTCTCATTATCGAACTTCAAGACAATGGGGTAGCCTCCGTAATACTGTCCTTCTCTAGGATAGTAGTCGAGCACCCACAGGGTTTGGTTGTTCACTAAGGCTTTGTGAGCCTCTTCCACAGCTTCCTGAAGGCGCAACGAAGAAGCCTCGCTGAACTTGTCTTCCTGGTCGTGCAGGCAAGACTGTAGCAGGAGCGCAGGGAGCGCTATCAGCAGAAATAATAATATCTTTTTCATAATAGTGTCTCCTTCTGTTTAGTAAATAGTTAGATCTGTTAAATCTACATTGTTATTAGCCACATCGTCCTGACGCTTGAGGATTTCAGCACGAAGCTCATCCATATCTACATCCCAGCTCTTTTTCATGTAATCGCGGACAATACTCAGCTTCTGCTCAATCAGCTGACGACCTGTCTTGCCGTTGGCATTGACGGTCTCTGCAGCTTCTTGCATCCAAACCTCCCATTGCTCAGCAGTGTTGGTAATGTAGATAGACATTATCTCAGCAAAGTCCTCGCGGTCTTCCTTCTGCGAATATGCAGAGATGTAACCACGGCCCAGATAACCTACGTTGTTGGGCGCCTCATTCCAGGTGTCAGCCACATAAGAATCTGGAGTAATCAGCTTATAAGAAGTAGAGTAGGGCTGAGTCTGATTCAGAATGTGGGTGAACTCGTGGTGGATAGTCTTCAGATAATAATGGTTCAGATTCTTAATGATATTTGTACCATATTCAAAGGTAATAGAACCATATTTGCTTTTTCCTTCAAGGATTGGAGTCAGGTAGCGAGTTCCCAGCAGGAAAATCTTTTTGCCACCCTCAGCGGTACCAAGAACGAACGAACCATTGTTCTTATAACGCCACTCACCAGTGAAGAAGAACAATTTTGGGAAGTTCTTGCGAGTGAAGTCAATGCCGACCGTGTTGTCGTATGCTTCCAAGCAGCAGTACTTCAAGATATGAGCCAAAATGTTGGCATCCTCAAGAGTGGACGGCACTTCATAGTAAGACAGGGCCGACTCGTTATCTTCATATCGATACTTGATCTCAATATTATATGGATCAAGGAAATTGGCTGTCAGCCAGCGGTCCAAGTCGTTCTCAGGAGCAGAAGACTTGTCTGCCACGATAACGCTCACGGAGCTCAGCTCATCTTCCGAACAAGCGGTAAAGGTGAAACTTGCTGCCAACAGCATGATAGTTGAATATATTAGATTCTTTTTCATACTTCTTTTGTTTTAAGTGATTTCACACATTCAGGTGATTATTAACGAGGATTGGCCTCCATACCACCACTACGTACTCTCAGAGGAATCTGAATAGCTCGGCGTGGGTCATCAATACGCAGCCAGTCGATAATTTTCACAGGATTGCCATTGGCTCCACAAACACGACGTGGAATCTCTATACCATAGCGCTTGATGTCGAACCAACGGAAGCCAAAGTGCATCTTATCCAAACGACGGAACTCCAACAGACACTGAAGCATACACTCCTGTGTTGAGCCTTCCTCATCGATGGCAAATTTGGGGTGCAAGTGCTTCTTAAGGGTTGAAGCAATTCCTTCCGGATCTTCATCAGTAGGCTCGTAAGAGTAAGGAATCTCCTTATAGAAATCGGTGATGAGTTCTGGAGTCAAAACTACATTCGTGTTCAGAATGTTGTGCATCCACATGTTCATATCAACTGCAGCTCCCTCGAAATCGTTGAGCAGAATCTTTGCCTCTGCTCTGTTCAGCAGACACTCGTCGGTGGTGAACACAGGATAAACGGATGAGTTATATCCAATACCAGCAACGGGGTCAGTGTATTCGAACAGACGTGGAAGGCGATAGAAGATAACAAAGATGTTCGCACCAGAGAAAGAACCGTAGCGGTCTTTCCAGTAATAGGATGTACTGCTCTGGCTACCATCAATCCAAATATTATTAGCAGCACCCATGTCCTCGTGGTTAGCAATGTAAGGAACGTGTGCGTACTTCTTGGCTGTAATAGCATTTCCTAATACAGAACCAGGGTTGCTTCGTGTGGTAGCTAACAGCAAGTTTGCAGGCTCGGTGGCATTGACATATTGATTGGTCTTAGCATCATAGAAAACAGAGCCTTGTCCAATAGCCGCCAGTGCATCGTAGTCACGCAATATCGTAGCGGGTGAAGAACCCAAGCAGAGATTGGCATACTTCAAAGCTTTGTCCCATTGCTCGTAGTAAAGGTAGAAACGAGCGGCAAAAGCATAGGCAGCCTGTTCGTTGAAGTGATACTTGGGAATTGCCAGATGGCTGTCGCCAACCATGGGGAGCGCCTCTTGAATATCGTGATCAATCTTGGCATAAAGTTCAGCCAAGGTGCCACGCTTAGCTTCTGGGTTCAACTCTGTGATGGGCTCCTCAATGTAAGGCAATCCGAGATGTTTATCAGCATCTTGGCTGCTGTAAGCCATACAGAATTCATTTGCCAACATGAAGTGACCATAGGCACGAGCCAGTAATGCTTCTGCCTTGATCTCGTTTACAGTCAATTGTAATGACTGTTTCCCCAAAGTCTCAGCATACTGAATGGCATAATTGGCATTGGCAATTGCTTGATATCCGTTTGCCCAGATGCGCTCAGGTGACTCGTTGTTTGATTCCTTGATATCTGACCAACTCCAAACCTCATCGTAGTAGCGAGTGGTATTGGGGTTGTCTTCCATGTACATGTCATGGTTGTCACTCATCAGCTCATTAACCTGGATGAAAGCGGTACGCGGGTAGGCCTCCACCAAGATCTTCTCTGCTTTCACCTCATTGTCGATTTCTGTGCGGCTATCGGGTGTCTCATCCAGAAAGTCATCGCACGATGCTAACATGAGAGGTGCAGCGGCAATGAGTGATATATAAAATAGCTTTTTCGTTTTCATATTCATAACTTTTTAGAGACCTAATCTTAATGTCAGTGTAAACTGTTTAGGCATTGGAGATGCCACACCACCCGTGTTGAAGAATTCTGGATCCTGACCGTTCAGCTTCTTGTCTGCATAGAGCAGGAAGAGGTTGGTGGCTTGTAGTTTCAGAGAGAGGTTGCTCAACTTCAGAGGCTGAATCAACTTCTTTGGGAATTCATAAGAGAGTGAAATCTCCTTCATGCGAATGAAGTCACCCTTGGCAATGCGCTCGTCACTGTAGTTGTAAGCATTGTAGGCATAGCTTAAATGGGTATCGTTCTGATTCTGACGCAAGCTGGCAATAGCTGGAATAGTTGTAACGTTCTCGTCACCAGGAACTTCCCAGCGATTAGCAAATTCCTTCGGTGTAGCCATCAAATCGGTGTAGCGACGACGGAATACGGGGTCAAGTCGAACTACGTTACCGTATGAATAGGTAATAAATACATTCAAAGTGAAACCTTTATATTTGAAGACATTGCCTAAAGAACCTGTGTCTGTCGGGTCTGTAGGTCCTTCATACTTCAGGAAGCCTAACAAATCAGGATCGCTCTCCTGGAAATAGATGCCTGTGGTAGAGATATTGCCATCCTGATCGAGGAATGTGGGAATACCTTCATTGTTCAGACCCATGAATGGAATAGAGAACAGTGCGCGTACAGGATATCCTTCCTTGGCAAAACCAGTACCTCTGACGAGGTCGATGACACGTGAATCGTTCTGTAAGTCTGTAATTTCGTTATGGGTGTGTGAATAAATGAAACTGGTGGTCCAAGAGAAATCCTTGCTGACAATGTTCTTCGTTGTCAGACTAAACTCGACACCACGTGATTTCATGGATGCAATATTACCATAGCGAATAATGTCGCCACTGACACCTGTCGTGTTGGTCGGACCAATAAGGTCGTAGTTACGACGAGTATACCAGTCGAATGTTACATTGATGCGGTTTTTCAAGAAACCTAACTCGGTTCCAATATTCAACTCATGCTTCTTCTCATAAGTCAGATCGCTGTTACCAGCAGAGCTCTGATAGATACTTGATTCCTTTACGTCAGCAAAAGGACGCCAAGGAGTGCGGCTACGCAGAATAGCTACAGCATTGCTTACAGAAGGACGGTCTGCAGTCAGTGAATAGCTGGCTTTCAGTGTCGCATGGGTTAGAACATCTTTGAAGGTCTTCTTGAACCAAGGCTCCTCGTGAGCATTCCAGGTTCCTGCAATGTTCCAAGTAGGCAACCAACGTGACTGACGAGAATGACCTACGCCATTGGTACCCTCGTAGCGGTAAGTACCGTTAATGGTGTAGCGACCTTTCCAAGAATAGGTGGCATTGGCGAAGAAGGCTGCACTACGTGTGCGACGGTTTGTCAATGTGTAGTATTCTGTGTTCTGCTCTGCACCCTTCTTAAAGACTTGGTAAGCGTAGTTGGCAATTTCGCCTAATTCGTACTGCATACCCCAGCCACGGAACCATGTAGAATGACGGTCGCTGGAATTTACTTCCATACCAGCATATAAGTTGACGATGTGGTCTTCTGCAAATACATTATTATATTGGGCTGATGCACGGAAGTCCCAACCGAACATGCTACGGTCGTTGCGCTCATAGATACCACCATCGGGCAGTACTGTAATGGGCAGGTCGTAAATCTTGTCAGGATCTGGATCTTTGTAGAGGAATGGGTTGTTGTCGCGGATAACGGTTGTACCCATGGCTCGGTAAGCCATAGCCTGGTTACTGTTGTCCAAAATGAAGTGCTCCTGAGAGTTAGTTGTGTACTTGACAGCACCCAAAACGCTCAGTTCCAGTTCGCGAATAGGCTTATAGTCCAACTTCATCTGTGCACGGAAATCGTTAACACCCAAATCCATGTAGTTGTTTTCCAACTCATGTTTAATGTTGAAAGGTGCGTAGTTTCGTGTGTAGAATGTATTGGGATCCATAGCACGTGATGTATTCAAAGCGTAAGAATATGGGTTGATATCGAAATCACGTTTTACTTCACCATTTACTGCGTCCACGTCAGAACTCAGCGTACCAGGAGCACGCTGCTTACGGAACGAAGCATTGGCAATCATGTTCAGAGACACCTTATTTGAAATCTTATAAGTGGTGTTCATGTTTGCGGTATAACGCTGTACCTTTGACTGCTTATACCATCCTGGATCGAACATGGCTGACAGAGATGCATAGAACTGAACCTTATCTGTACCAGCAGAGATGCTGACAGAGTGGTTGTGCTGAATGGCGTTGGAGAACAGTTCTTGGAACCAGTTGGTATTACGATACTCTGCATCGCGCAAATAAGAGGCTTTTGCCTCTGGGGTATTTGCCAAGGCGAACTGTTGGGTGTATGGGTCGTATGTGCTGATTAGTTCATACATCTTTCCATATACACCAGAGTCGCTCTGGTTAGCTACGTCTGCATAGTTAAGATAACCTTTCTGGGCAAGTTCCTGATAAACGGCCATCTGATCTTGAGAGTTCATGATGTTAAAGGTAGAGTAGCTTGGAATCAAGCGCATGGTGTACTCACCAGTATAGTTGATCTTAGCTTGTCCTGCCTTACCTTTTTTCGTGGTGACAACAATCACACCAGCCATGGCACGGGCACCATAAATAGATGTGGCAGAACCGTCCTTCAGAATCTGGAATGACTCAATGTCATCGGCATTCAGACCTGCAATGGCTGAAGAAATCAGGGTAGAGGCATCACCTGAAGAAAGCGCATCGGCATCAACTTCAACGACGTCTTCCATGATGACTCCGTCAACAACCCACAGGGGTTTAGAAGAACCATAGATAGACGTAGCACCACGTACACGGATTTTAGGTGCTGTACCGAAGGTACCGCTGACGTTCTGTACCGATACACCAGCTGCACGACCTTCCAATGAACGTGCCACATCGGCAACACCATCCAGCTTGGCTTCTTCACCACTGATTCTGGTGGTGGCACCAGTAAACAGACGCTTGTCCACCTTCTGCATACCAGTGACTACCACTTCCTCTAGCTCTGCACTGTTGCGAAGCACAACGCGCATGCCGTTTCTTGGCGTGACCACCTCGGTATCCATACCGATGTAACTAATTGTTAGTTTCTTGCCTGCAGGGACACTAATGGTAAAGCGTCCGTCGGCATCAGTCACTGTTCCGGACCTTTGTCCCTGTACGATGACGGAAGCACCAATGACGGGCTGGTCATCTTCTGCAGAGATAACGGTACCAGTGACTCTTGTCTGGGCGAGTACCTCTCCCATAAATAGGAAAAGGCAGGCCAAAAACATTGTTAGTCTTTTTTCCATAGAGCTCTATAGTTAGTTAATTAATTAATAAAATATGTACCTGTACTATTATATATTTAGTTTCTATTATCAGGATTTCTGTTAACTAGGTGTTTTCTTAAACAATGTTGCAAAGATACAAAAAATGTTCTATCTAACAAACAAATCAGATAAAAAAACGTATAAATATATGTATTTTTCAACAGTTAGCGCTTCTGACGGTAGAAATCTTGCATTATTTGCCGGCATTCTTCATCGGAAAATCCCTGTAATCCGAAATTTACCACGTACTATATCTATTTTATATTCACGCTCCGTGTACTTATGTTTACCGTCCGCGAACATATGTTCATGCACCGCGAACTTATGTTCATCGACCGTGAACATAACTTTTTTCGCGAAAAAAAATCTTTTCGCTGACTCTACCAAATAAATCCGTGCTATTTATCTTTTTTGTTTAAAGAAATCTTGCATCAATTGCCGGCATTCTTCTTCCAAAACGCCACCGGTAACCGTGCATTTGGGATGAAGGGCATGAGGGGCATAGTCGTGATAGCCACGTTTCTCATCACGACAACCATAGACGACACGGGGTATCTGGCTCCAACCTAAGGCTCCAGCACACATGATGCAGGGTTCGACAGTGACATAGAGCGTGCAGTCAGTGAGGTATTTCCCCCCTAATTCATTGGCTGCAGCAGTGATGGCTTGCATCTCCGCATGGGCTGTGACATCATGAAGGGTTTCGGTCAGGTTATGGGCACGGGCTATGATATGGTCTTGGCATACGATGATGGCTCCAATGGGTATTTCGCCTTCGTCGAAGGCTTTTTGCGCCTCGTCGAGTGCCTTGCGCATGTATTTTTCGTCTTTCTGTTGTTGTTCCATGTTTGCAAAGTTACTAAATAATTCATAATTCATAATGCATAATTCACAATTATTTGTTAAATTTGCAAGCGTGGAATGGAAAATCATACATATTGACGAGACGGACTCTACCAACCGATGGCTTCGAGAACAGGGTGGGGAGGAGGATATGGTGGTATGGGCTGATTTCCAAACCGCGGGTCGCGGACAGGGTACAAACAAGTGGGAATCGGAACAGGGTAAGAACCTGTTGTTCTCCATCTTGCTGCATCCAAAGGATATTCCTGCGAACAAACAGTTCGCTATCTCCATGCAGGTGTCGCTGGCAATATGTGAGGCACTGGGAGAGCGAATAGGTGACCTCAGCATCAAATGGCCGAATGATATCTATTGGCGTAATGCTAAGATTTGCGGCATATTGATAGAAAACCGATTGCAGGGGAGTCGTATTCGAGACAGCATCATTGGGGTGGGACTGAATGTGAATCAGCGCCAGTTTCATAGTGATGCACCCAATCCTGTGTCGTTGTGGCAGATTTGCGAGCAGGAAACGGATAGAGAGCAGTTGCTGAAGGATATTCTAAAGGCCTTTGACCGTCATCAGGGCAAGGAGCTGAAAGCGCAGTATCTGTCGATGTTGTATCGTAGAAAGGGGTTCCATCCGTATGCTGACCAGGATGGGGCGTTTATGGCAGAGATTGCAGATGTAGAGGAGGATGGTCATCTGCTGTTACGCGATGAGGAAGGAACAGAGCGTCGTTATGCGTTTAAGGAAGTTTCATTTATAATATAATAAGGTATATGGCAAGATTTAAAAGAATTCTATTGAAACTCTCGGGTGAGAGTCTGATGGGTAAGCAGGGTTATGGTATCGACCCAGAGCGTTTGAGTGACTATGCTCGCCAGATTAAAGAGGTGAGCGAGATGGGTGTCCAGATTGGTATCGTCATCGGTGGTGGTAACATCTTCCGTGGACTCTCTGGTTCGCAGAAGGGCTTTGACCGAGTAAAGGGTGACCAGATGGGTATGTGTGCTACTGTGATTAACTCGTTGGCATTGTCTTCTGCACTGGGAGCCATTGGCGTGAAGAACAAGGTGATGACGGCTATCCGCATGGAGCCTATCGGTGAGTTCTACACCAAGTGGAAGGCTATCGAGGCGATGGAGGCAGGCTATGTCTGCATCTTCTCTGCTGGTACGGGTTCTCCTTACTTTACTACAGATACAGGTTCAAGTCTGCGTGGAATTGAGATTGAGGCCGACGTGATGCTGAAGGGTACTCGTGTGGATGGCGTCTATACGGCAGACCCAGAGAAGGATCCTACTGCGACCAAGTTTGATGCTATTACCTATAAAGAGGTACTCGCGCGTGGACTGAAAGTCATGGACCTGACTGCCATCTGCATGTGTTCAGACAACAACCTGCCCATCTACGTCTTTAATATGGACATTGTGGGTAATTTGAAGAAGGTAATGGACGGCGAGGAGATTGGAACCTTAGTACACAACTAAGGTTTCAGGTTTCAAGCTTCTTCGAAGTCAACATATTCGCCAT
>JAEEGF010085942.1_pt1 | contig 13055 bp, 8 predicted proteins | sample 9134171 | NCBI WGS metagenome assembly JAEEGF01 (sample SAMN16246542, study PRJNA631951) | gut metagenome | biome: gut microbiome; feature: rumen; material: AP-attached | host: Bos | place: Iran: Karaj | collected 2018-10
GTGTCACGTATGCTATTTACAGGACACTGCATCATGCTTTTTTTTCAGGCGCAGCTGCATATTATACGCCTTTTATTGCGCCTGACAGCAACGGCAGCTTCAAGGCAAAATATCTTTCCGAACTGACAAAAGACTGTTCTGCAGGCATTTCCGTGATTCCGCAGCTGCTGGTCAACAGGGCGTCCTCCTTCAATGCCACGGCGGATGCTCTTTACGATCTTGGGTTTCGCGAAATCAATCTCAATACCGGCTGTCCGTCAGGGACAGTCTTTGCTAAGAAAAAAGGTGCAGGAATGCTGACAGACCTTCAGATGCTGGATGAGTGCCTTGAAAAGATCTGTGAACACGCTGAGCAGAAAGGTCTGCATATCAGCGTCAAGACCCGTATGGGTGTACACAGTACGGAAGAGTTTCCGCTGATTCTGGAAATATACAATCGTTATCCGCTGTCCCGCCTGATTGTACATGTCAGAGCAAGGGACGGGATGTATAAAAGCGAACCCGATATTGCCGGCTTTGCTGCACTTAGTACGCTGAGCAGGGCACCGCTGACCTATAACGGAAATCTGTTTTCGGTTCAGGATTATCAAGAAATCCGATCTGCTGTTCCGGCAATAGCAAGCTTTATGGCAGGGCGGGGAATCATTGCCAACCCTGCTCTGTTCCGCGAGCTGAGCGGAGGAGAAAAGCTTAAATGCAAGGAACTGCAGCTTTTCCACGACGCCCTTCTGGAAGCATACCTTTCCGACCACCTGAGTTCCGGATTTGCTGTGGAGCGCATGAAGCAGCTCTGGTATTATATGATCTGGATGTTCCGGGACTGCAAAAAAGAACAGAAGGCGCTGCTTAAATCCCGGACATTACAGGAATACCGCAGTACATCTTCTGCTCTTTTTCAGTCAGGAAAGTTTAACCCGGAGGGGAAATTCTTTCAGATCTGATTTCCGGTATCATAGCTGACGGATTACACGGATGAAAAATTCGACTGCACGGCCGGCGGTATCAAGGCGAATGCGTTCGTCATTGCCGTGAATCAGACTCCGTTCCGCGGCTGTCAGATCCATAGCGGAAAATCGGTAGACCTTATCAGAAATGGGACCGTAATGGCGGCTGTCGGAGCACTGCATCATCAGGTAGGGAGTGACAATGCACCCCTGCCAGGTGGCCCTGCAGGCAGATGAAACGATCTGCCAGCCTTCACAGTCAGTACGCGAAACAGGACTGGGATCCCAGCCGTTGAGCACGGAAAGTTGTATGTCATCGTCCTTAATCACGTCTTTTATCCGGGCAATGGCGGAATCAACGGTATCTCCCGGAATCAGCCGCATATTGGATACCATAGACGCTTTGGGAGGAATGACGTTGACAGCCTTGCTCCCGCTCATCCTGGTGAAGGCAACGGTTGTACGCATCAGCGCATTCAGCTCTCCTCCGCTTTTCCTGGTTATCAGATCCAGAACCCAGCTGAAAGCCCAGAGATTTGCAAAAATCATGCGGTAGAGAAAACCTGAATGCCGACCGAGCGTATCAAACATTTCAAGCACCGGTTTGGTAAGGCGCATCCTGAAGGGATGCGCTTCTGTTTTTGTGCAGGCCAGAGCAAGTTTTCCGACAGGAGTGTGCGGTTTTGGAGCCGAGGCATGTCCTCCGGCCCCGGAGACAGAGTATTCAAGGTTCAGCAATCCCTTTTCGGCAATGCCGATCAGAGCGCACTGCCCTTTTACGCCGGGGAAAACATCCTCGACAACAGCTCCGCCCTCATCCAGCACCATTTTCAGCTGAAAGCCCTGTTCGCTGAACCATTGGACGATGTTGTCTGCACCGGAGCCGTTGATTTCCTCACTGCCTGAAAAGGCAAGGAAAACATCCTCTTCAGGCTGAAAACCCTGACGGATCAGATTCTCAGCCGCTGTGAGAATTCCGTTGAATGTAACTTTTGTGTCGAGGCTCCCGCGTCCCCACAGGACGTTGTCTTCTATAACAGCATCAAAGGCAGGTTTGTGCCAGTGTTCCTCTTCAACAGGTACAACATCGTAATGGGCCATGAGAACGGCGGGCTGTCCCTGTTTTTTTCCTTTCCAGTGAAACAGCAGGCCGCGGCCTGGAAAGCGCTGCAGCGTACAGGTTTCCAGCACATGCGGATAAAGTTCCGGAAGCAGGGAAATCAGCTTTTCAAACTCCTCATCTTCTTCAAGTGCCGGATCTTCATAGGATACGGTTCTGCAACGGATGAGAGCAGCCAGATTCCGGATGGCTTCCTCCCTGTCAAAATCAACCGTTTCAGAGACAGGTGCCGGTTCCCCTTTTGGAGTAAACAGGAATGTCCGTACAAGAATAACAACGAGCAAAATAAGCAGGATGATGAGAACAGGCATTTACAGCACTCCTTTTTTATACAGGATCCTGGCAACTCCCAGTGCTGTCAGTACGCCGACCGGGACCAGAATCCCGACATAGGACCCCAGACCGGGTATCAGAAGGAACAGAATCAGCATCAGAGCAACCGGCGCGAGGGCAATTTTCCAGTTCCGTGCGATGTACACAACTCCAAGTCCGCCAAAGAGAGCGGGCAGAATCTGGTCGAAAGCAGGAGCAAGTGCTGGGGAATTCAGTACCGGCGTGAGCGGAACGATGAGCACAACACCGAGCACGATGATCAGCGTGGTAATGATACTGGAAACAGCAATCGCAATGGTTGAAATAATTTCGCCTTCTTCAGTTTTAACATCCGCCCCCATGAGTTCCAGTGCATTCAAGGCGGCAGGCGCCTTGAGATTGGTAATATTCCCGGTGACAAAAGCCAGGTAGGATCCTCCGGCTCCGAGCATCGGAACATAGGTAAAGGTCTCGATTACGCCGACTGCCCAGTACATGGGAGCAGTCGAGAGCATGCCGAGCATAAAACCACGCCAGTCAACCGGCGCACGGAAGAGTATGCTGACCATAATTGGAAAGAGAAGCAGAATACCCACCATGGAAAGATTCCATATACGTCCGTCACGATGGACAGAATCAATGTAAGACAGTTGTTTTTTCATTGTCGTCCTCCTCAGCTGAGCAGTGCAGTAATCGGAATCGCCGAAATCATACCTGCCAGCAGGCTGATCGGCAGTGCATAGTCATTCATCCAGCGCCAGTTGAGCTTTTTCATTGCCAGTCCGCAGATGCCCATCATGGCAGCTGAGACAAACATGACAAGCGGAGGAATCAGACCACGCAGATCACCGTGAAAAATATCGGTAAAATCGTCAAATACATATCCGAGAAAGGCTGAAATCATACCCAGGAACAAAGCCGCGGAGAAAATTTCACCCCAGTTTTTATCCCGTTTTTCCAGGTTAATCATACCGCTTATGAGCCTTTTCCCGACAACAGGGACAAGCCATATGCCGACCATGATGCCCATGGTCATCACGGCGGCGACTGTGACATACTGGGTAGCAGTGAGTTCCATAATGTCAGCCCATTCAAGACCCATGGCGCTGAGTGCATTAGCAGCTGCAGGCGTTTCATAAGTTATAGCACCTACGACGCTCAGACGCATCCAGGGAAGAGGAATACCAAGCTTTTTTGAGAGGCTGATTACGCTGATGACGATGGCCAGTGCCGGGGCAACAGTAAAGATTGCCGTCCCGATCACAACACGCCGCAGCTTATCCATCGGCATGCCGATTTCTTTTCCGCGCCGCCAGGCTTTCCTCAGGAAGAAAAGGGACTGTGCGAGGACGATCAGCACAATAATGCCTGCAAGCAGAAACAATACCGGATGATTGACATAAAATTGCAAAGTTTAGCCCTCCTTTTGAGAATACGGTATAATTATGCATTATAACATAGAGGACAATAAAAATACAGACTTTCCGAAAAAACGGAACTGTGAAATAAATGTAAATAATTCCGTTCAGAATTTGCCAAAAGCAGAATTTCATTGAATTAATAATAAAGAAAGCGTATAATAACTTGGTTATGAAAAAGAAAAAAGACTCGTAACGAGCCTTTAAGGAGGCATTATTTCAATGGCAAAAAAACAATTTAAAGCAGAGAGCAAACGTCTGCTTGATCTCATGATCAATTCCATTTATACAAACAAGGAGATCTTCCTGCGTGAGATAATCTCCAATGCATCGGATGCGATCGACAAGCTCTGTTATAAAGCGCTTACGGACGATCAGGTCGGATTGAACCGCGATGATTTTCATATCGATGTTGTTCTGGACAAGGATGCCCGTACCATTACGGTCAGCGACAACGGAATCGGTATGACGAAAGAGGAAGCGGAGAGCAATCTCGGCGTAATTGCAAAAAGCGGTTCCTATACGTTTAAAAACGGGCTCGGCGATGACAAGGCGGAAGATCTGTCTATCATCGGCCAGTTCGGCGTTGGCTTCTACTCTGCTTTTATGGTATCTGACGAAGTGACGGTGATCACACGGCATTACGGCGAAGAAACAGCCACAAAGTGGCAGAGCTCCGGGGCCGACGGCTATACAGTTTCCGAAGACTCGCGTGAAGCGGCAGGAACGGATGTCATTATGCATCTCAAGCCGGATACAGAGGATGAGGAGTACAGCAGTTATCTGGAAGTCTGGAAAATCAAATCCCTGATCAAAAAGTACTCCGATTACGTGCGCTGGCCCATCAAAATGGATGTTTCGCGTCAGGAGCGCTTTGAAACAGGAGAAAAAAATGATGATGGCAGCCCGAAGTATGAATACCGCACGGTTACAGAAAATGAGACCGTCAACAGCATGATTCCGATCTGGCAGCGCAGCAAGAACGATGTTTCAGATGAGGACTGTGTAAACTTCTATAAAGAGAAGTTCCACGCCCAGAAGGATCCATGTGCGCTGGTACGTATTAATGCAGAAGGTGCGGTTTCCTATAAGGCAATGCTCTTTGTTCCGGGTGAGAATGATGATCTCTATTTTCTGAGAGAAGACAAAGAGGGCATCACGCTTTACAGCAACGGCGTAATGATCATGGAAAAGTGCGACAAACTGGTGCACGACTATTTCGAGTTTGTCAAGGGTATTGTCGATTCTCCGGATTTGTCTCTGAATATTTCCCGTGAGATCCTGCAGCATGACAGACAGCTGAAAATCATTGGCAAGAATATTGAGAAGCGTGTCAAGGATGAGCTTGAGAAACTGATGCGCGAGGACAGGCCGAAATATGAGGAGTTTTTCAAAAATTTCGGTGTTCATCTCAAAGCAGGTGTTTGCGATGAATATGGCATGAACAAGGAATTTCTGAGAGACCTGCTGCTGTTCTATACCTCTGAGGACAGGCAGATTTCCCTGAAGGAATATGCGGAGCAGATGCCTGAAAGCCAGAAAGTGATTTACTATGCTGCTGCAGACACAGTCAAGCATGCCATGAGTCTGCCGCAGTGCGAGCAGGTACGTTCCCGTGGCTATGAAATGCTTTATCTCACCGGTGCCCTGGACGAGATGGTCATTGAGACGCTGATGGAGCAGGACGGCAAAAAGTTCTGTAATGTTGTAAGGGATGACCTTGGATTTGATACCGACGAAGAGAAAAAAGCTGCAGAAGAGAAAAACGCCGAAAATAAAGAGCTGCTGGACTTCGTACAAGAGAAGCTCGGCGGGGAAGTGGCAAAAGTTAAGATGTCGAACAAGCTGGCTTCCCAGCCTTGTGCCCTGACCACCGAGGGAGGCATTACCCTGGAGATGGAAAAGTACTTCAGCCACAGCCCGGCAGAGGGGATGCGCAGCATGAAGGCAACGCGTGTGCTGGAACTGAATCCGGAGAACAAAGCTGTTATCGCCATGAAGGCTGCCTTTGACAGCGGTGATAAGGAAAAATGTGCGGATACAGCGAAGATCCTTAATACGCTTGCAAAACTGATGGCAGGAGTGGATATTGAAGATCCTGCTGAATTTACAAAACTGATTTCAGAACTGTTCTGAACGGAGAATGGCATGACGAGAAAGCCCCTGGGAATCTACATTCATATACCGTTTTGCGCGAGTAAATGCAGCTACTGCGATTTTTACTCACTTGCCGGCTGTGATCATATCATGCCGGAGTATCAGGATGCGCTGATTTCCCATCTGGAGGAGTCTTCCGAGGCAATCTCTAATTATGAAGTAGACAGTATTTATTTCGGCGGCGGAACACCGAGCTATTACGGAGCGGACAGAATCGCCGGGTTGCTGGATGTGCTGAAGCTGAACGGCAATGTGCGCAGAGATGCGGAAATTACGGTTGAGTGCAATCCGGACAGTGCCAGCTTTCAGGCATTGAAGCTGCTGCATGATGAAGGTGTAAACAGACTCTCCATCGGCGTGCAGGCGACGGACAACAATCTTTTGCGCATGATCGGGAGGAGGCACACCTTCCAGCAGGCGCAGAAGGTAATCGAAAATGCCAGAACGATTGGCTTTGATAATATCAGTATTGATCTGATGTACGGCCTTCCTACCCAGACAAAGCAGGACTGGGCGGAAACGCTGGCCAAAGCAGTTGGCCTTCATGTAGAACATATTTCGGTTTACGGTCTGAAGCTTGAGCCGGGAACACCGATGTACCGGGACTATATACATTCCCCGGTGCTGCCGGACGATGATGCACAGGCGGATATGTATTCCTATGCAGCTCAGATGCTGGAACGATATGGCTATCACCAGTATGAAATTTCCAATTTCTGCGCACCGGGATTTCTTTCGAGGCATAATCTCAAATACTGGGAGCTGGATGATTATATGGGCTTCGGCCCGGGTGCTCATTCCTGCATCGGGCATCTGCGGTACAGCTACGTGTCAAACCTCCGCGAATATATAACAGCCGTAGAGAGAGGCACCAGTCTGCTGGAGGAATACAACCAGCTGGATGCACTGGAGAGAGCTTCCGAATATCTGATGCTGGGAATGCGTACAGCCAAGGGAATCTCGGAAATGGATTACCGCCGCCTCTGCCAGTCTGACTGGAAACCGATAGAAAAAACCCTGAAGATTTTTCAGGAAAAAGGCTGGGTGGTCCCCAACGGTGTGCGCTGGCATTTTACAGTGCCGGGGTATCTGCTTTCAAATCAGCTGATCAGCATTCTTCTTGAGGTCCAGGCAAGCGGACGGGTGGAAAACACCCCGTGGCTCAGTGAGCTTTTTGACGCGGAAGATAAAACGGAAATGCCTCCCAGCGAAGAGGAGCTCTTCCGGGAGATGTATCTCCATGCAACAGAATCAAAACGAGAGGACGAGGAATAAACCGGTATGGATTGGGATTTGAATTTTGATGATATTTTAAAGGAATACGGCATCAATCCGGAAGGAGAAGACAGTTCAGCTGCCAATGCTCCGGAACCGAAAGAGCAGTTGCCTGAAGATCCATACGGTGAATTCAAGGCAGAGCCGGATGCAGAGGAACCGGCGCCTGAAGAAGTGCTGGCAGAAACACCGGAAGTGAATGATAACCGGGACAATGCAGAAAGCGAATCAGAAGATGAATTCGGTTTCAACTGGCCGGAACCGGAAGCAGAGAAGCCTGTTCACCGCCGGACAAGGAATTATGACCCGGAAAAGTATCCTGATGCTATCCGCGCAAGGAAAAAGGAAGAAGCACGTCAGAAACGTGAACAGGAAGCACGACTGAAGGCGGAGGCCAGAGATGCCGAGCGCAGAAAAAAGGAGCTGGAACGCGAACAGGAGCGAATGCTGAAAGAACAGGAGCGGGAAGCTGCAAAGGCATCCCGCGAAGCAGCGCGGCAGGCGGAAATCCGGGCACGGGAAGCAGAACGCAGAGGGCTTGAACGTGACAGACATGACCGTGAAGAGGGAAGACGCCGTGTTAAGGAAGAACAGCGCAGAAAGTCCTATCAGGAGCGCAGACAGGGTACAATCGGGCTGGTTGTTTTCCTGCTTCTTCTGGCGGTAATCACCGGAGGAGTCATTTACGCCGGGAACAGAGTCACCCACAGCAACAGGAATCTTCCCAAGGTCTTTGTGAATGATATTGCTGTCGGCAAAATGACAAAAGCCGAAACGGAAAACACTCTGATCGCCGCAGGGTGGCAACAGAAAGAGTCGACGCCTCTGAAGGTCAGCACCTACGGTGGAGTGTCAGTTGAGATCAGCCCGCTGGAGGCCGGAGCGATGATTCCGCTTGAGCAGGCTGTGAATGCTGCCGCTGCATATGGTCATTCCGGAAATCTGTTCAGCAATCTGCTTGCCTATCTGCAGAACCTGACCGTTCCGGTGGATGTAAACGAAAAAGCTGCAGAGATGAATGGCGCATTCATTCAGCAAAAAGCTTTTGAGCTCAACGAAGCACTGACTGAATATCTGGGGGATGAAGCCTATTCAGTTGATATCCCGGGAGAAAAACTCCTTGTCAGAAAAGGACAGGGAACAGCCAGCCTTGATACGAGAGAGCTGGCAGTCTCCATTACCAATGCGCTTGCAGCAGGGCAGACCGAGCTGTACTTCGGTACGCTCAGCAGCTATGCTGAAATGCCGGATTTTGATGCACTGTTTACCGAGCTCTCTGCCGAGCCGGAAAATGCGCGCTATTCCGATGACGGGAAATTTACTGTTCTTCCTGAGACAGACGGTGTATGGTTTGATACAGCTGCAGCAAAAGCAGCATGGGAAGCTGCGGAAGTCGGAGAGACGGTTACGGTTCCTGTGCGGGTGACCTATCCGGAAGTAACTGCAGCAGCACTCCAAAGCAGGCTTTTCCATGATATGCTTGGAGCTCAGACCACAAAATATACCAATTCCGGAGACAACCGCTGCAGCAATGTCCGCCTTGCAACTTCTAAGGTGAACGGTATCATCCTTTATCCGGGAGAGACTTTTTCCTATAATGAGACCGTGGGAGCCAGAACGGAGGAAGCAGGATTCCTGCCGGCACCTGCCTATGCCGGAGTCGGAGAGGACGGAGTCAAGGATGAAATCGGAGGCGGTGCCTGCCAGGTATCTTCCACCCTGTATGCTGCGACAGCCTATGCCTTCCTTGAGACGGTTGAACGCACTGCCCACATCTATCCGGTCAACTACATTCAGATGGGCACGGATGCAACTGTCACTATCCCGGAAGATGGCGGCCAGGTTATGGACCTGAAATTTAAAAACAGCAAAAACTATCCGATCAAGCTTGTGGGGTATACTGAGGAAACCGACGAAGAAAAAACGGTGACTTTTGAAATCTGGGGGACCCTGGAAGACGAAGACTACATGCCGGTTGAGTTTGACAACAGCTGGTACTGGATGCTGGACTATGACCGTGTCATTGAACCGTCCTATCCGGATCGCCAGGGATATAAAATCAAGTTTACACATGAAACCTATGCCTTTGAAGATGCAATCGGTTACGGCAGCCGTACGCTGACGCACCGTGAAGTCTATAAGGCAGATAACGGAGAACTCGTTCTGGACGAAATCATTAATCCCCGTATTCCGTCCGGTTACGCTATGGATACCTATTACAGCCACTAAGCACTATCACAGATAAAAAGAGGAAAGAAGCTATGGAAAAAAAGACCTTTTATATCACCACTCCGATCTATTACCCTTCGGACAAACTTCATATCGGGCATGCCTACTGCACGGTCGCAACAGACGTGATTGCACGCTATAAGCGCCTTTGTGGATATGACGTGATGTTCCTCACAGGCGTCGATGAGCATGGCCAGAAAATCGAAGAGAAGGCAAAACAGGCGGGGATGACACCGCAGCAGTTTGTCGACAATATTGTCACAGGGCCGAAAGGCATACTGGATTTGTGGAAGCTGATGAACATCTCCAATGACCGTTTTATCCGTACGACGGATGATTATCATGTCACTTCCGTACAGAGAATATTCCGCAAGATGTATGAAAACGGTGATATCTATAAAGGTGCTTACAAGGGTATGTATTGCACACCCTGCGAAAGCTTCTGGACTGAGAGCCAGCTGGTCGACGGAAAATGCCCGGACTGCGGCCGGGAAGTGCATTATGCGGAGGAGGAAGCCTACTTCTTCCGCCTCTCCAAATATGCCAAACCCGTGCAGGAACTGCTTGAGAGCGGGACTTTCCTGGAGCCGGCGTCCCGCGTTAATGAAATGATCAACAACTTTATCAAGCCTGGACTTGAAGATCTCTGCGTTTCCAGAACGAGCTTCAAGTGGGGTATTCCGGTCGATTTTGATGAAGGACATGTCGTCTATGTCTGGATTGATGCACTTTCCAACTATATTACAGCTCTCGGATATCTGAATGAACGCTATCATGACTTCGATCATTACTGGCCGGCAGATGTGCATGTGGTCGGAAAAGAGATTGTCCGTTTCCATTCCATTATCTGGCCTGCCATGCTGATGAGCCTCGGTCTGCCGCTGCCTAAAAAGGTATATGGTCACGGCTGGCTTGTCATTGACGGTGGTAAGATGAGCAAATCCAAAGGTAACGTGGTTGATCCCTATGTCCTGTCGGAGAAATTTGGCGTTGATGCCCTGCGCTTCTTCCTGATGAGAACATTCCCCTTCGGCTCGGACGGCAACTTCTCCAATGAGTTACTGATCAATACCATCAATATGGACCTTGCCAACGATCTCGGGAATCTGGTCTCACGCACGACGGCAATGGTGGAAAAGTATTTCAAGGGTACGCTTCCTGCTGACAGGGAAGCAGCACCTGTGGATGACGAGCTGGTTGCCCTGATTGCTTCCGCCAGAGATTCCTATGCCATTCACATGGATCAGTTCCATCCGCATTTCGCACTGGAAGAAGTATTCAGGCTTATTCAGCGCGCCAACAAGTATATCGATGAGACGGCGCCATGGGTTCTGGCAAAGGATGAGGCGAAAAGAGCAAGGCTTGCTTCCGTGATGTATAACCTGCTGGAAGCTCTGCGCGTAGCACTTACCCTGCTGACACCCTTTATACCGGAGAGCTGCGACAAAGCTTTTTCCCAGATCGGTGCTGCTCCTGAAGCCAGAAACTGGGAAAGCGCCGGGAAATACGGGGTTCTGCCTGCAGAAGTTACTGTTCATAAAGGAGAGACGCTTTTCCCGCGGCTTGATGTGGAGAAAGCAATTGCAGAACTGGAACAGATGAACAATGCCAGAAAAGTGCCGGAAAGCAAGCCGGTGCTGCCTGATGTGAGCATTGATGAATTTGCAAAATGCGATATGCGTGTTTGCAAAGTGCTGACCTGTGAAGCTGTCAAAAAATCCGAGAAACTGCTGAAGTTTACTCTGGATGACGGAAGCGGAAAACCGCGCCAGATCCTCTCCGGAATTCACAAGTTTTATGAGCCGGAGCAGCTGATCGGGAAGACGGTCGTAGCGATACTCAATCTGCCTCCGCGCAAAATGATGGGTCAGGAATCAAACGGCATGCTGCTCTCCGCCCTGCGTGAAGTGGATGGGAAGGAAGAACTCCACCTGCTGATGCTGGATGATTCCGTTCCTGCCGGAGCTCAGCTCTGCTGAACGAACTACAATAAAAGAAGGTTGATATCATGACAAAAACAGATATTTTTTCCGGATTTCTTGGTGCGGGGAAGACTACATTGATCCGCAAGCTGATTTCCGAAGCCTACAAAGGGGAAAAGCTGGTTCTTATTGAAAATGAATTCGGAGATATAGCCATTGACGGTGCATTTCTGCAGGACGCAGGCATAGAAATCACAGAAATGAACTCTGGCTGCATCTGCTGCACGCTCGTGGGGGATTTCCGCGAAGCTCTGCAGAAAGTTGTGGCAGAATTTGCCCCTGACCGTATACTGATTGAGCCTTCCGGCGTGGGAAAGCTTTCTGATGTAGCGGAAGCGGTCAGATCTGTTGACGGGATCGAAATCGGAGCGAAAGTTACGGTGGTGGATGCCGGAAAATGCAAAATGTATATGAGAAACTTCGGTGAGTTTTTCAATGACCAGGTTGCCAATGCAGACCTGCTGGTTCTCAGCCGTACCGGCACTGCGAATGAAGAAAAAGTAGTGGCAGCGACAGAGCTTCTGCGCGGTATTAACCCGCATTGCGGCCTGATTACCACTCCCTGGGACAGCATCTCCGGAGAGCAGATCAGAGCTGCCATGGAAGAAAACGGGCTGAAGCACACCATGGAAGAACTGGAGCAAGAGCATCATGATCATGAACATGAGGATGAACACGACCATGAACATCACCACGATCACGATCATGAGGATGAACACGATCACGACCATGAGCATCATCATGAGGATGAGCACGATCACGACCATGAACATCATCATGAGCATCACCACGATCATGACCATCACCACCATGATCATGATCACCATCATGCGGATGAGATCTTTGATTCCTTCGGGATGGAGACCGCCCGCAAGTATTCCGCAGAAGAACTCAACGCAGTTCTTGACGCCCTTCATGATGAAGAAAAGTACGGTATAGTTCTGCGTGCGAAGGGCTTCGTTGACGGGAAAGACGGCAACTGGATTTATTTTGACTATGTCCCTGAGGAAAAGAATATCCGGGGCGGTGAGCCTGCTGTTACCGGTCGTTTCTGTGTCATCGGTTCTGCTCTGAAAGAAGATGCATTGAAGGAGCTGTTCAACATTGGCTGAGATGAAAGACTTTCCTGTCTATCTCTTCACCGGGTTTCTGGAGTCCGGAAAGACGAAGTTCATCCAGGAAACTCTGGAGGACAGACGCTTCTGTAACGGTGAGAAAACACTTTTGCTGGTATGTGAAGAAGGGGAAGAGGAATACAGCCCGGATCAGTTTGCTGATTCCTGTGTCTATATCCGTACAGTTTTCAGCAAAAATGAGCTGACGAAGGAAAATCTTGATTCCTGGGCAAAAGAGACGCGTGCAGAGCGGGCAGTGATTGAATATAACGGCATGTGGATGCTGGATGATCTCTATAACGCCATGCCGGATGACTGGGCTGTCTATCAGGAATTTATGTTTGCTGATTCCGGTACGTTCCTTGCCTATAATGCGAATATGCGGCAGCTCACATTTGATAAGCTGAAGAGCGCTGAACTGGTTGTATTCAACCGTTTCCTCCCTCAGATGGACAAAATGGAATTCCATAAAGTTGTCCGCGGAGCATCCCGTCGCGCTGATA
>JAEEGF012236971.1_pt1 | contig 13055 bp, 13 predicted proteins | sample 9134171 | NCBI WGS metagenome assembly JAEEGF01 (sample SAMN16246542, study PRJNA631951) | gut metagenome | biome: gut microbiome; feature: rumen; material: AP-attached | host: Bos | place: Iran: Karaj | collected 2018-10
TGGTGGGCGTGGGCTTGAAGGCGGCGCGGAAGATAAGAGGCATGCCGTTTGACCTGCCGCCCAGGACTCCGCCGCAGTGGTTGGTCTTCGTTACGACGCGGCCGTCCTCAAAGCGGTAGGCGTCGTTCGCCTCGCTGCCGCGCAGGGCGCTGACCGCGAAGCCGTCGCCGAATTCGAGGCCCTTGACGGCGGGGATGCCGAAAATGGCCTCGGCGATGCGGTTTTCCAGTCCGCCGAAGGGATGGTCGCCCAGTCCGACGGGCAGGCCGATGACGCAGCACTCCACCACGCCGCCGACCGAATCGCCGGCGGCCTTGGCCGCCGCGATCTTCTCCTCAAAGCGTTTGGCGATGAGAGGCGAATTGGCGGTGACGGGGACGGTCTGACCGTCGAATTCCTGCGTAAACGGAGCGGTCTCGCTGACGCCGCCAATGCTCCGGATCCGCGCGGCGATCCGGATGCCTTCTTTCTCCAGCAGCTGCTTGGCGATGCCGCCGGCGATGCACAGCGGCGCCGTCATGCGGCCGGACCACTTGCCGCCGCCGGGCGCGATGCGGCCGGTCTTGACGTAAGCGGGATAGTCCGCGTGTCCCGGACGGGGAACGCTGCGGAAGGAATCGTAATCCGCGGAGCGCACGTCGGTGTTGCGGATCACGGCCTTAAGCGGCGTGCCGTCGCTGCGGCCGTCCGCGCCAAGCCCCTCGGTAAAGACCGCTTCGTCCGGCTCTTTCCGCGCGGTGGAATATGCGCTGCGGCCCGGGGCGCGGCGCTCCAAAAAGGCCTGCAGCGCGGCCCGGTCGATGACGCTCCCGGCCGGCAGACCTTCGATCATAACGCCGATCTCCGGGGCGTGCGACTCGCCGAAGATGGTGATTCGGTAGGTTTTGCCAAATGTATTGCTCATAGATGATCAGCCCAGCTTCAGTTCCGCGAAATCCTTCCAGAAGGCGGTGTAGGATTTGGCGACGCAGCCCTCGTTGTCCAGGCTCACGTTGTCGTCGGCGCCGCAGGCTGCCACCGCCGCCGCCATGGCCAGCCGGTGATCGCTTAAGGTCTTCACCTCGCCGCCCTTGAGTTTCCCGCCGTAGATCAGGATCGCGTCCTGCTTGGTCTCGACCTGGATTCCCAGCGCCTTTAACATCTCGGTGATGCCCTCCAGCCGGTCGGATTCTTTAAGGCGCAGGCGTCCCGCCCCGCGGAAGAGGGTGTTGCCCTCCGCGTTCGCGGCCACCATCGCCAGGACCGGCGCCAGATCCGGCGTATCCGCCAGATTGAAGATGCCGCCCTTTAACTTTCCGCCGCGCACGGCGGTCAGGCCGTTCTGGGACGCGACCTCCGCGCCCATCCGGGCCAGGATGTCCAGGATCGCCTTATCGCCCTGAACGGATTCCGGATCCAGCCCCTCCACGACGATGCCGGTCGGAGAGAGCGCGCCCATGCAGAAGAAGGCCGCCGCGCCGGAGTAGTCGCCGCCGGCCCTGAAATCCGCCGGCAGCTGCGGGATCTGTCCCCCGCCGATCCAGTACAGCGGCTCGAAGACCAGGGAAAGCGGGCCGCCGTCGGCGCCCTTCGGGGCGGGACGGGAGAGCTCGGTGCGCTCCAGCTTGATGCCGGCCGCCTCCAGCGTCCACTCGGTGAGCCTCACGTACGGGGCGGATTCCAGCGGCCAGTCGATGCGCAGCACGCTGTCCTCCTTTAAGAGCGGCAGGATCAGCAGCAGCGCGGAAACGTACTGAGAGGAGACGTTGCCGGGCAGGCGGTACATGCCGCCGCCAAGGCTCCCCTCCGCGTAGAGCAGGTCGCCCTCCTCGCGGAAGCGCATGCCGTGCCGCGCCAGCTCGCTCGCAAAGGGCTCCAGAGGCCGTTCAGCCAGACGCCCTTCCCTTACGAAGCAGACGGAAGTGCCCAGAAGTCCCGCCAGCGGCAGCAGCAGCCGCAGCGTGGTGCCGCTTTCCCCGACCGGCAGCGACAGCGGCGCATCGGAAGCGGACGCCTGAAGGCGGCCTTCCGCGCGCGGGATCGGCTCGACGGCGAGCGCTTCGGCTTCCTCCGAGATGCGGGCGCCGAGCGCCGTCAGGCAGCGGGCGGTCGCCTGGATATCCTCGGAGACCCCGCGCTTGCGGATCGTAACGGGCTTTCCGCCCAGCGCGGCCAGGATCAGGAGCCGGTGCAGCTCGGATTTGGAGGAGGGGATGCGGACGAGACCGGTGCGGGCGCCGGCCTTGATGGTCAGACTCATAAGACACCTCCGGCTTTCAGCCAGTCGGCCAGCTCCGAAGCCGGAACCGGCAGGATGCGGCAGCGGCCCACCTTCTCGGGAACGATCAGATGGATCCGGCCGCCGGAAAACTTTTTATCGGATAAGGCAGCCTCAGCCAGCCGGGCGGCGGAGAAGTCCGTGTCCGTCGGCAGGCCGTGTTTTTCAAGAAGAGAAAGAAGGCGCGGGAGCGCGCCGGCTTCGCAGAAGCCCTTCGCCACGGCCGCCTTCGTGATGATCGCCATGCCGGCGGCGACCGCCAGCCCGTGGGAGATCCCGAATTCGCTGCACTTTTCGATCGCATGGCCGAAGCTGTGCCCCAGGTTCAGTTTGCGGCGCTCGCCGGTATCGAACTCGTCGGCCTCCACCACGTCCCGCTTCATGGCAACGCAGGTTTCTATCACGTTTTCGGCCTGCTCCCGGATGGGCGTCCGCTCCAGCTCGTCGAAGAACGTTTCGTTTCCCAGCATGCCGTACTTGATGACCTCCGCCGAGCCGTCCTTCAGGACCGCTTCCGGCAGGGTCTTGAGCACGTCCGGATCGCAGACGACCAGGCAGGGCTGATGGAAGGCGCCGACCAGGTTTTTGCCTTCCGGCAGATCCACCGCGGTCTTGCCGCCCACGGAGGAATCCACCATGGCCAGCAGCGAAGTCGGGATCTGCAGAAAAGGAATGCCCCTGAGGAAGGTCGCGGCGGCAAAGCCGGCCATATCGCCGGTGACGCCCCCGCCCAGCGCGACGATCACGTCGCTGCGGGAAAGATGCTCCGCCGCCAGAAAGCGCAGGATATTGCCGTAGGTCTTAAGGTTTTTGGAGGCCTCGCCGGCTTCAAACGCATAGGAAACGACCGAAAAACCGGCCTTTTCCAGCGAAGCCCGCACCCGGGCGCCGTATAAGGGAAAAACGTTCGTATCGGAGATCAGGGCCGCCCGGCAGGGCGCGTCCGCCTTCCGTCCGTCGGCACGAAAGCGCTCGCGGAGCAGCGGCCCGCACTCGTCCAGCAGCCCGCGGCCGATGCACACGTCGTACGGAGACCCGGTCTTAACGGGAATGCGCTTCACAGGCCGTCCACCTCCTCCTTGCGGCGCTTTCCTTCCGCCAGCAGGGCCTTCAGCCGCTCCTTGTCGTCCGCCGCGATGGCTTCGCGGTACTTCGTCAGCTCATTGATGAAACTGTCCAGCTCGCGCAGGATATTGTCGTGATTGTCCAGAAAGAGCTCGCACCACATCTCGGGATTCAGGCGCGCAACGCGCGTCATGTCCTTGTAGCTGCCGGCGGAAAAGCCCTTGTGGCGGCCCGCCGTCGGACTCTTGATGTAAGCGGTGGAGACCAGATGCGCCATCTGCGAGGTGAAGGCGATCATCGAATCGTGGTCCTCCGCGGTGGTCACGGAAAAGCGGCCGAAGCGCGGCGGCGCCAGCAGCTCCTTCACCTTGTCCAGGAGATTGATATCGTCGTAGACCGGCGGCACCAGCACCATCGGCGCACCCTTGAACATGTCGCTGTGGGCGTAGCGCAGGCCGGAATACTGATTGCCGGCCATGGGGTGGCCGCCCACGAAGGTGAAGCCGTACTGCTTCGCCACGGGGAAGAGCGCTTCGCAGACCGCGCGCTTGACGCCGCAGCAGTCGATCACGAAGGCGTCCTTGCGGATATACGGGGCCCATTCGGTGATCTTCTGAATGATCCCCTCCGGATACACGGCGGCCAGGATCAGGTCGCATTCGCCGATGTTTTCGGCGCAGAGCTCCCCCTGCGCGATATCCAGGAGCCGCGCGGCGTCCAGCACCTCCGGCGAACGGTCGAAGGCCAGGACCTTATGCCCCGCCTTGGCGTAATCCTCCGCCAGGGAGCCGCCGATCATGCCGAGTCCGATGATTCCGACGGTCATGCTTCCACCACCTTTCTCACGGCGGCGACCTTGCTGGCCAGATCCGCGTACTGCTCGGGCGTTAAGGACTGCGCGCCGTCGCAGAGGGCGTGCATCGGGTCGTTGTGGACCTCGATCATCAGGCCGTCGGCCCCGCTGACGGCGCCGGCCAGGGCCATGGGCGGCACCAGCCTGGCGATGCCCGTCGCGTGGCTCGGATCCACCAGGATCGGCAGGTGCGTGAGCTCGCGCAGCATGGGGATGGCGGCCAGATCCAGGGTGTTGCGGGTATAGTCGTCAAAAGTGCGGATGCCCCGCTCGCAGAGGATCACTTGCTCGTTGCCGCCCGCCATGATGTATTCGGCGCTCATGAGGAGCTCCTTTAAGGTGGCGGCCAGGCCGCGCTTTAAGAGGACGGGTTTTTTGAGCCGCCCCACTTCCTTCAAAAGATCGAAGTTCTGCATGTTGCGGGCGCCGATCTGCAGAAGGTCTACGTCCTCGAAGAGCGGCAGATCCCGCGCGGACATGACCTCGGTCACGATGGGCAGGCCGGTTTCGGCCCGTGCGACTTTGAGGAGCTCCAGGCCGTCCGCCTTCAAGCCCTGGAAATCGTACGGGGAGGTGCGGGGCTTGAACGCGCCGCCGCGCAGAAGGGCCGCGCCGGCAGCCTTTACTGCCTTCGCGATCCCGACGATCTGCTCCTCGCTCTCCACCGAGCACGGCCCGGCGATCATTACGAAATGGCCGCCGCCGACCTTGACGCCCGAGACGTCCACCACCGTGTCCTCCGGGTGGAACTTCCGGCTCGCGCATTTGAACGGATCGCTGACTCTTTTGACGGAGTCCACGATGGAAAGGCTCGCGATCAGGTCCTGATCCACGCTCCCGGTGTCGCCGACCAGGCCCAGCACGGTCTGGTACTTGCCTTCGGATATATGTACGGTCAGACCCTGCTTTTCGAGCCAGTCGATCAGCTGGGCCTTTTTATCTGCCTGTGAGTTGTTCTTCAGAATGATGATCATATGATGCCTCTCCTGCGAAGGATAGTGGAATAATACTTTATTATAAATCGAAGACGGGAGGGAAACAAGCACTTTTCCGGCTTTTTCTTCCCGCGCGGGCGGCGGGCAGCCGTCCCACTTTTCCGCTCCGCGTCTCATTTTTCTTGCATTTTCGCGGGATTGTGCTATAGTATTAATCGGCAAAAGATGTTTTGTTGTTTTCCGGTCCAAAAGGCCGGACGGAACAGGAGAAAATGCGTGAGTGAATTAGTATCATTCAAATGCCCCAGCTGCGGCTCTCCGCTCCTCTACAGCGCGGAGAAAGGCCGTTTTATCTGCGAATACTGCGGCAGCGACTTCAGCTTCGAAGAGGTGAAGAACGCCGACGTCAACGCGGATACCGAATTCGACTGGGGCGACTATAAGGAAAACGTTTCTCAGGAAACGCTGGAAGGCACGGTCTCCTACGTCTGCAAATCCTGCGGTGCGGAGGTCGTGGCGGACGCCGTCACGGCGGCCAGCTTCTGCCCCTACTGCGGCAACGTGATCGTGATGGAGCAGAACGTGTCCGGCCTCATCAAGCCGAACGGGATCATCCCCTTCCGCATCGACAAGAAAAAGCTGCACGAGATCGTGGAGAACTACTGCAAGGGCAAAAAGCTTCTGCCGAAGCACTTCCTGACGGCCCAGAAGATCGAAAAGGTCCAGGGCCTGTACCTGCCGTTCTGGCTGTATGACTGCCATGCGGACGGCTCTATGGGCTTCGACGCGACGCGCACCCGCATCTGGAGCGACGAGCGCAACACCTATACGGAGACCAGCCACTACTACGTGACCTGCGAAGGCGACATGGACTTTAAGAAGGTGCCCGTGGACGGCTCGCACCGCATGGACGACGCCCTGATGGATTCCGTGGAACCCTACGATTTCTCGGATCTGCAGGAGTTCGCCAAGGGGTACTTAAGCGGCTTCGTGGCGGAGCGCTTCGACGAGGACGCGGATTCCTGCCTGGGCCGCGCGACGGCGCGGGTCAAGAGTTCCGTGGCTTCCACCTTCTACAGCGCCGTCACGGGTTATTCCTCCGTGACGTCCAGCCGCAGCCATATCGCGCTGCAGGACACGAACGTGAACTACGTGCTGCTGCCGGTGTATCTGATCACGGCGCAGTTCGACGGCCAGACCTACACCTACGCGGTGAACGGCCAGACGGGGAAGATCGTGGGCGACCTGCCCTCCGACAAGGGGAAGATCACGAAGACCTTCCTGGGAACGGCCCTGGGCGTGGCGGCAGCGGTGCTGGCGCTGCTGACCTTCGTGTTTTAAGGGGGGGTGACGGTATGAAAAAGCGTTTGAGAAACTTCCTGCTGCCCCTGCTGCTGTTCCTGCTGATCCTGCCGTTTACGGCCTCCGCGCCGGTCCGGGCGATGGGCGAGAGCACCCATATCTACGACCGCGCGATGCTCTTCTCCATGGCGACGCACAACTCGCTGGAGCGGAAGATGGCCGAGATGGAGCAGAAGTACGGCACGAAGATCGTCATCCTGACCACCTACCAGCTGACCGACAGCCAGCTGAGCGGCGAATACACGGGCATCCGGGCTTTCACCGAGGATTTCTACGATTACGTGATCTGCGGCGGCGTGGAGACGAGCGGCATCATCCTGGGCATCGACATGATGAACCGGAAGATGTGGGTCTCCACCACCGGCGAGGAGATCGCCCGCTTCGAGAACGATCTGGACTACCTGCTCGACAAGGTGGCCGCCTGCCTGAGCGACTACGACAACGACAGCGCGGCGGAGACCTTCGTGAAGCTGGTGGATCAGAAGCACCGGCTGGGCTTTTATCCGCCGGGCGCCGGCAAGATCATCCTCAGCCTGGCGATCGGCGCGCTGGTGGGCCTGATCGTGGTCGGCGTGTTGAAGAGCCAGCTCAAGACCGTCTATCAGGCGACCTCCGCCCGCAACTACGCGGTGCCCGGAAGCTTTAAGCTGCGGCGCGTGAACGAGCTGTATCTGTACAGCAGCGTGACGCAGGTGCCCAAGGCGCCGCCCGCGGAGAAATCCGACGGATTCGGCGGCGGTTTCGGCAGCTTCGGGGGCGGCGGCTCGTCCGGCTTCTCGCACGGCGGCGGCGGCAGAACGTTCTGACCTATCGGTATCCATGCCGCGCATGCGGCTTAAAATAAGAATACAAAGAGCAATATTTTCAGTAAAGGAGAGAACAAAATGGGACTTATCAGTGCAGGTTTGGGAGCAATCGGCGGCGTACTCGCGGATCAGTGGAAAGAGTATTTCTACTGTGAAGCCATGGACAAGGACGTGCTGATGACCAAGGGCGTCAAGCACACCTCCGGCCGCTCCACGAACACCAAAGGAAGTGACAATATCATCACCAACGGCTCCGGAATCGCGGTAGCCGACGGCCAGGCCATGATCATCGTGGACGACGGCAAGGTCGTGGAATTCTGCGCCGAGCCCGGCCGCTTCACCTGGGACGCCTCCTCGGAACCCAGCATCTTCACCGGCAACCTGTGGCAGAGCATCAAGGATACCTTCAAGGTCCTCGGCAAGCGTTTTGCCTACGGCGGCGACACCGGCCACGATCAGCGGATCTACTACTTCAACACCAAGGAACTGATCGACAACAAGTTCGGCACCCAGAACCCGATCCCCTTCCGTATCGTGGACCAGCGCGCGAACGTTGACCTGGAACTGTCCGTCCGCTGCGCCGGCGTGTATTCCTACCGCATCGCGGACCCGATCCTGTTCTACGCCAAGGTCATGGGCAACGTCCGCAGCGAATACAGACGCGAAGAGATCGATCTGCAGTTAAAGAGCGAATTCATCAGCGCCCTGCAGCCGGCTTTCGCCAAGCTGAGCGCGATGCAGCTCCGTCCGAGCGAGATCATCGCTCACAACACCGAGCTCGAGCAGGCCATGAACGAAGTCCTGTCCCAGAAGTGGGGTGAGCTCAGAGGCCTCGAGGTCGTCAGCGTGGCTCTGTCCACCGTGACCATGCCCGAAGAGGATCAGGAGCGCTTAAAGATGCTCCAGACCGCTGCGACGCTGTCCAACCCGAACCTGGGCGCCGGCTACATGACCGCTTCCCTGGGCTCCGCCCTGAACACCGCTGCCGCCAACGAGAACGGCGCGATGGCGGGCCTGATGGGCGTCGGCATGGGCATGAACATGGGCGGCGGCCAGATCGCGAACATGTACGCGGCTGGCCAGCAGTACAATCAGCAGTACGCGCAGTATCAGCAGCCCCAGTATCAGCAGCAGGCGCAGCAGCCGGCAGCGAACGCCTGGACCTGCCCGGTCTGCGGCAACCAGAACAACGGCAACTTCTGCCCGCAGTGCGGTGCCAAGAAGCCTGAAGTGAAGCCCGGCTGGATCTGCCCGAACTGCGGCACGGCCAACACCACGAACTTCTGCGCTCAGTGCGGCACCAAGAGACCGGAATAAGATAAGAACTTCCCCTCGCGGGGAAGGCGGATAAGCTGTCCCTCCCCCGGCCAAAGACGGGAGAGGGACTTGCCCTCTTTTAAGAGAAAGGAGACGTATGGGCTTATTTGACAAAAAATTCTGCGATATCTGCGGCAGCAAGATCGGCCTTCTGGGCAACAAAAAGCTGGAAGACGGCAACATGTGCAAGGACTGCCAGAAGCTGCTTTCCCCCTGGTTCTCCGACCGCCGTCACAGCACGGTAGAAGAGATCAAACAGCAGCTGGCCTACCGCGAAGCCAATAAGGCGAAGGTGGAAGCTTTTATCGTGACCCGCACGCTGGGAAACGGTTATAAGCTCCTGCTGGACGAGGGAAAAAGGCAGTTTATCGTGTCCCGCTTCAGCGACTGGCGCAGCACGAACCCGGACGTTCTGGACTATGCCCAGCTGACGGGCTGCACGACGAAGATCACCGAAGACAAGGACGAGATCACGACCAAGGACGCGGAAGGCAAGGAAGTGAGCTTCATGCCGCCGCGCTACCGCTACACCTACGACTTCAAGGCGGTCCTGACCGTCAGCAATCCGTACTTTGACGAGATGCGTTTTGAGACGGCCTCCTTCCTTCGGGAAGAGACGCCGGGCGACGCCTCCCTGACGGGCCACGGCGACGCCTTCAACGACGCGAAGGCTGACCTTCTGGCGATCCAGGCCTGGGCCAACGAGCTCTTAGGCACGCAGACGGAGACCGAGATCGAGGATACGATGCCCGAAGCGATCCCCCTTACGGCAGAGGATGCCGCGGATAAAACGCTGTTCATCTTCCCGGCGCTGCCGAAGACGGCGGCCGAACTGCTGGCGCTGCCTCGCGTGAGCTTCCAGGATCCCTTCTCCATCGCGGCGGCAGCCGTGGCGGCGCTGTGCCGCTTCCCGGAGGATGCGGACGCCTGCTTCGCCATGCTCGACGCCATCAAGGGACCGCAGCCGCTGTCCAATCTGGACAAGAGCTTCATCCGGAACCGCTTCTTCGACGGCAAGGATTACGTCCCGCGCTCGTACTTTGCAGGCGCCATGCCGAGCAACGACTACACGCCGGACCAGCCTTACCGCATCCGCGTGAGCGAGTCCGTCCACAGCCGTGACCAGTTCGACCAGGGCTATATCACCCTGTATTTAAAGTCCGGCGGCGCGGATTCGGAGCGGCCCGTCGTTCTGCGGAACAAGCCCTCCACCGGCGAATGGTTCCTGTGGAACCACGTCGGCATCCTGGCGGACATCCGCGTCCCGAAGAAGGACGACCCCTGGGCGTAAACATATTCAGCATAAAACAATGCCAATTGGGGACCCTCCCCGGTTGGCATTGTTTTCTGTCAGAAAGAGGTTTTGATGAAAACGATTTTTGAATGGCTGAGTTTTCCGCCATTTCGCAGGCGCCCCGGAATGTATATCGGATGTGACTCGATCCGGTCGTTGATGCAGTGGATGGGCGGTTATAAGGATGCCTGTCTTGATGCCGGACATGAGGAATGTCTGACCACATCGAACGGGCTGCCGTTTTTTCTGCTTCGCGATTATATTGCATTCCGAGAAAAAGATCGCAGCGTCGGCGGAATCGACTTTATTCTTCTTGAATCCGTTGGCGGAGAAGAGAAAAAAGCATGGGAAAAGTTTTTCTCTTATGTGGATGAGTACCGGGAGTTAACAATCTGCGACAGCCAGACGTACAGATTTACGGGGCATTTGACACTCTATTATAACGTTGTACACGCCAAGTTCGAGTGGAAGAAAAACGATTCCGGTCACGCTGATATTGCTAGGTTAACGGTTAACAGGCTTTCCAACGGGATGTGTTGGGTAGAAGAACACCGTTCGAGTATATCTTCATCGGATGCTTCTGAAGACTGTTTCTCGTGTCTTACACCGTCTGACAAGGATTTCGTCTTCTCCGATGAAGAAATGAAAAAGACCTTGAATCAGTTCGTCGGCGAATATGAAGTGGTTTCCGGCGATTCTAATACTGCCGCAACGGAAGAAAGTGTTCGGGCATTTCTCAATGAGCTTGTCGGAAGAAAAGTAGATTACTGCTGCTGTGAAGCGGATATACTGGATATCGGATTCAGCGGAGAAATTGTTCTGCACGGTATGGGTCTGAGCCGCGTGATCTTTTATGATGATATTCTCTTGACAACGATCGACTACCAGTCCTGGGATGAAAAGATCGATACAAACAACGACGAATGGTATAATGTAGAACGTTTCCGGAACAAGATTGTCGGAGGGACAGTATCGTCTGTATCTTACAACCGGATACATGATCTGAGAATAGTTCTGGATAATAATATCGTTATCGAATGTTTCATTGCCAACGGATACCCTCATTATTCAGACGAAACAGAACAATGGGTCCTGTTTGAACGAGGGCCGTCAGGGAAGTATTTGTCTGTAAGCGGTAAATCATTAGACTGGCGGGCATAAGAATCATTTTATATTGACTGCAATTTATAGAGAAGACCAGTGAAAATCAATCGAATATTTTCACTGGTCTTTTCCTGTTCCCAATCTGGATTTCATGCTGTTTACGGCTTTTACTGAGTTGTGTAACGCTCATGGTCAGGACGTTCATTCGGGTCTTCGGTGACATCTGTATTGGGCCCCTGCTGTTGGATTTTACAGTCAACAAGGTCCCGAAGATTTTGATCCCAGTTTGCAGACAGAACCGCATCCTGTGCCTCTTTGAAATTTGGATCGTTACTATTCAGAAAAACACTACGCGTACGCAATGCACTGAAGAGAGACAGCCCTGCATCCAGAAGCAGAAAGCCAACGCCGATATAGAGACAGGGGCGCACCCAAATCCCCACAATAACAAGCGTAAATCCCGGAATGCACAAGTATATATGCCGAACAAGAAAATCCATAATCAACTGAGTCCAAAACAGGGAGCTCGGATACTTTTTGTCCATTTGACACCTCGATTATCTGATAGATTTTTCTGAATAGCCACCAAAAGGCTCTTCTTACGAAACAATGATTATCAGGACCTGCAATATATGTTATACAGAATATCTGCATCCATGTCGGCAAGAAGGTGATTCAGATCCAGAGCTGGCAATTTAAGTTCCTTCCTCCGGGAACAGCAGACGGAGATAGTCCGCCGCCCTCGGCAGGATCCGAAGCAGTTCGACCCGGTCTTCCCGCACCCGGTAAAAAGCTTTGTAAGCCTTATAATTCACGGAATAAAAGCCGGTCAGCAAGCCGTCGTAGATCAGGGGAAACCCGGTTTTGGGATGGTCCGTCAGAGCTAGGAGCGTTTCTTTTAATTCTTCGGCGTAACGGTCTGCAGTCTCTGCATCGCGGGACAGGTCGAAGACCGTATCCCAAACGGCAAGCAGATCCGCCGTAGCCTGTATCGACCAGGTTAGTTTATAACGCACGGCCCGCCGCCTCGTTTCTGTGCTTCTGCAGGACGGTCAGCACCTCGTCCGTACTCATCCAGCCGTCTTCCTCCCCGGAACGGATCCCGGCGTTCAGCTCGCAAAGAAGACGGATCATGGCGTCCGCCTTCTGTATCTTTTCTTCATCCTCCATGGTGCGGATACTGTATGCGCCGCGCCCGTTGCGCGTCAGATAGACCGGCGATCCGTAGGAGACCTCTTCCAATACGGCGCCGTAATTCCGAAGATCCGAGACCGGATAGATTTTTGGCATAGGCAGCTCCTTTCCTTTGAACTGCCTTCATTCTGCCATAAAGAGCCGGGAAAAGCAACGAGTTTCGAAGAATTTATCGAAAAATAAGTCGGCGGGCTTCCGCCCGCCGACCCGTTTTTTGTGTGTGATCCGCTTACGGCGCGCCGCCGTCCTTCCGCTCCGGATCCTCCTCTTCGTACTCTTTGTCAAGCGATTTGACCCAGCGGAACACGAAGAAGATCACGATGCCGGCCGCCGCGCAGATCAGGGCGTTGGTGCTCTTGAACCCGCTGACGATCCAGCGCGTTATCCCGTAGACCGCGACCAGCGCGCCGACCACCATGACGGACAGGAGCCCCGTCCACCATATATATTTCGGTCTTTTGTTAGGTACTCTTCGGATCATGGAAAGGATCTCCTTTGCGCGGGACAGAAAGCCGTTCGCGGGACGCATCCAGAACAGAAGACTCCCGCAGAGCTGTCTGCAGGGAGTCTTCCTTCTGTTTTTGCCGACGTATTATTTGAAATAGCGCTCCAATAACCCTTTGAAAGCCTTCCCGTGTCTTGCCTCGTCGCGCGCCATCTCGTGAATGGCGTCGTGAAGGGCGTCCAGGTTGTATTTCTTGCAGAGCTTGGCCAGGTCGGTCTTGCCGGCGGTCGCGCCGTTCTCGGCGTCCACGCGGACCTTCAGGTTCTGCTTGGTGGAAGGGGAGACCAGCTCGCCCAGCATCTCGCAGAACAGGGCGGCGTGGCCGGCTTCTTCCCAGGCAGCCTTTTCCCAGTACAGGCCGAT
>JAEEGF010593013.1_pt1 | contig 13054 bp, 8 predicted proteins | sample 9134171 | NCBI WGS metagenome assembly JAEEGF01 (sample SAMN16246542, study PRJNA631951) | gut metagenome | biome: gut microbiome; feature: rumen; material: AP-attached | host: Bos | place: Iran: Karaj | collected 2018-10
CCGACATATTGGTCAAGGGTCCGCGGACGGAGTCGTTCCGGCAGGGGGATAAGGGGAATTTCAGGAGCGTTCATCATACAAAGATAATCATATTCTCCCGAAATTCCTATTTAACATAATATAAATTGTGTTAATTTTGTTTTTCGCAAAAAATATTGTAAATTGCATAAAATTGAGAAACGACTCTATGACTGAAACCGAAATCATCGAAGGACTGCTTTCCAAGGATGAACGGATTACCCGGTATTTCTTTTTTTCCGATAAGGAAAAATCTTGTAAACTCCTGTTATTGAACATTCTGAATTATGTTTTCCCTTATCCGGTCGAGTATGAAGAAGCTGTCAGTGAGTTCTACGCCTATCTGCTCGAGAATAATGGTTATAAACTCCGGCAGATTCAGGACCGCAGTACGCTATTTGGCTGGATCAAAGTCAGTGCCACCCGTTTTTTTATCAAAAAAAGGGATAATATGATTGAAAACCGTAGTCAGGATGCTCTTTTGGATCAAGTAGCAGAAGAAAAACTAGCCGATGACCCTACGCGCGATACCGCGCGAAAAGACATGCTCCGGATCTTGCACCGGATGAAAAACAAAAGGTACGCTTATGTTCTTCAACAATTGATCCTTAACGACATGGAGCCGGAAAAGCTTGCCAATGAAATGAAGATCACGGCTGCGACACTTTACAACATTAAAAGGCGTGCTATCGCCCAATTCACGCAAGCTGCACAAAAAGATGTCAAGTATTATGAAAAATAAACGCTACGAAATATCCGACGAGCTGTTAGCAGCCTATACTGAGGGCACTGCAACCCCAGAGGAGACTATGCGAGTGGTTGAAGCACTTGCACACGATGAATCGCTGCGTGAGACTTTGTTCATCATCAATTGCATTGATCGATATGAAGAATCGAAAGGCGCCGGCATTCCTATGGCGAAACTGGCTGCCGCTTCAGAGGACAACTTGTGCGACATCCAATGCGAGCAACGGATTCTACGTGACTATCTGGCTGATAATGAAAGCTTTGATACCGATGTCAGCACGAATCGCTGGCTACGGAAAGAAGGCATGCCTCTATATAATATAGGTCGTCTCTTGGAACAGCACGGTCTGTCAGTTTGCCGGAAATACGACTGTACGCTCGAAGATATCCGAATCAATATGCTCCGCCGGGTAAAAATGATTGCGGTCATCGCACGGAACAACCGGTTCCATGCCGTCGTCCCGCTCTCATTGGTCGGCGGGTTGATTAAAATCTACGATCCGGCTGAAGAAAAAGACATGGACTGGCTGATCGATGAATTCCAGGAAGCTTGGTGCGCTTCACGGCACTATCTGGTCAGTTCGGATATAGACTCATTGGCCTATGATCCACACCCGATTGATTTGACAGACGTACTGCTCGATGATGAATTGCTGGAGTTGACTGAAACCATTGCAGAAAACACCCATGAAGTATGGGCTGCCGAACGCAAGAAAGAAGGCTGGAGCTATGGCCCTCTCCGGGATGACAGGCTGAAGCAGAATCCAGACATGGTCCCCTACTCCGATTTACCCGAATCAGAAAAAGAATATGACAGACGGACTGCTTTCGACGCACTGAGGCTTGCCAAAAAGTTGGGATTCAACCTCTCACGGGGAGAAAGCTACAAATGTCCCCATTGTTCCGGGGAGGTAGCGCCAAATATGAAATACTGCCCTTCCTGCGGCAAGAAGTTGAACTGGAAAGATTTTGCATGACCAAAGTCTTCATCAGCTATGGACGTCGGGACCGGAAGATTGCCGAATCCCTTTGCAACTGGCTAGAGACACGCGGTATTTCCTGCTGGATCGCGCCGCGCGACATTCATTCCGGAATCTCCTATGCGGGTGAGATCACACGTGCCATCCGTTCAGCACTACTCATTGTCGTTATCTGTTCCAAGAACGCGAGTAAATCGGAGCATGTAAAGACAGAAATCAATTTAGCTTTCAACAGTTCCAAATTCATCCTCCCCTATTGTCTGGATGATACTCCCTTCGACGATGACCTGGAATACTACCTGTCTTTTAAGCAACGTATCCCATATTCGGGGGACTATGACAAGGACTTTGCACTGATTGAGAAGATCATCCTCAGTCATCGTAACGGCACGATTTCCTCCGGCGTTCCGGATTTTCACCCCAAGGGACACAAGGACCACAAGGCATTGTATTTCGTCATTCCATTGCTGGGGATCCTGGTCGTCATTGCTTTCTCGCGGCTTCCTGTCAGGACCGATAATATCCTGCCCGTTTCCGAACCGGGCGATGTGCCCCATGCCGCCATCGAGACGGTAGTAGTGGTTGAAAAACCGGTATCGATCCGGGAAAAAGTTGTCATACAAAAGACGGCAGTACAATCGACAGACACGCTTCTTGCCCGTATCAACGACATCATGCTGGATTCGGACTTCCTATATGGCAGTAGTACGATGCCCGATCTTGAAGAATCTGTTGCAGAGGCGACGATTGACCTGAACGAACAGATGGTCCGCTATCTGGGAGAGAACGACTTTGTTTATATCCGTGATGCGGGCGCATGTCCGGAAGGGATGATCCAACGGATAACCCAGACAATAGCCCCCAGTCATTTCCGGACAATCGCTTATATCAGCAAATCACGTATCCATCAGTTGGAACGGATGGCAGCGGAGGCACATGAAAGCACCGGTAAAGATGCCGTTCAGGAGCTTCTCCACCAATTGCCCCAAGCAAAGACATTATCCGACATTCAGGATTTGCTCCTTGCTGCCCATACAGATGCCCCGATCTTGTCCGGGCCGGTTACGCTCGCGACACGCCAGGAATATGTTGACGGTGGATTCCTGGTCTTTTATGAACAGGCCTCGGACAACATCGTCGAAATCATGACGCCGAGAGATTCCTTGGGTGTAAGGACAAATATCCGGTCCGGATCGGCAACCGACCCAATGAAATACCCGACAACTCCCGCGTATTGGATTTTTTTAGACAAACCGATCGATTGACAATGAGAAGATCTGTCGTCCTGCTGGCTCTACTCCTCCCGTTTTTCCTGAATGCGCAGGAAAAACGGCTTTCCGTACGCAGTTTCGACATAAATCCCTATGAATTGCGGGCCAAAACTGCCCCTGTCTATGATCAGAACCACCATCCGTCGGCCATGATAAGCATCTTCCTCCCTTCCGAGGATTCCGTTCACTTTGCCGGCAACATCATCGGAGAACCTATGCACAATCCGGGAGAATGGATTATATTCATGCCGACCCATTCGGAATGGATCGATATCACCGTGGACGGTTGTGAGGCGCTGCACTATGTTTTTCCGTCCGACAAACCCCTGATGCCCGCTTATGGCTATACCCTCTATCTGGACATCTTCCAATCCGAATCCATTCGTACCTTGATCCTGCCCACCCTGCAGTATCATCCATCTCATACCTCCTATGGGCTCATGGTGGGGCTTTGCAAGAAGAATGGCGGTTATGTACGCGTCGTAACCGATTTTCATCGTTTGTTAAGCCCCTCGTCCAGTTGTTCCGGCGATGGGACTGTCGATGGAGAATCAGCCTGGTTCACAGGCGCTTCACGCAAGAGCCGCTTTGCCATTACGGGAGGCTACCTGCGACAATTGGCCGCACCTTTGTATCTGTATGTCGGTGGTGGTTACGGCAGCCGTATTCTCGCCTGGGAGATGTATTCTGGCCCGGGTGAATACCAGTACGCCAAAGTTACTACCCATTCCTATACGGGTATCGAAACGGAATGTGGTATTCTGTTCCGAATGCATGCATTGGTCCTATCCGCCGGTATCCAGACCAATCAGTTCAAGTTTTACGAAGCCTGTGCAGGCCTTGGCGTTCTGTTCTGACGATGAAAGCGTTCCCCCGACTTCTTTTCCTCCTTCTCTGCCTGGTTCTGCATTCATGCATACCCGATCCAGTCGCTCCCGACAACGACCCGGATCTGCCGACCATCGACATCGGTCCGAAAATGCAGTCTCGCTTGTTCATCCAATTAACGGGTTCGTTTATCCCCCGCCCCGACATAGTAGAATATGGTTTTGAGGTCGCAGAAAATGCTTTTGGCGTCTCACCAGACACTCTGATCCTGAATCCTCCCAAAGACAGTGAAACGTCCTTCTCCTGCACACTCCAATTGAGGCCCGGCATTACATACGTGTTTCGTTCCTTTATGGCCAGTACACTGCAGAAGAAGTATTCCAAAGTAATTACCCGGCAGATGCCGGCCACGTCCGCAGCGCTACTCTCCGATGTATCCTGGCAAAATGGCCGGCTGACCGCCATGCTACTGGACGATGGTGGCCGTCATGTAAGTGAAATGGGGTTTTGTTACGGAAAAAGCGCCGAGCTGAAAGAAATGAAGCAGAACCGGATTCCGTGTACGCTGGAAGGAGACCATACTCTCTCCGCCCGAATTCCCGAACTGGAATTCGGGCAGATTTACTATTTCAGGGCGTATGCCGAAAATTCCGATGAGGCCGCAAATGAAGTCTATGCCTATAGTCCTTCCACCTTGTCCCTCACTTATTCGGAAGATTTCCCGGCCCCCATTGCCGATCCGATCTTTGAACAATACCTGACAAGGCAACAGGACCGGAACGGGGATGGCGTATTCTCCTACCGTGACCTTGTGCAAGTCACTGAGATTCAAGTCCGCACCGACAGTATCACCTCACTTGCCGAAATCCGGCGTATGCCGTTATTGACTTCCCTCTCCTGTTGCGGATCCACTCCAGGAAAAGGACTGCTCGATACATTGGATGTCAGCGGAAATCCGCTATTGGAGACACTGAACTGCAAGAACAACCGGCTGACAGGCTTGGATGTGTCGGACAATCCTGCACTCAACGACCTGGACTGCACCGGCAATCCCCTGTTGACGCAACTCTGGCTCAATGCCGGACAAACGCTGGCCTCCTTGCAATATGATGCCGACATCACGACAGTCTGCTATCGTGGAGATATTCCTCCTGAAGTCGATTCAGGAATCGTTATCGCCGATCCCAACTTCAAGGCATTTTTGTTAAACGCCTTCGACCAGGACAAGGATGGCTTTTTGTCAGAAGAGGAAGCAGAAAGCATTGTCACACTCAACATAAGTACAGACAATATTGCGTCTATTTCAGAGATTGTGCATTTCTCCCGGCTATCTCAGCTGATTTGCACCGGTTCAGCCTCACTCGGCGGGAAACTTACCGAACTGGATTTATCAGGGAATCCCGAACTTACGTATCTCAATTGCGACTTTAATCAACTAAAGTCGCTGAACCTCGCGCCAAACCCGAAACTTACCTATCTCTCCTGTCAGGGCAATCAGCTCAGCAGTCTGGATGTAACAGGGAATCTAGCACTCCGTTATCTTTCCTGCATCAATAATCCTTCACTGACGGAAATAGGGCTGCTCTCCGGACAGACGATTTCCTTGCAGTATGACATCGGTACCGCGGAATTGGTCTATAAAGACTTGGTTATTCCGGATGACGACCCGGATTTTCCGGTGGCAGATCCTCTGTTTCGTGCGTACTTGTTTACCCATTTCGATACTGACAACGATGGTCATTTGTCGAAAAGCGAGCGCGAAGCCATCACCCGGATTTCCGTATGCACGGACAACATCACCTCCATTTCCGAAATTCGGTTTTTTCCGAATCTGCGTGAACTCAGCTGCTGCGGGACGGAATATAACCGTGCTGGTGGGTGCACCGGACAATTGGACAGCCTGAATGTGTCCCAGAATCCCCTGCTCCTTTCGCTCGAATGTGATTTCAATAAGCTGGTTCAATTGGATGTGTCGAGGAATCCCCTCTTGCAAGCCCTCTCTTGCAGCGCCAATCCGATTGAGAAACTGATCTTTGGAGAAACAACACGGCTGACTTCGCTTCTGGCGCCTCACACGAACTTGACCCGACTGGATTTGACACCGCTCCCCTATCTCCAATCCTTGAAACTCAGTTATGGCAAACTGGCCGAGTTGGATGTCACACCACTGACACAATTAACCGCTTTGGATCTTTATTTCAACGATCTCGATACCATCGATTTAAGCCAGAATTCCCAGCTAACGACACTGGACATCGGCGCCAACCTTTTAACAGTGCTTGATTTGTCCCACAATACGCATCTGTCTGGATTGGAATGTCGCGGTGAACTCTTCGAAGCAGACCGCATCTACAAAAATGAATATGGCAGGATCGTCGTTCAAAGGGGACATGGGAGCAGGGTCCGCGGGTTCTTGTCGAAACTCGACCTGAGCTATAATTCCGAATTACGCGTTCTTCATTGCGCCCAAAACCGATTGAACGCCCTGGATGTCAGCCAGAATCCCCTGCTGGAATACCTACGCTTCAGCAATAATAAGATTTCAGCCATCGATTTACGCAAAAACCCCTTCATCTATGACATCGAGTGTAACAACAATCTTCTGAAAGAGTTGGATGTCAGCGACAAAACCGAGCTGGTCAATCTGTATTGCGGTGAAAATCAGATTTCCGTACTGAATGTCAGCAAGAGCCCGCTCCTGAAGAATTTCTATTGCGCATACAACTTATTGACCCATCTTGACGTCAGCAACAATCCCGCACTGTCCTATCTGAACTGCTGTAATAACCCAACCCTCTTCGATATCTGGTTGCAAACCGGCCAATCCATTGCTAATTTCCAATACGATTCGACAGTGTCAAAGGTTTATTACAAGTAATTCCTCATGCTGAAAGAATTCACCTCGGCCAGTTGGCAGAGGTGAATAGTTCCTTATACTGGATAGTCGCGAGTTAATATAAATTAACCGTGATTGAATGACAATAATTATAAGATTTGTGCAATCCGGGGCGGATCGGCGACATATTTGCAGAATCCACAATACGCTTTATAATTGTCGGCATTCATGGCGGCTTCCCAGTCGGAAGCAGGTTGGAAGCCTGATTCTTCTAAAAACATATTACCTACTGTGGCGTTAAATAGCTGCGTTGTGATATTCCTTAAGCCTGGATGCGTGACCGGATTGCCTGTATCATCCAAAACAATCTCATATTGATGCGCAAGGAGGGCGTCGTAAGTCAGTTCTTCATACTTAACAGAGGTTATGATGGGATTGTTAGTCTCGTCAAACCCTGAGCAATACACGAAAAATTCTGAGTCAGGATTATAAGACGGGACATATGTTTGTAATTCTTTTCTGGCAACGGCAAAGTCCTGAATTGATCGCATGAAGAATACGGAATCATTTCTGCTTAGGCCAAAAGAATTAGTAAAAATACATGCTTCAAGAAATCCCGAGGTCGTTGAGAGCAGATTATCCAGCACTTCTTCCAAAGAAAAAGCACTAATCTCAATCACCGTGCTGTCAGGCTTGTGAATATGGAGCGACTGTCCCGGCTTGATATAGATTGCCGTCAGTGGATTGTTGATACAGTACAAAGACCGCAGATTCTCATTGTTCGATACATTTAACGTATTTAACTGATTGTCAGAGCACCCAAGAGAACATAGTGCATGACTCTCAGACAGATCCAAAGCCGTCAACAAATTATTGTCGCAGCGTAGTTCAGTTAAATACGATAAAAGGGAAATGTCTAAGGCTTCCAGCTTGTTGTGTGAGCAATCCAAATAGGTCAAAGCGCCACAATGAGAAAGGTCTATTCTTGACAGATTGTTAAAATAGCAAGCCATCTCAGTTAAGGACGTGCAATTGGTAATATTCAATTCTTCCAGTGAATTCCAATAGCAGGTCACGGAAACAAGTTTCGTTTTGTTTGAAAGGTTCAATGTCCTCAACCGATTATTATGGCACTCCAAGTAAGTCAACTCGACGTTCTCAGTAAGATTTAGGGAATCTATCTTGTTGTAATAACAATGGAGCGTTGTCAGTTTCGGATTGCCCGACAGGTCCAGGCTCGTCAACTGTCCGGGCGCATCATAAACACCATAGCAATACAGTCGGAGTAGATTCTTGAAGGCTCCAATTCCACTCAGAGATGAGATATTATCCGTTAAGACGTTAATCTCTTCAACATCAATCGCTTCTAAGGTTGACACCTCCCCGTCTCCGTTCGCGTCGAAGTTCTCCACACAATAGGCCTTGAAGTTCTCATCCTCGAACACAATGTTCACCCCTTCATAAAGCGGAACGACTTTCAAGGGGTTCATCCATTCCAGCGTGTTACGTGAGAGCGAGAACATCGTTGAGGTCGCTTTCTCGAACACGCCGCCCTTGTCGTCAGTCACCGTAATCGTGAAACCCTTCTCGAAGGTCACAGGCGGAACCACGAACCAAAAATCCGTGTATGCTTCTGCGCTGGGGCCAAGAGCTACGGGAGGATTGCAACTGAGTGTTATGGCGTCGGTAGCCGTCTCCGTCATTGTCACCGTCGGAGTACCGCCGAGAGGAATAGACACCTTCGCCTTGCCGGCTATCTTCTCCCCGTTGTTTCCCTGAATCGTGATCTGACTCACCGATATTCCTTCGCCATACAGGCGCAGGCTCAAATACCCGCCCACATTCTTAAACAATAGCAACCTGTCGTCGGTCGCTGCAACCATCGTGTTCGCACCGATGCCAAACGAGTTCGCCTTGTACGACTGCTCCGCTGGAAGCATCACCGTCATCACCCCCTCGTTGTCAATCTTCGTCTTTGTACTGTACGGATAGACTGCATACACATTATCCAACTCTGCCCACACAACAAAAGGGGAAGAAATCTCCGTAAACTGCGTGAATCCGCCCGCAGTATCTCCATCCTCTCCATCAAATTCGAATCCGCAGTTGTATGTGATCTTGTTGAAGATCGTGATCTGGTCACCTTCGTTCCACAAGACCTTCATCTTATTGTCAGCATAAACTTTCGTTGAGGGCTCTGCTATTCTTTCAGAATCTTCTGTGGCAGCAAAGAAAAGCGGCTTCTGGCAAGATTGTTCAGACCGATCAATGGACAAGCGGTCAATTCCAGCATCACATGCGGTCAGCAGCGACACCATTATCAAGAGTAAAGAGCAGATTCCAGGATGAAGCATTATGAGAAAAACTGATTAGTTCGAACGTGAGAACAAACTTACTACTCCATATATAGCAGGGTGTATTCTAGGAATGATGTCCACGAATACACCCTCCAAGTCAATATCGATACTACTCAATGTCGGCGGCTTTTGTCCAGTTAGAAGGAACATAGAATGCAGAATAATCGCTTCCGGCAGAATAGTGAAGTATTCCCGAAGGGCCATTGACATACTGCCAAAGGCTTTGTTCAACCACGGGACATTCTTTGGCATAGCAATATAGACTGGTCAGATCGTTGCAGTTCTCAAAGGCCCATTCACACACTCTTGTTATTGTCGAAGGTAAAACGATGCTTTCTGCCTTACAGCCAACAAACGCGTATGCGTTGATTCTGGTCGTTCCTTCGGGAACAGTCAAGGTGCCAGTATAGGCAGAAGCCGTTCCAAGGAGTGTATTGTAATTCTCACCAATCAAGAACAGATGACCATTATCGGCGATTCCCTCATATTGACCGAAGAACCTTTCAATAGTAGACACATAATTACCGTTACTAAAAGATTTCTGATAGAAAGGTATTCCTATATCCTCTCCGTTCATTTTAACGGGATCAAGGCTGGCAGGAACCCCGAAAGTAACAAGTCGGGATTCGGAGTCAGTCACATAAAACCAGCTTCCCTGCCAATAAGAAATCGTATCTGAGAACTGCATGATCCACTTCTCCCCATCCCAGGATTGTGTATAGGTTAACTCCTCTCCTTCGGCATTATAGAACTTGCAATCTGCACTAGGTTCAAATATCTTCCCATTGTCTGTCGTGTACCAAATCTGGTTGGAAGGAATGATTGATCCACCTTTATAGTAAATCGTTGCGATATCCACATCATACTGCATAGAAGCAATCGATTGCCCAGAATTCAGCCAAATCTCCGTTAATGACGGGTTTGATTGACATTTCAACGTGTTCAACTCAGGATTATAGCTGACATCAAGACTATTCAACTGATTTTCATAGCAGTAAAGCTCCTTCAGTTTCGTGTTCTCACTGACGTCCAGTGTTTTTATTAAGAGATTATCACACCTTAGCACGGTCAATTCTTTATTTGCACGTACATCAAGACCGTCAAGAGGATTAGATCCACAGTTGAGGAGTTTCAGCGCTGTATTCTTAGAGATATCTAGCGTTGCAATCTGATTTTCGTCACAATGTAATTCTTCAAGAGCAGGATTTGACTGAAGATCAATTTCTGTGAGTTTGCCAGCGATTCCATGCGAATCCCACTTGTAATGACTTGCGCAATGAAGATATTTCAATGCCGTATTATTACTGACATCCAAACTATCTAGCGGATTCTCGTCGCAATTGAGATAAGACAAAGCAGTATTATGAGATACATCCAGACTTGTCATATTGTTGTATTCCAGATTGAGATATGTCAAGGATGGATTGTTGCTCAGATTAAGGTTCTGCAATTCATTGAATCTGCAGCTCAGGTATTCCAGAGCAGGATTGCCGCTCAGGTCGAGAGATGAAAGCCGCCCGGAACTATCGCTATTGCTGAACCACGTATTCGATCCGTCGCAAACCAGATGTTTCAAGTTTTTGAATATCTTGATTCCCTCCAAAGTCGAGATATTATCCGTACTTATTCTAATTTGAGTAACCGCATCACATTCGATATCGGAAAGAATGCCATCCTTATCCGTATCGAAGTTCGAGAAAAGGTAATTGCGGAACTCTGCATCAGGGAAAGACATCGGGCCTAGAACGTCATCCCAGTTATAAACGATGCCCGATTCTTCGGGAGCCTCAAGCGTAGCAATTATCTGCCCCTGAGCGACATTAATAACCTCAATCGGGTTGTCTGTACAGATCACCGTATTCAGATTCGGGTTATTAGAAACATCAAGACTATCGATCTGGTTTCCGTGACAGTCGAGTTCCTCGAGAAGAATGTTCTTACCCACATTGATTGTCTCCAATTGACCAGCATAGGCGCTCGTCGTGCTCTTCGTCCCTATCAGACTGCCCGTGCATGAAAGTGTCTTCAGATTCGTGAAATATTCAATGCCGCCCAGTGACTTGATATTGTCGGTGCAAACCGCTATGTCCGTCACCAATTTAGCCTCAGCGCCAGATATCTCCCCATCTTTGTTGCCGTCGAACTTTTCTACGCAGTAAGCCTTGAAGTTCGCGTCTGCAAACTGGATATTGGCATTGTCATAATTGGGTACCACATTCAATGCACTCATCCAGTCCAATGTGTTGCGGCTTACCGTAAAGCTCTTGCTCGTTGTCATTTCGAATACACCACCCTTATCGTCCGTCACAGTAATCGTAAAACCTTTCTCGAAAGTCACGGGAGGAATCACAAACCAAAATGCCGTGTAGTGGTCGGCATCCGCACCAATCTTTACCGCAGGATTACACACGATCGAGATTGCGGGAGTGGCCGTATTGTCCATCGTAACCGTCGGTAAGCCGCCTAACGGGATCTCTATCTTCGCCTTGCCTGCTATCTTTTCACCGTTGTTCCCCGAAATCGTGATATGGCTCACATTTATGTCGTCACCGTACAGGCGTAAACTCAGATAGCCCCCAACATTCTTGAATCCAATAAAGTAGCCCTCCGATACCGCAGCCATCGTATTCGCTCCAATACCAAAAGAGTCCTCCTTGTATGTCTGCTCTGCAGGAAGAGTCACAGTCATCACGCCGCTATTGTTAATCTTCGTCTTGGAATCATAAGGATACACCGCATACACGTATGGCAAGTCCGCCCAGGTTGTAAACGAAGAAACCTCCGTGAACTGCGTGAATCCACCGGCCGTATCCCCGTCCTCCCCGTCGAACTCAAAGCCGTGGTTGTACGTGATCTTGTTGAAAATCGTGATCTGATCTCCTTCGTTCCATAATACCTTCATTTTCTCGTCCGCATAGACCTTTGTCTCGGGAGCAGTCGCGCCTTCAGTAGATGCGTGAAATACTTTTTTTTCTCTTGATTGATCCTTTCTGGATCCATTGATCTGTTGATCAAGTTCAGTTGTGCAGGAGACCAGGAAAAACAATGCCCCCACCAGCAGCAAAAATCTTTTCATGAGTATGGTCGGTTAAGATGTTTTTTACGTAGTTCAATTGATTCTTATTCTTTACCAATCGTGTCCTCCTCCTTCCTCAATGGGCTCAAGGACGGATTGACACAAAATACCTTGGAAATTGGATGCAATCTGCTTGGTGCAAGGAGTTTTGTACTCCATTTTAATGTTTGATGTCATCATATGTTAGTTTTTATACCTAATTGTCGCTACGGATGTATCGCAGGTCAAGACTTCTTAGTACAAATATTTGCAAAACTCAGATTATAATAATAAAGAACCCCGACTGACAGGATTTCTATCAGTAGAAATGCGTTTTTGGGGGACTGAAGCACTAAAATCGCCAAACAGGCGCACATTACTGGATCATAAGGTACTGATAATCATAGCTGTCTGATTCGATTCTATGCGCCAATGCCTGATATCGGACGATGGTACAAAAGAAACGGCCTCACAAGTGTTGTGAAGCCGTTCAGTTTGCGCCTATTGGGCGAAAAATAAATCTAATGCACTATAGAGATGCCCTTGTGCTGGCATACGCCGGCACCCATCAGTCACCAACAGCATTCGCGGCATTGATGACACTCCAGTACAGCGCCCGGGCCACATCCTGCAAGGTTGACGGATCCTGGATTTCCCAACTGTCGCGCGGTTCGTGATAATACGATTCTCCGCCGACAGCGTAAAAATCGACCGTACGATAACCGTTCTTCATAAATACGGCACCGTCGGTGCGCGGACGCGTCACATACCGGTTCGGATAGAAACTGAGCGGACGATGGACGTACTGCTCGTTCGCCTGCTTCACAAATTCGATAATCTCGGGCGAATCGTATTTATAACCCACTGAGAATCCCTCACCGATACCCACCTGTTCGAGGTTCAGGATAAATTTTACATTCTCAGGCGGGATAACCGGATGGGCCGTCAGATACAGGCTTCCC
>JAEEGF011320172.1_pt1 | contig 13054 bp, 7 predicted proteins | sample 9134171 | NCBI WGS metagenome assembly JAEEGF01 (sample SAMN16246542, study PRJNA631951) | gut metagenome | biome: gut microbiome; feature: rumen; material: AP-attached | host: Bos | place: Iran: Karaj | collected 2018-10
GTAATAGGTTCAAAAACGCTCATATAGCTTTTCTTGAGATTGGGATAGGTATTCAAGACATCCGCAATCATTGCAGCCCGTTGCATTTCCACATCTTTATCCGTTCCAAAAGGAACAGATTGCAACCACATCATCGCCTTAAAATATCTACCACACAATTCTGAGCGAGTATAATGTCCACGAGGTTTGAATAAGCTATAAGGGAATTTCACCTCTTTATAGTCTAAGAAATCAGAATAACCATCCGTAGTCTCTTTACAATGATTCAGTTCTTTTTCAGCTTGCTGTTTCATGCTTTGAGGTATACTTAGATTTTTCCCGGTTATCAGTTGGTAGGCTATGGCAAAATAGGCTATATTCCATTCAGCCACCGCCTTGATGTTTTTGTCTTTGGATAGATTTGCTTTGTTCACCATTTGATCATGCATATCCTTACAAAGTTTTCCAATGGTAGCGCTTAGCTGACCTTCTTCCACTTTTCTCATCATGGTATCGAAGAAGAGATGGAACAATTGCAGGTAGAGATCGGTAGTGACAAAATTGGGAAAAGCATGATAATCATTTCTTTCATACACTTGAAAAATTTGCTCATTATCATTCTCAACGATTCCAAATCCATATTTTGTCAGATGCTCCTTCAAAGCATCTGGAAAATCATCCAATTGATAAGGATTAATCAGATTGTCAAGATTGACAATACCTTTGGATGTTTTATAATTATTTTTGAGCAATTCTTTTTCCCGGGCTTTTATTTGGTTAATAAAAGCCGTCTCGTCCGCACTATACTTCACCGGTCCGATCTTCTGTTCGTTGTCGACTCTGTTCCATGCTAAGGAATCGTACCATGAAGTAGTATTAAACACAAATCTCAAATCACTGCTTTCAAACAAATATCCTTGACGTGCGGCGAAAGCATTCCGCAAGACCCGCAGTTCACAAACTGAAAGATTGGAAATATCCATCTTGGTATCAATACGCTTCAACAACGTCTCCACATTTATTTTACCCTTTCCAGGTAGGGTAATGGGTGAAGTGCTTTGCGCAGAGATAGAGACGCCAACCACAACAGTCACAAGAAAAACAAAAAATCTTTTCATATCATTTAAGGTTTAGGAAAAAACATCAATATTTTAATAGAGAATCATCACGAAAGAACTTTTCGGCTTCTTCACGGGATACATTAGAGATTAGGAAACGTTTGAATCCCAGTCCAAACTTTCTCCATTCATGTTGCAAAACAGCATACTTTCCATCATTAGCCGTTTGTAAAGATACCACATGATTATCAACCACACGGAAATCTTCTAAGATACCACCAAGCTGTGAGCCCATCCATAAGGCACGTATCCTACCTTTATAGTTTTTGAAAATGAATAGTCTCTTTTTTATTTCAGAATCAAATCTAGTTGTCTTCTCTACTCCTACCAAAGCATCATCATTTCCATCATGATCCACATCACCTACGCAGAATTGATAAACGGGGAAGGGCAATCTCCATCTATCAATCGTAGAATCAGTTGTCAGAATCAAGTAAGACAAAGAATGGTTTACCTTCTCCATGGAGAAGATCTGTGCAGAGGCAACGAATGATGCCGTCATCATCATCATCATAAAACTCAGTCTATACACCATGATCTGATCACATCATCTATTCACGTCAACCGTTGGCAAAGATATGAAAAAGAAATGAGAATACAATTCTCCAATAAAAAAATAAACTTAAAAAGCCCCTGTCGGTAAAGAGTAAGTCCGACAGGGGCAAAATATATAAAAGACTGATCTCCTTCCAGATTAATCCTCAACAACAACAGGCTTGTATTTGGGGACAAGTGTCTTCATGATGATCCAGCCTATGAGATAGGCAACAGCACAGAAGCAGAACACCATCATGTAAGCAGCCGGTTTGCCTTCAAATCCGAAGAAAGTGAAAGCAGGACCAAGATCTGCAGCATAATCAAACAAGTTACCTGAAACTTTATTGATCAACATGGATCCAAGACCACCAGCCATAGCACCAATACCTGTAATCGTGGCGATAGTAGACTTGGGGAACATATCACCTACAGTAGAGAAGATATTTGCCGACCAAGCCTGATGCCCGGCACCAGCAAGACCGATGATAATGGCAGGCCACCATGCGGGATCAATAGGGCTGCCTTTCCACATAGCCAATGGTTGTGCGAAAAGGGCGAACAGTGGGAAGAAAGCGAAAATGAGCATTGCCAACATACGTCCGGCATAGGGATTCATACCTCTTTTCTCAACGAACAGTTTGGGCAAATAACCGCCAAAGATAGAAAGAACGGTCACAATGAGATAGAGCACAAAAATGAGTACCTGCCCCATCGTTGAACTTGACTTATAACCAAATTGGTCGGAGAAATAAGCTGGAGCCCAGAACAGATAGAACCACCACACGCCATCGGTCATAAACTTACCAACGATAAAAGACCATGTCTGTTTGAAAGTAAAACATTTGGCAAAACTGATTGCAGGTCCTTCATCATTGGCGTCTTTAGGATCCTCTTTAGTCTCGGCATCCTGATTGATATAAGTGAGCTCAGCAGCGTTGACATGCTTGCTTTTGTTGGGTTTATCATATACGAACACCCAAAGTGCCATCCAAATGAATCCTAATCCACCGATGATGATAAAAGCCATTTCCCAACCGAAAGCCTCAGCCAAAGGCGGTATGCTGATAGGTGCAGCCAAAGCACCGACAGAAGCGCCAGCATTGAAAATAGAAGTTGCAAAAGCACGGTCTTTCTTCGGGAAATATTCAGCGGTCACCTTGATGGCAGCAGGAAAGTTTCCACTCTCACCAAGTGCGAGGACGGCTCTACAGAAGAGGAAGAGATAAACGCTGACGGTAGCGATCAACACTGCCAACTCAGAACCAGCCTGAACAGCCCTGAGGGCATCCAAGTTCGGAACGCCCACATATTTCATCGTAACCCATCCACACGCAGCGTGTAGACATGCACCAAGCGACCACACGAAGATGGCCCACAGATAACCTTTCTTTGTGCCCATCCAGTCGATAAACTTACCGGCAAAGAGACAGAATACCGCATAAAGGATAGAGAACGTGGCGGTGATTGATCCATAATCGCCATCAGTCCAGTGAAATTCAGGTGCGATGAAATCTTTCCATGTCAAAGAGAGCACCTGTCGGTCCATATAATTCACCGTGGTGGCAAAAAAGAGCATTGAGCAGATAATCCAACGATAGTTGGTCATTTTCGTAGTTTGTATTGGACTCATAAAATAAAAAATATGTTAATATAAATATTTTGCTACATTTTGCAAAGGTAATGCAAACAAAGCGTAACACAAAATAAAACCCCAAAAATCTTTTCCCTAAAAGCATGGTAAGCAATTAAAATCTGGGGCAAAGCATCTCTACCCTGCCCCAGAAATTGTTATTTACCAGTAATGATATTTGGTTATACGATCAGTTAACTTTTTCAAGATGGAACCCAGAGCCACCGCCATTATTGGACCTTGCAGGTTGGTTGGTCGATTCAAAATGGAATCCTGTACCACCTGAATTGGGAGCCACATATTCATCTTGTTGGTTCTGGTTTCGCTTATTTTTCTGATTCTGGTTTTGACGACGATTATTTACATCCTTCCGATTTTTGGTATTCGTATTAACATTATTTCCTACAGTCGGTTGAGGATCATTATTCGAGGTATTTCTGATGTTCTCATCCGGCTTGCGGTTTTCTTGCATAGCGCTGTTATCCATTTCCTCAGAAGATGCATTTTCATTGATTTTGAACAAATCTTCAGTAATCGTATTTAACCGATAATATGCCTCATGCTGATAGTTCTTATCCGCCACTTCTATCATCAGGAATGTTTCATCAGACTCATCTATTTCAGCATGTGAGATGCCGTCTGTGTTGGCCATCATCGGAACAGCAATTTTCTCGACATCATTATTGTCAGCATGATAGACGTATAGACGTCCGTCGAGCAGATAGAAAAGACTCTTCCGCTCATTATCCGGATAAATGCCAATAATATAAGCCTCCCCAGGAAGTGAATGAGCCACACTGTCGAGAATTGACTCTGTGGTTTTAGCAACATTCACCGCAGGTTTGACATCAGCTTCTTTCTCGGTTGTCTTCTCACCTTCTTCGCCAGGATTCTTTTCTGTATCTTTGCTGAAATACAAATATGCAAGAATTCCTAAACCTATGACAAGCAAGGCGATCAAACTGATAAGGAGTATTTTCAAGAGATTTCCACCTTTCTTTTGTGGAGGTTCCTGTCTTGCAACCCCTCCAGAAAAGGGAGGAACTACAGCTTCTGCCCCTCTTTGTGTAGTCGTTTCCTGTGGTTGACGGATTGGCTCCGGTTCTGGGATAGGCTCCGGTTTAGGGTACGGATCCGGCTTGGGACTATGATCTGCTTTGGGGTATGGATCCGGCTTGAGGAACGGTTCTTGCTCAGGGATCGGTGGAGGCCCAACCACCGTCTTTTCCACATTAGGAACATCCGAAACAGGCTTTTGCTCATAAGAATCTCCAAATACGGTTTTTTTAGCCTGTTGTGAATCTGTTTTGCTGCCACTGTTCAAGACGAGGTTCTCACCACAAATTGGGCAGGAAGTAAAATGTCCATCAATTGTTTCACCACAATAGGGACACACTTGAGTTGCAGTTTTTGGTGTGATCTCTTCAGTGGTATTTCCTTGTCCATCAAGAATCTCACCGCAACTGGGACATACATGACAATAGTCATCTATTAATTCAGCGCAAATTGGACATCTTTTCATTGTCTAAAAATTTAAATATCCCAAAATGATAAAAACTACTATTTAGAGAGATTTCTATAGATGACTGTATCACATCCGATTTTAGCAACCATCCAAAGAACCATCACGAGGAGAGAAAACAGCTGTCCTAGCAAATCCAATTTTGCTAATCCAAATAAAAAGGCGACCAAAAAGACAGCAACCATCATCAAGACAGACAAGAGTAAATAAACAAAGAAAATAGTCCATTTGTAACCATAAGTCATTTTATTGCTCATCACCAATGACTCTGTCGGAGAAACCTCTTTGTCAATCATCAAATATAAGGCAAGAGACCATCCCAAGTTAATTATAATACCCGGTATGATACCAAAAAGGAAAGCTGGGAACAGCGACATAAACATCAGGCCGATCAAGGTAAAATACTCACCCATGTATTGACGATATTTGGCTCCAAACAAAAAAGTAGGACTGATCATACTTTGGGTATTCTTACTCAACTCTATGGGCAATGTCTGCATGGCAATGGTGGTACCCACATTAATATAAGGTATCCAGATCGTCAAAACATACAAGATAGAAGCTAGGAACAAACTGAAGAAATTCTTTAATCCTATCTGCAATCCTTCAGAGATTACCTCCATGACCGTGATTTTAGGCTGTCCCACGCCGTAAGACATACTGTTAGAATCCTGGCGATTGCGCAGATCTTCTTCACGTTGGCGTCGGAATTCCTCCTCCTGGCGACGACGGGCATCCTCCTCCTGGCGGCGACGGGCATCCTCCTCCTGACGGCGACGGGCATCCTCCTCCTGGCGGCGACGGGCATCCTCCGCTTGTTGCTGTGAATTATTCACATTAGGAACAACAGTATCAAACCAATAATCACAATAGCGGCACTTCAGTGCAGCACTTTTCACTAATTGTCCACATTTGGGACATCTTTTCATTTCATCCATGGCATTTCAAATTATTAAAAAATAAAAACATTCACGCTATATTCTACAAATATGTATTTGTTACTGAACATCAAGTAATAAGCTACCAGGTTTCAAATCTACCCCACGGGCAGAAATCATCACCTTACCCGGACTTTTCTTAGACTTTAAAACTAGAAGACATTTTCCGGCAAAAGCCTTTCTGTTGTCTGCCTTGAATCGCTCCAAAGATGTTTGGCACCCATTGTCCACACCAGCAATATCAGCTGCGCCACTGACATCAAAGAAGATCTGATTTTCAGCATAGGGACAGATATTTCCATCTTTATCGACCACATCAACAGTGACAAAAGCCAAGCATTTCCCATCCGCATTCATCATCATGCGATTGGAAGAAAGATTGATATGATGAGGAGCACCAGCAGTTTTTATGGTTTGTCTTCGCACCTCTTTGCCATCTTTCCTTGCGATTACGCACACCTCCCCCGGTTCAAAAACGACACGCCACATGACATGATAATGATGCTCATCTTTTTTTCTCACGCCTTGACTTTTTCCATTGATCATGAGCTCCACCTCATCAGCCTGATTGTAATAACACCACATATCAATTGTTTGTCCATCCAACCAATTCCAATGTGGGAAAAGATGCAATACAGGTTTGTCGGTCCATTCAGACTGATACATATAATATGAATCTTTAGGGAACCCGGCCAGGTCGACGATTCCAAAATAGCTGCTTCTTGCAGGATAGGCATACGGTGTGGGTTCCCCTATATAATCAAATCCAGTCCAAATAAACTGCCCACACACAAAATCATTATGTTTTACCACATCCCAAGTTTCCTCATGAGTGCTACTCCAAGATGCATGCATATTGTCGTATGCACTACATTTGAATGAAGGGTCTGTGTATGGCAGCCACCATTCTTTAGGAGCACTGTATATAGAATCACTCGGCATCATATAAAAGCCTCTTGTTTGAAGTGCGGAAACACTCTCACTGAAAATGAAAGGCATACCAGGGAATTTTTGAGGAACATCTTTCACCCATTGATGGTGATAATTATAGCCAATGATATCTAATGCACCACTTTTCCAAAGATGGTTTCCTGGTTCAGGTTCGTTGCATCCGGCAGTAACAGGTCTGGTTTTATCATATTTTCTCACGATTTCCACCAGATGTCGTGTGAGCAGAGAATTGACACTGAGCTCACCCTCCTTGGCTAATGTTGAAGCATCATGTCCTGCGTTTAGTATGAGGTTAGCCTGTTCCAAGGTAAGCGTATCAGCTTCAGCCGAAGACCATTGCTCCAGGACCTCATTTCCAATACTCCACATCAAGATAGACGGGTGATTTCGGTCACGTAACAGAAGGTCAGCGAGATCACGTTCATGCCACTCATCGAAGAAACGCGCATAATCATTCTGCGTTTTCTTGCGCCGCCACATATCAAAAGCCTCATCCATGACAATAAAGCCCATGGTATCACACATGTTGAGTAATTCTGGAGCCGGAGGATTATGAGAACAACGGATGGCATTCACCCCCATTTCTTTCAGGATAGTAAGCTTACGATGCATGGCATCTTCATAAAAGGCAGCTCCAAGACACCCCAGGTCATGATGTTCACACACCCCATTGATTTTCATGGTTTTTCCATTAAGGGAAAATCCTCTCTGAGCATCGAAATGAAAGCTTCTAAACCCAGTGACAGTAGTCACTTCATCAACAGCCTTTCCATTGATCATCACTTCTGTAAGAACCTGATAAACATAAGGATCATCGACCGACCACAAGTGCGGTTTTTTCACCTTCAAAGACATTGAAGGTTGTTGTCCAACAACTTGTGTCACTTTTTTTCCAGCCTTATCGATGACGGTATGGCGGAAACTGATTTTTTCGTGAGGTTTCACCGCCCCGACCGTCTTTACCTCCACCAGCATTTTTCCATTGGCTTCTGTCTGAACAAAAACGCCCCAATGATCAATATGCACCTCAGACGTAGAAGTGATCCACGTATGTCGATAGATTCCACAGCCGCTATACCAGCGCGAGTTAGGTTGATCGCTATTATCCACTCTGACAGCCACCACATTGTCACCATTTCGATGAAGGTAAGGAGTCAGGTCATATTCAAAAGAACTGTATCCATAAGGTCTGTTTCCAAGCAAATGTCCGTTGAGATAGACAGAAGCATTCATATAGACGCCATCGAATTCCATGTAATAACGGTCAGCATTACCTACTCTGAAATGCTTTCTATACCATCCCACACCACCTGGCAAGGCTCCACCACCAGCCCCAGAAGGATTAGCCGGAGAAAAATCGCCCTCTATCGCCCAGTCATGAGGCAAGTCAAGTTTCCTCCATCCGCTGTCACGATAATCCAGTGATGACATCTGAGCAGAATCAGCCAACGCAAAAAGCCATCCTTCATCAAAGGAGATTCTTTCACGCGCCCCTGTGCTGATACAAACGAAGGAGCAAGCAGCAAAGCAAAAGAGTATCTTTTTTATCATCATGTCGATTAAATTAAAAGAAGCACAGCACGCTGCATTGAAAACTGCGGTGTGCCATGCTCCCCATCCAAGATAGAATGAAAAGGATTATAAACTCACCTTGATTTCCTTGCCAGAATAATTGACCACCTTGCCTTCCGGATGATCAAAATCGAGAGAAACTGGTTTGTCCTTAGAGACAGCGACCACATTGAACCGCCGTTCTTTGAGCATACCTTTAAATGATCCATTCCGCTTACCGATGGTCAGTGTTTTTGTTGACTCATCATAAGAGATATCAATAGTGGCATATTTGCCTTTCTCATAATTGTAATTCGTACCTTCATCCTCATAGAGTTGGAAAGTCGCATCTGCGCCTTCATACACATAAAGATTGATCAATTCTGCAGGTTTTTGATCACACCACTCCATCTCAGGCCCCCAAGGAATGATACTTCCTTCTCTTACGAAGACAGGCATGCGCTCCAACGGAGCATCAACGATCAATGTTTGACCGCCATTGATATGCTCGCCGGTATACAAGTCATACCATCCACATTGGCGTGGGAAATACACAGACCTGTTACGAGCCTTATAGTATCCTACAGGGCAAGCCATGAAAGCAGGTCCAAACATCCATTGATCAGGGATATCATACACACGCTCATCACCATTGAAGTCCATGGCCAGTCCGCGCATCATGGTATAATCCTTGAAATGAACCCATCCCGCCATAGAATAGAGATAAGGCATCATGTGATAACGCAATTTATCATACCACACAATCGTCTTATACGTTGGATGGTCATCAGGAGCGATATTCCACACCTCTCTCAGAGGCCACTGTCCGTGCGCACGGTATAAAGGAATAAAGCAACCGAATTGATTCCACCTGGCTTGCAGTTCTCTCCATTCAGTGAGATCAGCATTTTCCTGTCCGGTCTCATCAAAGATTTGCTGCGCTTTTACATACCTGCTTTCCACAGAGAAGCCACCCTGATCCATGCCCCAGAAAGGCAATCCACTCATCGAGTAATTGAGTCCGGCCGTCATCTGTGAACGCATATCTTCCCATCTTGTACCTATATCACCGCTCCAAGTAGCAGTGGAGTAACGCTGTTCGCCTGCGAAGCCACTACGTGTGAGCAAGAATACACGCTGATTAGGATTGACCGATCGCTGTCCATTGTAGATCGCATCAGCATTGACGATAGAATAGGCGTTGAAATATTCGGTTGATGTACCCAGTGCGGTAGGTCCGCTTAAAGCCTTTCGATACCATATCGGTGTGCAGTCACGCACATTCGGTTCAGACGCATCCATCCACCAAGCATCAATGCCAAACTTATATTTTGAGTAGAGACGGTCATTCATCTGTCTCCAGAACATCTTCCTTGCTCCTGCATCATACGCATCATAGAAAGAGCCCATGTATCCCAACCAGTCGTGAATATCATCCTTGATAGCCTGACGGTAAATCCATCCCTTATTATCAAGTTCTTTATAATTATCGACAGTGTCATAGAACTTTGGCCAAACAGATATCATGAATCGTCCATTCATCTGGTGCACGCTATCCAACATAGCTTGTGGATTGGGGAACCGTGAAGCTTCAAACTGATGACTGCCCCAATCAGGAAGTGGCCAGTAATTCCAATCCTGCACGATATTGTCGACAGGAATATGTCTTTTACGGAATTCCATCAATGTGGACTCGATGTCTTCACTGCTTTTATACCGTTCTCTGCTTTGCCAGAATCCAAGCACCCATTTAGGATAGAGTGAAGCCTTGCCTGTCAACGTGCGATAACCGCTGATCACATCGTCCATGTTATTACCTGTGATAAAATAATAGTCCATATCACGGCTCATCTCACTCCAGATGCTGATCGCATTATTCTTGTTGGCCTCATGTGCTTCCACAGCCCTCAATCCACAGTAGCTCACGCCTCCATCAGGTTTCCATTCTATCCTCAATTGAGTTTTTTCTCCTTTTCGGAGAGCAGCAGTAAACTTCCAAGAATTAGGATTCCATGCAGTTCTCCACCGTTCAGCCACGACTTCCTTTCCACCGATATAAACGCGCATATAACCAGCATAATAGAGGATGAAATTGTAAATATCAGTGCTATTGGATTCAATAAACCCATCGTAGACGACAGTCGCACCATCCAGATTGAAACCTTTAGGCAAATTCTTGATCCCCCCAGGCTCAGTTGCATTTCCAATAGCAGATGTAGAAGGACAATCAAACTCGTAATAGATAGAATCCTCTCCTCTCACTATTTTTTTGCCATCCCTATCGATGTAAGTGCCCGTGAGCTGGCCAGGTTTTCCATTTTTGTCATATAGTTTAAATACCCGATTGAGTTGCTGGTAATCATTAGGATTACCCCATCTGCATAGGCTATAACTATCCCACAGCAATCCGAAATTCAGATTGCTCATCACAAAAGGAACGCTAACCTTTGTGTTATATTGGTATAATTCCTCATTTTTACCCAGCATGTTATATTCTTCTGCCTGATGTTGTCCCAACCCATAAATGGCCTTGAGATCATTCTGTGGTTCGAAGAGAGCATGCCATGACAATCCATTGAGTTCTTCTTCTGAGAGCTGACGTTGCACTACTCCCAATTCTCTTTCCGGAACCCTGAAATGTTTGAAAGTCTTTCCATTTTTTGCCTCCTTCAACAACCTTTTTCCATTGGCATCGAAAAACGTGACATCTCCCGAGTTTTTGTCAACAACCGCCTGTACTTGTGCAGCTTTCACATAGACATTCGTCATATCCTCTGTGACACTGAACTTCGGGTGAGCATTTTGTTTGACGATGATCAGGCTGTTTTTTTGCGGTAAAGATTCCTCACAAGTGGCACGCACACGAATAATCTGATCATTAATGACTTCCAACTGTACGATTTTGGCACCATCATTCGTAGGTTGAAGCACATTTACAGTAATACCATTGTCATTTTTCACATACCCCTCAGCATTTGCTGTGATTGTGAAAACAGACATGAAGGAAAGAAAGAAAATTTTCAGATTTTTCATAATAAAAAAGAAGATATTTCAGATATAAATTATTTAGATTGTTTTACACTGCTGTCACGAATTTTCAAAATCATCGGTATCACCTCGCGATAGATTTTCTGGTCGCCATTGATATTCCGCAGGAGCAACTCACAAGCTTTCATACCTTGAAGATGAGCCTGATCCATAATTGCCGACAACTTAGGAGTGACAAAAGCGGCTGTGTCTCCATCAGTAAACCCCATAATGGCCACATCATCAGGTATTCTGAGTTTCAAACTTTTGATAGCATCGAATGCAGCATAAGTAATAATATCATTGAAGGCAAGGATAGCATCGGGAGGATCCGGCATTGACAACATTCTAATAGCAGCATCTCTTGCCACATCAAAGTCAATTTTCCCACAAGCGACCAGTGCCCTGTCAATCTTGATTTTGTTGTCTCTCAATGCCTCAAGATAGCCATGCTTTCTGCGTATCACCATATCGAGGTGATTTGGTCCCCCTATAAAGGCAATTCTTCTACACCCATTTTCTATCAAGTGCTGTGTGGCCTTTTGTGCAGCCTCATCACCATTGGCAACCACTTGCGAGAAAAGGTCAGGCAAACACGTTCTGGCAAAGAACACCAAAGGAATTCCCATGTCGTGTATTTCTCTGAAATGAGAGTAATCAACCGTATCTTGTGCAAGACAAGCAATGATCCCCTCGACATGCATAGAGATGAAGTTGTCTATCGCATGCTCTTCAATGAGATGATTTTCATGGCTATTCGAACTAATGACGGAATAGCCCTGCTTTCTTGCATACTCCTCTATTCCATCAAGTACAGCCGCATAATAATGAGTAACAAGATTAGGTACAACGACGCCAATCACTTTAGGAGCCTCTTTTCTAAGGCTCTGAGCGAAAGGATTGGGGCGGTAATTGAGTTGTTTGGCCAAAGCCTTGACTTTTTCCCTCATTTCCTCCCCCACCTCATGACTACCTCTTAGCGCTCTTGATACGGTGGCGATAGAGACGCCGAGTTGCTTTGCAAGATCCTTTAATGATGTACGGTGTTGTTTCATAATTCACTGCAAAGATAAAACAAACCTCCATCAAATCAAAACAATTTGTTGACTTTTATCATAAAAATTTGTCAGATTATCCGCTTCATTCCTTGCATTTGTCATACAGATCCTTCAGAGAAGGTTTGGGAATCCCCTTATCCACCAGTAAATCCAAATCCCTTTTTGCCCCGGCCTTGTTTCCCAAACGAATTCTGACATCCACCCTATTGATGACATAGTCTGTATTATCAGGATCAAGTCTCATTGCCTCAGAATAGTCATACTCAGCCGGTTCGAGCAATCCCCTTTCCAATTCCATGCCTGCTCTTGCTGCATAAGCGACCGGATGATCAGGATAAAGCTGTATCAATCTGTTGATATGGTCCATTGCTTGAGTATAATGCATGTCTTTTTGTTCAAGTAGCGCCAATCCCAACAAGCCATTAAAATTGCCAGGTACCAACTTCAACATGGTGAGATAGTCCTTTTTGGCATATTTATACCGATGTTTTTTTTCATTGACAAAAGCTCGGTAATAGAGTGCAGCCACATTGTCCGAATCATTAGCCAAAATGATATCATATTCCCTTAAAGCGTAATCCCATTGTTCGAGAAGTAAATTCCATGAAGCCTTTTTCAACCTCAAGTCAATATTCGTTGGATACTTATTGAGCATTTGGGTCGCCAGTTCCAAGGAATCACGCATTTCGTCATAAGATTGTGCATAGGCATTTAGAGAGAAGGCAGACAACAAACATGACAGT
>JAEEGF012107139.1_pt1 | contig 13054 bp, 9 predicted proteins | sample 9134171 | NCBI WGS metagenome assembly JAEEGF01 (sample SAMN16246542, study PRJNA631951) | gut metagenome | biome: gut microbiome; feature: rumen; material: AP-attached | host: Bos | place: Iran: Karaj | collected 2018-10
TGAAATACTGTACGATTTACAACCGTTTAGGCTTTTTTATATGAATCAGGAAGCAACTGATTGTAGAACGCCACCAGTTTCTCGCTCTCTTTTTCCCAATTGAATTCCTTTTCAATGGCTTTGCGACCGTTTTTGCCCATGTCAATGGCCTGCTCGTGATGATCCTTCAGCCATTTGATGGCATTGGCAATGTCCTCCGCCTTTTCGGGGTTAACACAAATGGCAAAGTGGTATTCCTCATTCATCTTTTGGGCAAACTCTGTGTTGGAAATGACAACTGGCAGTTCCATTGACATGTAGTCGTATACCTTGGTGGGGAAGGTGTCAATCTTGTCATACTGTCCGACGTTGAGCAGAGTGGAGGCACCTATGTTGGCTTGCTCGAGCAAGGCGACCATTCCATTCTTGTCCAAAAAGCCTTTGTAGTCAACACAGGCATACTCTGGCATGGCTTTAAGCTCGTCCTCGTATGACTTTGGTGAAAAAGCACCTGCCAAAAGCAACTTTCCTCCTACTTGATGAGTGGCCTTAACGAGTTGTGTGATGCCACGTTCCTTAGTGATACCGCCTATCATAGCAACGGAAGCGCAATTTGAGTAGTTGATGGGCATTTTTCTCGTATAATCAGATAGGCTAGGTAAATTTCTGATAAATAGAGTCTTTTTGCACCGGTTGGCAAAATAGTCGATGCCGTTCATCGTGCAAACTTGGATGACAGCGTCAAGTTTCATGCACACGCGTTTTTCGTAATGCATGTATAACTTGCCAATCCACTTCATCAAAAAGGCAGGTGTCTTTATGATTTTGATTTTGTGGATGTTGTCGCGGAGTTGCCAGCCGTAATACTCATGGCTGTCAAAGATAACGATTTTGCTTTTTCGCTTTAATTTTAACCCGATTGGCAATAGTTCGGGTTCGTGCAGGTGATAGATGTCAGCATCTAATTCTAATGCGGCCTGCAAACTCATCTTGTTCCGCTTTCTCAGCAGTTCGAGGTTGTTCTTGATGGGACAAAACAGACTTATGCAGCGAACGCCGTCAATCACTTCTGTCTTGGCTGTGTCACCAAAGCCGATGAGCGTGACGTCAAAGCCACCTTTTGCCAATGACTTGCACTCTTTTTCAAAGATGCGCATGTCATTCATTTTGTGCTTGCTTGCCAGATGACAGACTTTGACTTTTTTGTCTATGTTTGGGCCGCTTGTCATTCGTTTATGGCTTGGTCGAGCAGGGCTGCATAACGTTGCGCCATAACCTGCCTCGAATAACTTTCCACTTTTGGATTGGTGTTACCCTCCAAATCATTCTCCAAATATCTCTGGTAGAAGTGCTTGATAATTTCCTTTGTTTTATTCTTATCCCCAAAGCTGACAGTCTGACCAGCCCCGGTTTCCTTGAGGATTCTTGCTGCGTCGCCGTCTTCGGGTCCAATGCAGAGGATGGGACGCCCCGAGGCCATGTACTCGAAAAGTTTCCCCGTTACCAGACCTTTGGCGCGGGGCTCGCTGTCAGGCATGAGTAGGAGCAAAAGCAAGGTGGAACTGCGGTGTGCTGCCGACACTTGGTCGTGTGGAATACAAGGAGAATAGGTGACATGCTGGGTCAGACCGATTAAATCTATGGCATTCACGACCGATCTGTCAATCTGGCCAATCATATTGATTTTCAGATTGTTGTTAAAACCATCATCTTCTTTGATGAGTTCACCTAGAGCCTGCCATAAGTTGTTGGGATTCTGGATTTTCGAGAGCACACCCAGATAGGTAATGGTGAACTTTTCGGGTAGGTTGACAGAAGTTTGCGCATCATCGTCACGGTCGAAGCCGTTGTATATCGTCCTGACATTCCTATTGCCCAACCTTCCGAGTCGTCTTGCGCCGTCGGGGGCCACGGTAACTACTTTGTCGGCCTTGGTCAACACCTCTTGCTCCAAGCGGTGGTGCTTGCGGTCGGCACAACGGGTGAGATGCAAGTCGTTGTAATAGTCGATTTCGGTCCAAGGGTCGCGGAAGTCGGCAATCCATGGGATGCCTAAGTCTTCTTTCAACTTCATGGCAATCAGATGCATGGAATGGGGTGGGCCTGTGCTGATGATGGCATCCACAGGATGTGTTTTCAGATACTCTTTCAGATATTTTACAGATGGTTTGACCCAACAGCAGCGGGCATCAGGGATGAAAAAGTTGCCACGAACCCACAACGAGAGATTCTCTTTCCAGCCTTTTTTCTTCTCCTTTTCTTGGATAAAGCCCATCTTTACCGTCTCGTCCTGCTTGATGCCGATGAACTTCTTATAGAAGGAATAGGGCTCAAAGATCGGTCGGCGTATGACTTCCATATCAGCGGGCACATCTTTTTCCAAAGAAGGGTCAATTATCGGATACTCAGCGTTTTCTGTTGTATAAATCACGGGCTGCCAGCCGTATTCGGGCAGGTATTTCGACATCTTCAGCCAACGTTGCACGCCGCTGCCGCCCGACGGGGGCCAATAGTAAGTGATGATCAGAACGCGTTTCATGATTCCTTTTCTTTTTTAGGTTTGAAGGTATAGATGAGGGCGCCAATCAATCCCAAAATCATAATGAGCGAACTGGCGAAAGCAACGGTGTTGCCTACAGTGTAAGCCTTGGGTGCATATTCCATTACGATTTCATGCTCGCCACTAGGGATAAGGGCGGCACGAAGTATGTAGTTGGCTCTAAGGATAGGTTGTTCTTGCCCATCGACGTACATCTTCCAACCCTTTTCTGTCCAAATTTCGGAGAACACAACCAGATAATTAGCTGTTTGGCTTGTCGATGCGCCGCGGAACTTATAACACAACTTGTTAGGCTGATAATCCTCCAAGGTAATCTCAGGCACAATGCTATCCGTAAGCTGATAATTTCCGACCTGTTGTGCAAACTCCCTGTTGAGGATGGCAGCGCGAGCCAAGTCGGTTTCTGCGATGGCATCAATCTCTTCGTTGGGTGTGCTCACCCAGCGGACGTCATTTACTACCCAAGCGTTGCCCAAAGCATTGGGGTTGGGGAAGGGTTGTGAGTTGGGATTGACGATGATGTACTTGGTGTTCAGCATGTTGATTACTTTCTGCTGCGACAAGCTCAGCAACAAATCCTGTGCGGTCTTGGCGCCTCTGAGCTGGTTGAGTTCACCGCCAAGGTATTGTGTGATAACGTCTTGATAGCGACGTAGTTTGGCACCCGAATAGCCACCTAATGATTTGTGGAAATAGCAGGTGCTGGCATCGTTGAACATGTCCTTGGTGATGTCGGCTACACGGAAGTCTAAGTCGTTGTCGTTCAAGATGTATTGGTCAGCTGCGGAAGCGGTGAAAGGCTTGTCGTACTTCTGCTTGCTGACGAACTTGTCGTTGTTGAGGTAGCGCTTGTCGATGGGATACATGTCAATCAAAACCAAAACAGCAAGTATGGGGAAGGCAATTTGTCCTTTCAGCTTGCCCTTACCATAGAGGAAGAGCGGCACGGCAGCCAGAATGATGAAAAGCAGGCTACGTAAAGCGTCCTTGCGGAAGATGGCCACACGCACGTCCTCGAGCTGTGAAGCAAACTGGGCATAGAGCGCTCCGTCCTTGCCTTTGCTCATGGCCGCAAACTGCTCGGCTTCGCCTTGGCTGAGGAAGCTGAAAAACACCTTTGGAGCGATGTAGAACAAGAGGCAAATGCCTGCGGTAATGCCTAAGGCAATATAGAACTTTTTGATGTTCTTTTGGAAACTGTCGGGATTTTTCACCAGCTCAGCAAGACCTAAGAAACCTAATAGCGGCATGGTGACCTCAGCAATGACCAAGGTCATGGATACCGCTCTAAACTTATCATAACCAGGGATATAGTCGAGGAAGAAATTGGTGAATCCCATGAAGTTCTTGCCCCAACTGAGCAGGATGGAGAGCAAGGTGGCTATCAACAAGGCCCATTTCAGGTTGCCTTTCACGGTCAGGGCTCCCAAGATGAAGAGAAAGACGACAATGGCACCCACATAGACGGGGCCGCTCGTGCCGGGTTGGTCGCCCCAATAGGCATTGCTTTGGGCGATGCTTTCTTTAAACCGGCTATCGGCTTTTTCGAGGGCTGGATTTTGTTTGCCGATATAGGCCGAAGCGCCACCTTTGGCATTGGGAATCAGCAAGCTCCAGGTCTCACCCTTACCATAGCTCCATTGCGTGATATAGTCGCGGTCGAGGCCTTGGGTTTGGTTGTCTTCGTTGCGGGTCAACACTGGTTTGCCACGAGTGGTTTCCTTACCAAATTCATAGTTGCCGTAGAGGGCTGTCGAACAAGTCAGTACACCGATAATGGCAGCCACGACCAAACCTATAGAAGCCTTGAAGAAATGCCCCAATTTCTTGTTTTTGATATCGCTGATGAGCTCTGCAATGACCAAAATGACGATAATCAACGCGAGATAGTAGGTGATTTGCAAGTGGTTGGTGCGCACTTCAAAAGCCAAGGCAAAGGCAGTCAGGAGCCAGCCCCAAAGGTATTTGCCTTTGTAGGCCAACAACACTCCCGCGATGACTGGTGCCATATAGGCCATGGCCATGGCTTTGGCGTTGTGTCCTGCGCCAATCACGATAAATAGGTAGGATGTGAACCCATATGCAATGGCTCCAATGAAGCTAATCCAGAAGCCGCAATCCAATATGAGCAATAGGATGAAAAATCCTAACATACAGATAAATACGGATCCGATGGGGTGAGGGAAACCCAAACTTAAGCCTTTGTAGATAGGATTGGTGAGGTTGCCTTTAGGAGCCACAGAAATGTTCCAGGCAGGCATGCCTCCGAAAGGAGCGTTGGTCCAAAGGGTTTGCTCGCCAGTGGCTTCACGGAAGTCAGTGATTTCCTGCGACATGCCGAGATGCATCTCGATGTCGTGTTGCTTGATGCGCTTGCCTTGCAGTACGGGGTTAAAATAAATCAGCGTGATGACCGCAAAGGCGATAATAGCGGCAACGATACTGAGGATGTTTTTGTTTTTCTGGAAAAAGTTATTTTTCATCGCGATGGGTTGTTTCTATTTAATCTCTTCAAAATCAGTGTATTCTCCAATGTTTGGGTCGACATGGGGTTTCTTGTCCTCATGGTTGGCAGTTTTGGCTTCTTCTTGCGCATATTGATTCATCTGCTTCTCCAGCTTTCGCATCTTTCTTCTGAATATCAGCTTGATAAGCATGCTGAAAGCATAAAAAAACAATACAACAATGAGTAATATTCTTAAAAGGGCTCCCATGTTCTTATTTTATAAGGTGCTGCGAAATTACGATTTTTCCTCTTGCGAAGGCAGTTTTTTGCTCAAAATGTCTTTCCATACAGCTCCAAGGAACCCTAACCCGTAACCGAAAAGTTGACAATAGGCAGCTGGTACTGTGAGCAATGCGACTTTCATACTCTTGTTTTTCAGCAACGAATCAACGAAAACCATAAAGCAGTAGAGTAGGATAGGAGCGAACCAGAACCAATGGTGGAAAATGCCCAGCATGACCAAAATCAGGTTGCCGACTACAAAAGCGGCGGGCAAGAGATGCACTAACTTGAAAGTCTCTGGATACTTGTTCTTCAAAACCACACGCGCCTCGCCCGAATGCTTCACTTGACGGAAGAACGAGCTGAACTTGACCCGCCTTTTGTGATAGACAAAAGCCTCTGGGAAAAATCGGCAACTATAGCCGCCTTTGAAGATTCGGGTGCTCAAGTCGATGTCCTCGCCATAACGCATAGGAGCAAAGCCACCCAAAGCTTCGTAAATGCTTTTCTTGATACCGAGGTTGAAGCTGCGGGGATAGAATTTGTCCATTTTCTTCTTGCCGCCACGTATGCCGCCCGTGGTGAAAAACGAGGTCATCGAGTAGTTGATGGCCTTTTGTATGGGCGTGAACGAAGGATGGGCGCGGTCGGGACCGCCGAAGGCGTCGCAAGGCTCTCTGTCCAACTCTTCCTTGACAATCTCCAAGTAGTTTTCAGGAACGATGACATCAGAATCCAGGATGATGAGGTAGTCGCCTTGGCTGTGCTCGGCACCATAGTTGCGTGATGGACCAGGGCCTGAGTTAGACTTGAAATAATAGTTCAAAACCAACCGTTCCTTGTATTTGTCGCAGATCGCATCGCATTTTTCCGTTGAGCCATCCTCTACAACAACAACCTCAAAATCTTTGAAAGTCTGGTGACAAAGGCTCTCCAGCAACTCGTCGACTTCCTGCGGTCGGTTGTAGACAGGTATGATGATTGAAAACTGCATTTTCGTTATTTTTTGCAAAGATAGGGATTCTTTCCGTACTTTTGCGATTCAAATGTGATTATCCGAAAATGAAGAAGTTGATTTCTCTTTTTACAAGGATTTTTCCTCGTCAGTGGCTCATCAAGTTGAGCTATCTGTTTAGCCTCTTGGTACGTCCATTCTACATTGGCAACAAAGTGGAATGCCCCGTTTGTGGCGGACATTTCCGTAAGTTTCTGCCCTATGGCTATGGTAAGGCAATGGATAACCGTTTGTGCCCCAAGTGTTTGTCGCTGGAACGCCATCGTTTACTTTGGCTCTATTTGAAAGAGAAGACGGATTTCTTCACTGCTCCATTGAAGGTGTTGCATTTTGCACCCGAACAACCTTTCCTGAAGCGTTTTCGTTCCCTAAAGAACCTTGATTACACCACGGCCGACCTTGATTCACCCATCGCTGATTTGCATTTGGATGTCACCGCCATCGATCAGCCAAGCGGCACCTACGATGTGGTCATTTGCAACCATGTGTTGGAGCATGTGAGCGATGCAAACAAGGCTTTTTCGGAAATCAAGCGCATACTGAAGCCTAATGGTTGGGCTATTCTGCTCGTGCCTATCAATCCCGATGTGGACACCTTCGAGGATCCAAGCATCACCGACCCGAAGGAACGTGAGCGCCTCTTCGGTCAATACGACCATGTGCGTCAGTTTGGCCGTGACTATGCAGAGGTGCTGCGCAAAGCGGGCTTCAAGGTAACGGAAGACCGGATTTATTACGAGATTTCAGAGGAACAGCGCGAGCGGATGCATCTGGCACGCAGGGGAGAGGAAATCATTTACCGTTGTTCATTGTCGTGAATTGCGTCCCGCAATTCACACGCATTGTCAGGAATTGCGTCTCGCAATTCCAAAACATTATATTGAATCAAACTGCGGGACGCAGTTTGTGACAATGACAATAAAAACAACAAAAGGCGAACCCCAGTGAGGTCGCCTTCGTTACCTTAAATGAGAAATATAACGGCTTCCGAAAATTAATACTCGTCAGAAACTGTAAGTTTTTTTCTGCCTTTGGCTCTTCTGCGGGCCAAGACTTTACGGCCGTTAGCCGTTGACATTCTTTCTCTGAAACCGTGTTTGTTTCTACGTTTTCTGTTTGAAGGTTGATAAGTGCGCTTCATCTCTGTATCTGTTTATTTGTTATTTTTCGCTAAAATCCCTTTGAATCGGGCTGCAAAAGTACGAAGAATTTCCTTTTCTCCAACACTTTTCTTGAAAAAAATAAAAAAGACAAAGCTGAATTCAACTTTGTCTTTTTCAAAATATTGATATTTAATTACTTATGCTATTGCTTCCTTTTCGGGGATGTTCTTCAAGGTTTCGACGAGGAAGTCCCAGAAAGGCTGCACACTCTCGATGAGCAGGGCTTCGTCGGGTGAATGCGGGTGCACCAGGGTGGGGCCAAAGCTCACCATATCCCAATGCGGATACTTCGAACCGAGGATGCCGCATTCCAAACCGGCGTGGATGACCATCACCTTGGGTTCTTTGCCAAATTTCTCCAGATAGACCTTCTTCATCAGGTTGAGGATGGGGGAGTTGATGTTGGGCTTCCAACCGGGATAGTCGCCAGTGGAGTAAGCCTCAGCACCATTGTCGGTGAGGTTCTTGCGGATTTGTTCGGCCAGCTTATCTTTGGCGGCATCAACGAGGCTTCGTGTCAGCGAAGCAGTCGTAATCTTGCCGTTTTCCATCTTGATGGTGGCCAAGTTGCTCGAGGTCTCCGTGGTGCCTTCAAAGTCTTCCGACATGGCGATGACGCCGTTGGGATAACGAGCGATGGCGCAGAACATGTTGTCTTGCGTCTTCACGTCGATGACTTGCTTGGGCATTTCGGTAGCTTCGCAGAGGATGGCCAGTTCAGGCTCGACTTCAGCGAACTCTTCTTTGCAGATACCCTCATATTCAGCGGCGTACATTTTGAATTCTTCTTCCTTGTCAGCAGGGACGACCACGATGGCTTCAGCCTCTCTTGGTATGGCATTGCGCAAACTGCCTCCGTCGATGCAGGCGAGGCGCATACCGTATTTCTCGGCTGCCATCAGCAGCATGGTGTTCAGCACCTTGTTGGCGTTGGCGCGACCCAAATTGATGTCCATGCCTGAGTGACCGCCTTTCAGACCCTTTACAAACAGGCGGAAAGCTTTCATGCCAGCGGGAACGGCTTCGAACGTAGGCGTCCAAGTACCGATATTGTCGACACCACCAGCGCAACCCACGTAGAGTTCGCCTTCGGTCTCGGAATCCATGTTCATCAGGATGTCGCCTTTTAGCACACCGGGTTGCAGTTTGTTGGCGCCTGTCATACCCGTCTCTTCGTCGATGGTGAAGAGGGCTTCGATGGGACCATGTTGCAAGTCGGTGGCTTCGAGGACTGCCATGGCGGCGGCTGCACCCAGACCGTCGTCGGCGCCAAGGGTGGTGCCGTTGGCCTTTACCCAACCGTTTTCGATGTGGGTCTCAATCGGGTCGTTCTCGAAATCGTGTACCTTGTCGGCATTCTTTTGCGGGACCATGTCCAAGTGGGCTTGCAGGATGACGCCTTTACGGTTCTCCATGCCAGGAGTGGCAGGTTTGCGCATAATGACGTTGCCGCAGTCGTCAACCATAGTCTCAAGGCCGTGGTCTTCGCCCCATTGTTTCATGAAGGCAATCACTTTGGCTTCTTTCTTCGAAGGGCGTGGAATCTGCGTTAAGCTGTAAAAATTGCTGAACACGCCTTTCGGTTCCAAATCTTTGATAGTCATGTTGTTGATTGTTTATTGTTTAACTGTTTAATTGTTGTTGCATTCGCAGATGTTGTAATTGTCTACAGCGATTGTCAAACAATTAAACAATTCAACTGCCAACAATTCAACATCAAAATAATCGGCTAAAATACGACTTTTTTCTTATTGTCGACCAAGGGAAGGCGGATTTTTTTTGCTGATAAACGGAAAAAAGCCACTGAAACAGCGGCTTTTCCCATAATGTCAAATGGCTGTTGGAATTGTCATTTACGTACCACCAATTGTTTTTTGTGAATGTTTCCTAAATTATCGGTGATTCTCAACAGATAAATGCCTTTAGATAGACTTTCGACAGCGGTTTCATTGCCTTCGAAAACCTTGACGAGTTGTCCTAGGTCGTTGTAGACTTGTGTCTTGCTAGCGGCGATACCTTTTATTATTACCATTTCGGAGGCAGGGTTGGGGTAGATTTCGATGGGTTCCGACTGGGAATCCGAAACTTTGAGCATGTCAGTGATGTTGATAATATTCTCTTTTTTCGCATCATCAAGGGTGACGACCAAAGTATCTTGTCCGATATCAAGCAGTTGAGCAAAGTTTTCATAGAAACTGACCTTTCCTGTTGTGCTTTCCCAACTTAGACCGTAGAAGTCATTGAAGATATGGAAGTCGTCACGAACGTTATCGAAGCTATCGTATTCATCTTCTGATATATAGCGTAAGCTGACTGGAGCAACGGCAACGAAGCGAGTTGGACAATAATTCTCAAGGCCTGGATAGGGGTAGTTGTTTTCATAAAAAGTCCACCCAGAACCCAGAAGGTCAGTCATGTTAAAACCAATCATCTCGTGGGTAAAACGGGGCTCGGCCACACCTTCCACGTCGTTGCCAGGTGCCATGCCTTTCTTGTCGGTTAGTTGGCAGTCATAGTAGCAGTTGTTGGCATGGCTGGGTTGGCCTTCCTCGGTCCAAAGGTAACCGATGGCGGCTCTTGCCGATGGCCCGAATACACCACCATAGTTCAGGAGGTAGGCTGTGGTGTTCTCAGAGTCATAGTTGGTCACGAAACCGACCACACCTCCAGAGTAAACACTTGAGGCAAAGATGTTTCCGGCATTTACGTTGTGGTCGATGGCCGCATTGGCACTGTAGCCGATGGTGCCGCCAACAGAGGTGGTGCCGCTAATGTTGCCAGTGTTTACGCAATTGGTAAGTACGCCATAGAAGTCACCGACGATGCCTCCAACGAAGTCCATGTCAGAATAGATGTTTCCGCTGTTGGTGCAATTATCGATTACACCCCAACTGGCACCTGCAATACCGCCTGTGTAATAGAAAGTAGTGTTTACATCGCTGTAATTATGGCAGTTGTAGATTTCGGAACCCTCGCCAGCCGCACCTACAATGGCTCCTGTGTATATCTCCCCATTAATTTGGCTGTCCTTAATGCTGAGATTGCTGATGGAGGCGTTGGCCCCGATGACGGAAAACAGGCCTTGGTTGGAGTTGTTGGTGCTGTAATCAGTGGTGAGGTGGGTGATGGTGTGCCCACCACCGTCGAAGTGACCAAAGAAGATTTTCTCTCCAGGGATGGAGATGGGCATCCAAGGCGTGTAGTCGCTGAGGTCAAGGTCTTTGTCCAACAGGAAATACTGGTCGGCATAGCCAGGGTTGCCGTTGGGGAAGATGTCTCCGCTGGCTTCGGTGCCACTGTTGACACGTGTCGCAATTTCGGTTAATTCCTCTGCTGAGGCGACAATGTAAGGGTCGTCATACGTTCCAGTGCCACCGCTTCTGCCCGGTGTCGTGTTGACCTTTAGTTCGCCTAAAGGCCGCATGGCATTAAGGGTCGCCCCGATGTTGGGCGTGTCATAATCGTATCCGATGCGAGCTTGCATCTGCGCAAAGGTGGTAAATCCACTCAATGAGAGTGCGAGGAGTAAAACAAGGAATTTTTTCATGGCTGTAAGGTTTTTGTTGACTGCAATGTTGTGTTTATTACGCATGCAAAATTAGGATTTTTTTTGCTTTGTAGAGAAATGAAGTGGTTTTTTGCACATATCCTCAAATTGTTTTTCGTAACCCTCAGATTTAATTGTTTTTGTGTGTCATCCGATACATTTTTGTCAAACTCTTTCTCTGTTTCCCCAAATTGTTGTACTTTTGTCCGATAATATTAGTGCCTTTTGTGCGTTTCTACCATTAGAGATTTAATGTCTATGAAAAGATACCTCCTTATTATGATGTCGGCACTGTTCATTTTCATGAGCTCCGACCTTTATGCACAGAGAAGAAATCCAGCCAAAAATGCCGATTTGGCCTTTGGCCGTAAGCAGTACACAGAGGCTGCCGACCGTTACAAGAAAGCCTACCGCAAGGTGCGCCGTAACAAGGACGAGCGCAATCGCATCAGCTTCCAGATGGGTGAGTGCTACCGGCTTATCGGTCTCACTAAGCGTGCCGAGCCTTATTACAAGCGCCTGCTGAAAACAGAGTATCCCAATACCCATCCCGAAGTTTATCTCTATCTGGCTGAGACCTATAAGATGAACCAAAAGTTCAAGGAAGCCATTGAGATGTATGAGACGTACTCCGAAAAAATGCCCGACGACCCACGAGGACCGTTAGGTGTGGAGACGACTCGGATGATTGAGGAGTGGATGGAAAACCCATCGAAATATCAGCTCACTGAATTGAAAAAAGTGAATTCGACCAAGGACTCCGACTATGGCGCTTGCTGGATCAACAACAATTATAATGAAATCATCTTCACTTCCAACCGTGATGCTGCTACAGGTAAGGAAAAAGATGGCATCACGGGTCAGGAGTTTGCTGATTTCTTTACCTCGAAGCAGGATCGTAAGGGCGATTGGAGTACTCCTGTTTTGGCCGATGAAGGCGAAAACATCAACACGAATGCCAGCGAAGGCTCACCTTTCATGAACTCAAAATACACGAAACTCTATTTCACCCGCTGCCAAAATGGAGCCCACAAGAAAAACGGCTGTCAAATCATGGTGGCAGGAAAGAGTGGGGGAGCCTTTTCGGAGGCGCGCCCTGTGGAAATTGCCGGCGTCGACACTTTGGACATTGTCGGTCATCCCACCCTTTCGAGTGATGAGCTCATCATGTACTTTGCTGCTGAACGCAAGGGCGGTTTTGGTGGTAACGACATCTGGGTAGCCATGCGTGAGAATGCCACTGAACCCTTCAAGCATCCCTTCAATCTCGGAGAGCGGATCAATACGGCTGGTAACGAAGTGTTTCCCTTCTTGAGATATGACACAGTTCTTTACTTCGCCTCCGATGGTCACGGTGGTATGGGCGGGCTCGACATCTTTGTCTCATCCATGGACACTGCTGGCGAATGGGGGGAACCTCGTAACCTGAAATACCCGATTAACTCTACAGGCGACGACTTCGCCATTGTCTTCCATCCTAATGATGAGCGAGGCTTTATCTCCTCCAACCGTGGCAACAGCCGTGGTTTGGACAATATTTATTACTTTGAGGAGCCGCCCGTTCTGTTTACCTTCTCAGGAACGGTCAAGGATGCCAAAACCAAGCAGTTTGTGAGCAATGCTGCCGTGCGTTTGATTGGCAGTGATGGGTCCAACATCATGACGCGCACCAACGACAAGGGCTACTTCAACTTCAGCGATAGCCAAATCAATAAGAACACGACTTACGATATCAGCATCGATAAGGACAACTACTTCACCTTGACCGCACAGGAGACCACCATCGGACTGGAGTTCAGCAAGGATATTGAAAAGGATTATGATATTGAACCTATTCCTCAGGAGCCCATCATGTTGCCCGACATCCTTTATGATTTGGGCAAATGGGACCTCAAGCCCCAGTTTGAGGACTCGCTGCAAGGCCTGATTGAAACGCTGCAAGTCAACCCGACCATCACTATCGAGTTGGCTTCACACACCGATGCTCGTGATACTGACGAACACAATGATATACTGTCTCAGAAGCGTGCCCAAAGTGTGGTTGATTACCTCATCATCCGTG
>JAEEGF011058346.1_pt1 | contig 13051 bp, 10 predicted proteins | sample 9134171 | NCBI WGS metagenome assembly JAEEGF01 (sample SAMN16246542, study PRJNA631951) | gut metagenome | biome: gut microbiome; feature: rumen; material: AP-attached | host: Bos | place: Iran: Karaj | collected 2018-10
TGTCAACCGCATGACGGATGGACTTGTACCGGTCGTTCTTGTCGCACTTGCTGGCCATCTCGATCTCATCGAAAGTAAGGGGAAGACCGAAATTCAGATGGACGTTGCCTTTCTGCTGGCGTATACCCATCACGATGCTGTGCATGTCCTCGTAATGGGTCTTGACGTACTTCTTGGTACGGGAGATCAGGATTTCGCGGGCCTTGCGGATATCGCAGGGCTCATATTCATATGAAATGCTGAGAGGGACGATGTTCAGTTCCATGAAATTCTCCTGGAAAGACTTCTCTCCGCTCATGTCCAGCATCTTGAGGAGTCCCTGCTCCGTCGTGTCGATGCCGTCCTTGGTCCTTCCCTGCCTCTGGGCGAGCCAGATGGAAGCCTTGCCGGAGGTGATTGTCTGGCGGATATATCTGGAAAGAAGCTGCGATGACAGGTACAGATCCCTGGCGGAAATACCGCGGATCACCTTGATCATCCTGTTGGAGCGGAGGAGGTACTCCACGGTCTTGCTCTGCTTGATGAGATTGTCACCGACACAGATTTCCGTCATCGGGACATTGTTCCTGAAGAAAACCATCTGGGTGATGGCAGGGTCCAGGATGATATCCCTGTGATTGGACATCGCCAGGAACTTGCCTTTGATTCCCTTGATATAGCTGATGCCGTCGTATGAGAAATTATGGACGGTGTGGTCGATGCACCAGGAGACGGCGTCATTCATGACCACTTCCTGGAATTCATCGATGCTCTTCACGGATTTGAGGGCAGAGCGCAGATACGTGGCGGGCTTGTCCGGAAAGAGATATTCCGAGATAGCCAGGACAGCCGGATGGTTGGCCACCTTGTTAAGGGCCTGTACAGCTTCTTCGTCGCTGTACGGGGATATGCTTTCAAATTCGGATGAATCCAACATAATTATCGCTTTTTGTCTGAAAGACAAATGTAATCAAATTAACCGCCAATAGCAAAATCGTGACGGAAAAGTAGAGAACTGTCGCCATAGCTCAGGAACCTGAAATCATGGCCGAGGGCATAGTCGTAGATTGTTCGCCAGTCACCTCCTACGAATGCGGAGATAAGCAGGATGAGGGTACTCTCAGGCTGGTGGAAGTTCGTTACGAGTATGTCCACGAGACGGAACCTGAAGCCGGGGACGATGATTATCCGCGTTCCCGCCTTGAGTTCATCAAGACAGTTGGCATCGAGGTAATCGAGGATGGCGCCAAGTGATTCTTCAACCGAATATGGATATTCCCTTTCATAAGGAGCCCATTGGGAGACGTCCTCGGGATGTCCGTTTTCAATGCAGCTGACACCGATATAGTAGAGAGATTCAAGGGTCCTGACCGATGTGGTTCCTACTGCGGTCAGGTTGCCCGTCCTGCCCCTGAGCTTCTCGATAAGGGCTCGTGAAACCACGAACGGCTCCCTGTGCATCGGATGCTCGGAGACATCGGGACTCTTGACAGGAAGGAAGGTACCCGCTCCTACATGGAGGCAGACTTCGGCGGTTTCTATCCCTTTGTCCCGGATCCCCTCAAGGACCCTTTCGGTGAAATGAAGCCCGGCGGTCGGAGCAGCAACAGAGCCACGTATCTTGGCATAAAGGGTCTGGTAGCGCTCGGAATCGATCGCTTCGGTATCCCTGTTCAGATATGGAGGTATCGGAATCGTACCGCAAATCTCAAGCACCTGCGAAAAAGGGAAGCCTCCTTTCCAGGATAATTCGACAGTACCTGTCTGTCCATCCCTCTCGACCAACCTTGCTGACAGATCCATGGAGGCTACGGTCGGGTCGTTTTCCGGATTGGAGAGATGAAGGATATCCCCTTTCCATCGCTTTGCATTGCCGATCACGCATTTCCATGTACAATGGCCGGTCTGGGCGAACGACAGGTTGTATTCACAGGGCTGCACGGGCTCAAGACAGAATATCTCGATATGCGCACCAGATTCGCGTTCGAAATGCAGCCTTGCCGGGACTACCTTGGTATCGTTGAAAACCATGAGGGAACCGGCCGGAAGCAGCTCAGGGAGATTCCTGAATATGAACTCGTCGACATGTCCGTCAAGGTATCTCAACAACTTCGACGAGTCACGCTCCGGGAGAGGGTATTTCGCAATCCTGTCCTCGTCGAGTTCGTATTTGTAGTCGTCTATTCTTATCGAAGGTATCATCGTGAGAATTCAAAATCTTCACAAAGTTAAGCTATCGGGAGGGAATTTCAAATTCTCCTCATACCCTGCAAATGCCGTTCAGGATGTTAAACCTACGCGTTCATCCTGGATACAATATTGAATTTCAGGAACGAGTTTACAATTATGAAATAAGCTATTATTATTCCAATATTATCACTTAATTATAATACTAAATATCAGATAGTTATAGGAATTAATTAAACTTCGGCTTCGCTGAAATATGTAATAATGAGAAAAGCCGGTACGCTAACTGGACGATTTTTAGAATATTCTATATATTTATATATTATTAATCAGATATTTACCCAAATTTATCTATATTAATTTTGAACTAAATTATTAAGGATTATCTACAGTAAAACGAGCTTGTTCAGTGTCATGTACAGTTTAATTATTCGAATTGTTTTATTATATTTGTTAACAACTTTTTTCACCATGAACAAACGCTTGGAGCAGTTCCTAGGAGCTGAAAACATAACGCAGACACAATTCGCCGAAACCCTTGGCGTGGCCAAGGCCAGCGTCTCTCATATCCTTGCCGGACGCAACAAGCCGGGATTCGAATTCATTGAGAGCCTTGCGCGGAAATACCCGAATCTCAATCTTGAATGGCTCATCAGCGGACGCGGCAGGATGTACAAGGACTCCCCTGATGCTTCCCTGATATCCCTGCTTCCTGACGGATCCGACGACATTCCAGACGGAAACGGCTCTGCAGTGCAGCAGGACGTGCATATTACCAAGGTTGTGGTCTTCTTCTCCGACGGAACATTCCGGGAAATAGTATGATCCGCTGATTATTGCTATATTTGTACTATGTACAAGCAATTGATCAGGCCCATCTTATTCAGGTTGTCACCCGAGAACGCGCACAACCTCACTATGCGTGTACTTGGAGCTGCCCGTAAGGTTCCACTATGTAACAGGCTGTTCAAAAGGATATTCAGCTATAAGGGACAAGACATGAGGAGGTCCTTGTTCGGGCTGGATTTCCAGAATCCCGTCGGTCTGGCCGCGGGTATAGACAAGAATGGAGATTACTATAACGAGCTGGCCTGCTTCGGTTTCTCCTTCATAGAGATCGGATCACTCACCCCCGAGCCTCAGGATGGCAATCCCAAGCCCCGCCTGTTCCGTCTCCCCCAGGACAATGCCTTGATTAACAGGATGGGAATCAACAACAAGGGGATCCATCATGCCATCGACCATATCAAGACGGATCCTCCGAAGGTGATCCTGTGCGCGAGCATAGCCAAGAACAGCTCTTCCGCTGCCGATTCGGACATTGCAGAGGATTACAGGAAGGCATTTTCCTATTTGTACGACTTTGTCGACATGTTCACCATCAATGTCTCCTGCCCGAACGTGGAAGGATTGCAGCATCTCCAGGATGTATCCTACCTTTCCGACATCCTAGACCCCCTTCTGGCCCTCAGGATATGTTACGACACATACAAGCCGCTGCTGGTCAAGGTCTCCCCTGACATCCCGCGAGAAGAGCTTGATGAGATCATCGACTACTGCATGCTGTCCGGCATAGACGGAATCGTAGCCGGAAACACCACCACTTCGCGTGAAGGACTGACAACCCCCGCCCAGAAAGTGGAATCTATCGGAAAAGGAGGGCTGTCAGGCGCCCCTCTTTTCGAACGCAGCCTGTCCCTGGTCAAGTACATACATCGTTATACCTCGGGAAGACTGCCGATCATCGGCGTTGGAGGCATAATGAACGGTGCCCAGGCACGCCAGATGCTTGATGCGGGCGCATCGCTTATAGAGATTTGCACAGGCTTCATATACGAGGGTCCTTCTGCAGTCAAGAGAATACTCAAGAATATCAAATGACACAGGCTTCCATCTGTACTATCGGAGACGAGATCCTAATCGGACAGATAGTCGATACCAATTCGTCCATGATCTCACGTGCCCTGGAAGGGATCGGGGTCAAGGTTACCAGGATGCTGTCCATCGGAGATGACCATCGGGAAATAATCGACAACCTCAGGAATGAACTGGAACACAATGAGATAGTTATATGTACCGGAGGACTTGGGCCGACCAAGGATGACATCACCAAGGCGGCTCTTGCCGAACTCTCGGGAAGCTCCCGTTTCGTAGAGAACTCCGAGCAGCTGGAAATAGTCTATGCTATCCTGCACTCCCGCGGACTGGATGTTCTCGACATAAACAAGGCTCAGGCCATGGTTCCCGAAACGTGCGAGGTCATCCCGAACCGCAAGGGAACGGCTCCGATAATGGTATTCAGGTTCCCCAAGAGCCGTTTCGGCCATCCTGCCACCCTCTATTCCCTGCCCGGTGTGCCGTTCGAGGCTGCCGGCGCAGTTCCGGACATAATCTCCGACATCAAATCCCACAATCCCCTCACTGATATCCACCACAAGTGCATAATGGTCGCCGGAATAGCGGAATCCGCTCTTTCCAAGATGATTGAAACGTGGGAAGACAGTCTCCCCCCTGATATCCACCTGGCCTATCTTCCCAATCAACTGACCGGGATCCGCCTCCGTCTTTCCATCTATGGGGGTGACAAGGAAGAGGAGGAAAGACGCATCGATGAAGAGTTCGCCAAGCTCAAGCCCATTCTGGGGAATCTGATATATTCCTATGAAGACGACAACCTGCAGAATGCTGTCGGAACGCTTCTCAGAGGCACAGGGAAGACGCTGAGTACAGCCGAATCCTGCACAGGAGGCCTGATTTCATCACTGGTAACATCCGTCCCTGGTGCGTCCGAGTATTACCTCGGCTCGGTCATTTCCTACGCCGTGGCAATAAAGGAAAAAGTCCTTGACGTCAGTCCCGATGATATCATTGAATATGGTGCCGTGAGTTCCGAGGTCGCTGCCGCCATGGCGGAAGGTGTCAGGAAACTGACCGGGAGCACCTACTCCGTATCCACCACGGGCCTCGCAGGTCCCGGCGGAGACGAGCGGAATGAGGTCGGTACGGTTTGGATCGGAGTCTCAGGACCGCACGGAACACAGACAGCGAAACGGATCTACAAGAATGACAGAAAGAGGAATATCGAGCGTTTTGCATCTGCCGCTCTCGATCAGTTGCGTCTATACATCCTTGAAGATTTAAAATATTGATACTTTATAAAGAAAACAAAAGTGTTAATTACATTAACACTTTTGTTTCATAGAAGTATCTGCTTCGGTGCTACACTCTTAATGAGCTGGAAATCACATCGTTGAACGTCCTGAGGAAATTCTTGCCGGCTATCAGCTCAATCTGGTCCTCAGAATAGCCCTTTCGTTTCAATTGGTCGAATACTTTCGGGAGCTTGGAGATATCCTCAAGCCCCTTCGGAGTAACTTCTATCCCGTCGAAATCAGTTCCGATTCCCACGTGTTCGATTCCACCGACCTTGACTGCGTGGTAGATGTGGTTCACGACATCCGACACACCCGGCCGGGGCGAGGCCTTCTCCCCTTTCACTTCATAGAAGGAAGCATAGAGGTCGGAAAGGAAGACCGGATAGAAATTGATCTGTATAACTCCGCCATGGTCGGCAAGGGTTCGGATCATATCGTCGGTCATGTTCCTCCTGTGGCTTGCCAGGGCGCGGCAGCATGAATGCGTGGATACTATCGGAGCCTTTGAACACTTTATGACGTCATAGAACGTCTCATCCGAAACGTGAGCCACGTCGACGATCATCCCCAGCCGGTTCATCTCGTCCACGACTTCCCTGCCGAACGGGCTCAGTCCGTGCCACCTGGTCCCCTGGGCAGCCGAATCAGCGATCTCGTTGTCCCCGTTGTGTGTCAGGGTCATGTAGCGCACGCCCATCCTGTAGAACTGTCTCAGGAGAGGAAGTGATTTATGGATGGGAGAGCCGTTCTCTATGCCGAGGAATATGGAGATAAGTCCCTTTCCCTTGTTCCTCAATGCGTCCTCGGGAGTCAGGGCCAGTGCAGCCTGCTCACTGTACGCATCAAGGGCATCATATACCCTTGCGATCATCTCCAGTACCTTTGTGGCTGCTTCATCCTCGGACAGGTCCGCTGAAGTGTACAGGGCGAAGAACGATGCATCGACTCCACCTGCCTTCAGCTTGGGAAGGTCGACCTGGGACCGGTCTCCATCGATGCCGATATCGAGTCCCCGCATCATCTGGGACGGGGTATCGCAATGTGAATCAAGTACAAACATCGCTACTTGCGAAGCACGGATGAATTCTGGATCTTGACTATCTTGACGGCAGGGTCACCTGAATAACTTACCTCGGAGGCCTTGCCAAGGTCCAGCTCAAGGGTTTTGGCGGGAGCGATATCCACAAATGTGCCCGTTACCGCGACCAGAGCGTTCTCAACCTTGAGCAGAGACGCATCGACCTTGCAGGAAGTACTCTTGCCGTTTATTTCCAGCTCCTCGGCACTCCCGGACATCGTCGCCTTGGCGGATCCGGCAGTGGCAACGTTAGCCTTCTTCTCGATGGCCCCGTTGATATTGATTTCCGAAGAACCGGCGATAGTCAATGAGAGGTTCTCCGCAGCACAGGTGATGGATGTGACGGACTTCCCGTCGACAGCGACGGTAAGGTCGCCTTCCGCCGTGATATTGGCATTGGATAGCTTGGCGTTCTTTCCTACAGAGACACTGACGTTCTTGGAAACTATCCTCAGGTCACTGGTCTTTGAGGAACCGCCCATGGTCAGGTTAAAACTGTCTCCACTTAGGTTTCCAGAGTTGTAGAACTCTGAATTATCGCTCAATGTCAAAGACTTAAGAGTCGGCATATAAACTACTGCTACAAGAGTGGGATCACCTGAGTTCCTGCCCTTGTAGAGTTTTTTCACATCCTTGGGAATGCTTTTCTCATCCATCGATATATGCAATGTCCCGGCCTTTACATAGCACTCGACATAACTCTCCAGGGCATCGTCTACCGTCAACTTTATACCATACAGGTCGCTTTTGACAATCGACACCTTGAAACCGTTCTCGGCATCGATAGCCTCGAATGGAGACAGGTCGTGTTCAACCACGCGGGTCTGCGAAAAAGCGGATAAGGATGTTGCCGCAATCACGACGGCAACCGTAACAATCCTGGTAAATAAAGATTTCATATCCATTAAAGCTTGAATTATTCTTCCAGTTTTTCCATCAGTGACTCCCATTCGGCAGTAAGCCTATCGATGTCACGCTTCGACTCCAGATACGTCCTGGTAAGCTCCATTATATCAACGTCTGAAGATGGATTCGAGAGCACTTTCTCAATCTCTTTCATCTTTCCTTCGATCTTGGCGATCTCGCCTTCCAGGAACTCGACGCGATGTTTCATCCTCCGGATTTCCTTGGATTCGCTCCTGCGTTGTTCGAAAACCTGTTTTGCCTTATCCTTTTCAGTCCCTTCCGCCGGGGTCCCTGAAGCAGCTGCCGAAGCTGTGGGGAACCTTCTTTCCAATTCACGCAGGCTCTCGATCTTCCTCCTTTCCAGGAAATCGCTTATGCTTCCCAGATGTTCCTTGACCTTTCCGTCACGGAACTCGTACATCTTGTCCACAAGCCCGTCGAGGAAGTCACGGTCATGGGATACCACAATCAATGTGCCATCATATGCCTGCAATGCCTGCTTTAGGATTTCCTTCGACTTGATGTCCATATGGTTGGTAGGCTCGTCCAAAGCCAGGAGGTTGTAAGGCTGGAGCATGAACTTCGCCATGCCGAGACGGGCCCTTTCCCCTCCGGAAAGGATACTGACCTTCTTGTCGATATCCTCGCCCCGGAAAAGGAACTGCGCGAGGATGTCCCTGAGTTTGGTCCTTATCTCCCCTACGGCAATCCTGTCCAGCGTCTCCCATACGGTGAGGTTGCGGTCGAGTATATCCTCCTGATTCTGGGCATAATAACCAAGGGAGACATTATACCCTCTCCTGGCTTCCCCTTCGATAGGAGTCAATTCTCCGGCAATCACCCGCATGAGCGTGGTCTTGCCTTCACCGTTGCGTCCGATCAATGCTACCTTGTCTCCTCTCTTGACCTCGATATCCGCATTACGGAAAACTACTTTCCCGGGGTATCCGACGGTTATACCCGTCGCTTTGAAAACGATGTCTCCGGCTCTGGGAGAAGGCGGGAACTTGACGGTCAGCCGGACATTGTCGGTCTCGTCTATCTGGATCCTGTCAAGTTTTTCCAGCTGCTTGATCCTGGACTGCACCTGGTTGGACTTGGTCGGTTTGTATCGGAAACGGTTGATGAAATCCTCCGTCTTCTCGATCATCCTCTGCTGGTTCTCGTAGGCAGCGGTCTGCTGTGACAGGCGTTCCTTCCTCAGCTCCAAATATTTACTGTAGGGAACCTTGTAATCGTGGATATGGCCGAGCATTATCTCCACAGTCCTGTTGGTCACACGGTCGAGGAACTTACGGTCGTGGGAAACGAGGAGCAGGGATCCCTTGCGGTTCCTGAGATAATCCTCGAGCCATTCGATCGATTCTATGTCAAGGTGGTTCGTGGGCTCATCAAGGAGAAGCACATCCGGCGCTGAAAGAAGTATCTTGGCCAGCTCGATGCGCATGTTCCATCCCTGGCTGAATGTCTCGGTCTTCCTCCCGAAGTCCTCATCCTTGAAACCAAGTCCCAGCAGGGTCTTGGTCGCCTGAACATCAGCCGGTTCGCTCTGGCTCAACGCCAGTGTATCATTCAGGTCATTGAGACGGCTGATAAGTTCAAGATATGAAGCGGATTCATAATCTGTCCTCTCCGCAAGCTGGGCGCTGATGGAATCCAGTTCCTGCTGTATGGAATTCACATCCTCGAATGCTGTCAGGGCTTCCTCCAGGACGGTACGTCCCTTATGGTGGTCCATTATCTGGGGAAGGTAACCTATGCGCAGGTCATTCGGTTTGTCTATCGATCCGGAAGTAGGACTCTGAAGCCCGCAGATGAGCTTCATAATGGTCGACTTGCCGGCACCGTTCTTCCCGACGAGCCCGATCTTGTCGTTCTCGCTGATATGGAAATCAATGCCGTCCAGCAGGGTGAACCCACCGTAGGCAACTGTCAAACCGTTGATGGATATCATTCCCCTTACCCGTTATCCGGCGAATCCTCCTCATCCGGCCTTGGTTTGCAGCAAAGCACACTGGCTTCGTAAAGAAGCAGGAGCGGGGCGGCGGCAATGACCATGGAGAAAGGATCGGCAGGCGTGATGAGTGCTGCTATACACAGGACCACGACTATCGCATGCTTGCGATACTTGGTCAGGGTATCCTTATAGACTATCCCGAGCTTGTTCAGGATGACGATGACCGCCGGGAACTCGAAGACGATTCCGAAAGCGAGTATGCAGGATGTGAACAGCGAGATATACGAGTTCAGCGATATCGTGTTTACGATAGCGTCACTGATCGTGTAGCCCAGGAAGAAATTAAGTGAGATCGGTACGATCAGGATGTAACCGATGTACAAACCAAGATAGAAGAGCAAGGAGGCCGCTATGAATACACCGCTGACTGTCTTCTTCTCGTTCTGGTATAGGGCCGGAGCAATGAATTTCCAGATCTCCCAGATCACGAAAGGGAAAGCCAGGATGAAACCCAGTTCGAAGGCCACCTTCAGGTGGACGAAGAACTGGGTGGATATCTCCAGGTTCACCAGGTTCATCTTCACGTCCATATTGAACAGACGGTACACCCAGAAATCGCTCCTGGTCGGAGCGAGGACCACGTCGTCGAAAACGAACTTCTTGAAGCAGAAAACGACGACGCTGACAAGTGTAATGGCAAGCACCGAGCGGAACAATGTCCCCCTCAGTACCTCGAGATGGTCCCAGAAGGACATCTCGGACGAATCCTGGCGTATCTCTTCTTCAGCCACGTCTTATTTGTTGTACTCTTCCTTCTTCTCGATCTTGTCCGGACTCTTTGCCGTGGTGTTCATGTCCTTGTCGATATCTTCGATCTGCTTCTCGACTTCGTTCATGCCCTCCTTGAAACTCTTCATGCCTTTTCCAAGTCCGCGCATGAGTTCAGGAATCTTCTTGCCACCGAAGAGGAGAAGGATTACAAGGGCGATGATGACGATCTGCCATGGACCGACTACACCTAAGGGGAAAAATGTAAGCATATTCATGAATATTAAAGGTTTATCTGTCGTTCATATGTTTTTCTATCGCTTCCAGGAGCCTGGCCGGACAGCGTGTTGGGCGGTTGGTCGCCTTGTTCAGGAAACCCAGTATCACCCTGCCTTCCACGCAAAGGATCCCGTCCTGATTGTAAACCTCCTGGCGGATACGAAGCTTGGCCAGCGGGGCTTCATCGATCATGGCGACAACCCGGAGGTCATCACCCATCCTTGCGGGATACTTGTAACGGCATTCAACGGAAACTATAGGGATGGTCACTCCGTCTTCCTCGCATTTCTCGATGGGATATCCGAATTCCCGCATCATGTTGTTGCGGGCACACTCGAAATAACGGATGTAATTCGAGTGATGGACGATACCCATCTGGTCGGTTTCGTAGTACCTGACCGGGAAAGATGTTTCAGAATAGACCATTATTGTTTACTTGGTTTTCAGCGCTTTAAGCGACCTTTTAAGGTTCTCTATCTTCAGGAGGGCGTCGGATTCCTTCTTGCGTTCAAGCGCCACGACTTTCTCCGGGGCATGTGCGGTGAAGGATTCGTTGGAAAGCTTTTTCCTTACACCCTCCAGGAATCCGCGGAGACGGGTCAGTTCGGATTCTATCTTGGCGATCTCCTCCCCGGCGTCGACCAGGCCGTCCAGCGGGATGAACACTTCCACAGTGCCAACCATGAAGGAGACACCGTTCCCTTCGGCAGAGGCAGTCACCTTCTCGGCTGAACCTACATTGGCGAGTTTGGACACTACCGGAATCATATCCATAGGGAAATCACCCTTGACCTTGATGTCGAGAGATTCCTTCGGAGGGATATTCTTCTGCTGCCTCGTCGCCCTGACACCGCCAGCAACTTCCTTCGCCGCCTCGAAGTCAGCGATCACCTTTTCATCGATGTCACCCGCCACAGGGGAAGGCTGGTACATGATGGTCTCACCTTCCACCCTTCCTGCCATGGACTGCCAAAGTTCCTCACTTATGAACGGCATCACGGGGTGGATCAGCTTGAGGAGACTCTCAAGGAATGAATCGGTTGCATCCATGGTCGCCTTGTCGATGGCTTCACCGAAAGCCGGCTTCACGGCCTCGAGATACCAGGAGCAGTAATCATCCCAGAAGAGCTTGTAGATAGCCATGAGGGCATCAGAAATCCTGAATTTGGAATAATGCTCTTCAACGGCCTTTACAGTCTGACTGAGTTTATTTGTGAACCATTTGACGGCAAGGGCATTGACAGCGCTTTGCTGAAGTGATTCATCAACCTCCCAGCCCTGGATGAGGCGGAATGAATTCCATATCTTGTTGCAGAAATTCCTGCCCTGCTCAATCTGGCTCTCATCGTAAAAGATGTCGTTGCCGGCAGATGAACAGAGCAGCATTCCGATCCTGACGGCATCTGCACCGTACTTCTCAATAAGTACAAGGGGATCCGGCGAGTTGCCGAGGGTCTTGCTCATCTTGCGGCCCAGCTTGTCGCGGACGATACCGGTGAAGTAGACATTGCTGAACGGGATATCATCCATGAACTCCCCTCCTGCCATGATCATCCTGGCGACCCAGAAGAAGATGATGTCCGGACCGGTCACGAGGTCGCTCGTAGGATAATAATATGAAAGGTCCTTGTTGGGCTCATGTTCCGGATGTCCAGGCTTTTCAGGATCGAAGACCGAAATAGGCCAGAGCCAGCTTGAGAACCAGGTGTCGAGGACATCCTCATCCTGTCTGAGGTCTGCCATCGTAAGCGAAGGATCTATCTTCCTCGCGGCTTCCAGAGCCTTTTCGGGGGTTTCCTCGACGACGGTCTGTCCATCGGGCAGATAGTAGGCAGGAATCCTCTGGCCCCACCAAAGCTGACGGGAAATGCACCAGTCATGGACATTCTCCATCCAATGACGGTATGTATTGCGGTATTTGTCAGGAATGAATTTGATCCTTCCGGACTCGACCTTATCCAGTGCTGAAGCAGCCAGGTCCTCCATCTTGAGGAACCACTGGGCCGAAAGCTTGGGCTCGATTACGGCATCAGTCCTTTCGGAATAACCGACAGGGGAAATGTATTCTTCAACCTTCTCGAGATTGCCGGCTTCCTCAAGCATCTTCACTATCTTCTTCCTGGCCACGAAACGGTCTTCGCCGACAAGTATGACTGCCTCTTCTGTGAGGCGGCCGTGGTCGTCGATGATGTTGATGGTCGGAAGGTTATGCCTGAGTCCTATCTCATAGTCATGTGCATCATGGGCAGGGGTTACCTTAAGGCAGCCGGTTCCGAAATCCATCTCGACATAGCTGTCCTCGATTACAGGGATCTCCCTGTTGATCAGAGGGATAAGCACTTTCTTGCCCTTGAGCCAGTGATATCTTTCATCCGCCGGATTGACGCAGATAGCCGAGTCCGCCATGATTGTTTCAGGACGGGTCGTAGCAATCACAAGATACTGGTCAGTGGGATTGCCGTTTCCGTCTGAGATATAGTAGCGCAGGTGATAGAAATGGCTCTTGGTGTCCTTGTGGATAACCTCGTCATCACTGATCGCGGTGAGCGCCACGGGGTCCCAGTTGACCATCCTGACTCCCCTGTAGATCAAGCCCTTCTTGTAGAAATAGCAGAAAGTGGCGATGACGGCATCGGAGAGTTCAGGATCCATGGTGAACCTGGTGCGGTCCCAGTCGCAGGAAGCGCCAAGCTTGCGCAGCTGCTGGAGGATTATTCCGCCGTGTTCCTCCTTCCATTCCCA
>JAEEGF011815829.1_pt1 | contig 13051 bp, 16 predicted proteins | sample 9134171 | NCBI WGS metagenome assembly JAEEGF01 (sample SAMN16246542, study PRJNA631951) | gut metagenome | biome: gut microbiome; feature: rumen; material: AP-attached | host: Bos | place: Iran: Karaj | collected 2018-10
TTACATTTTTGTTTTCATCATATTCAATAATATTCAAAAGGACATGATTATCCGGGCCAACCTTCTGGTCGTTGAATTGTCTGAGCGCGTCATTTACAAAATTGATTTCTTCTTCGCTTGGATTAAAATTCATTTCCTATAAATCCATCCTCTCATCTACTTTAAAGCTTTTAAGATTACATCTGTAATAATCGGAGTATAGAATTTCGATCTGGGTGAATCCTGTGCCTGCAGCACAACAACCATATCATGCTCAGGATAAACATGCAGTTCCTGACCGCCACGACCTAGTGCCCTGTAGCCGCTGCCGTCCTCATTGATCCACCAGTAATAACCATAATTTTCAATATGTGAGCTTGTGGCCTCATCTACATATTCAGCCGTAATAATTTGAGCGTTGTTTAACTTTCCATGATTCAAATAAAGAAGACCAAACTTTGCAAGGTCGATTGCAGATAGCTCAATGCAGATACTGGACGGCGTCATAATAAAAGGGTCACAGTCAATTCCAGCATACGGAAACATATATTCATTTAATATATCGTATACCGTTTTCCCGGTTAATCTTTCAATACAGGCATTCAACAAATAAATATCTGTCACCTTATATTTAAAGACTGTATTCGGTGTATCCACAATATTCAAATCCGCAATTGCTTGCAGCCAGTCTTTTGAACGTTTTAACTGCTCACGCATCGGGTCATTCAAGTGAGGTCCATTTCTCCAATAAAATCCGGATGTCATTGTCAGTAATGTTTTTAAAGTAATCAATTTATGAAATACATTTGCCTCATCATTAAAATACTCCGGCAAAATCTGAGTAACTGGAATATTGAGGCTTTCAATCAAATTATTTTTAAGACATATTCCTATGGCTGTCGATGTGACACTTTTTTCTATTGAATGTAATGCATGCTTTGTTTCTCTATTACATTTTTCACCATACCATTCATACACTATTTTTTGATTTTTTATGATAAGAACACTTCTCATCAATCGATATTTGCGGGCTTGTATGAAATCATCAATTGAATAAATAACATTCTCATCTAATCCGTTTTCCGACAATCCGCCTTCAGACAGTTCAAACATATTTACTTGTACCCCATTTTTTTACTTTAAATAGCCGCCAATGATAGAATTTGAATTCTCTTTTAATGATTTCGGAGTTCCTTCCGCAATTAAACAACCACCTTCATCTCCGCCTCCCGGTCCCAGCTCAAAAAGATAATCACAGCAGGATAAAACATCGATATCATGCTCCGTAACAATAACGGTATTACCGGCGTTACAGATTTCTCTCAGCAAATAAATAAGATGTTCTGAGTCTTTCGGTGATAAACCGACAGTAGGTTCATCCAATATATAGATATTATCTTTATTCCTGCTTTTTCCCAATTCTTTTGCTAATTTAATTCTTTGGGCCTCTCCTCCGGATATAGTGGTAGTCTTTTGTCCCAATTTGATATATCCCATGCCTACTTTATCAAGTAAACATAAAATTTGATATATTTGGGGGACGTCTTTAAAAAATCCACATGCTTCCTTTACGGTCATCTCAAGCACTTCGGCAATATTTTTATTATGGTACTTAACATCAAGCACTTCCTCTATATATCCGGTTCCATGGCACCTGTCACAGATCATATTAATATCGCCAAACCCAACATTATAAACCAGGAATCCCTGCCCTTTGCAGGTTGGACAACCTCCTTCAGCATTTAAACTGAAAAAGCTCATATCAAACCCAAAATCTTTTGCGTCCTGTGTCTCGGCAAACAGTTTTCGTATGACATCAAAAACACCGGTATATGTAGCAATATTCGATGTTTTCGCTCGTCCGATCGGTTGTTGATTGATTACATAACACTTATTTATATATTCCGTTCCAAAAATCTCCACATCGTCAAGTTCTCTTGGATAGTCATAAAAACCCTCATCCTCATTCTGTATGACACGGTTTCTAATAAGCATTTTTAATTTAGGAACAAGTGTATGTGCTATCAAACTTGATTTTCCGCTGCCTGAAACACCCGCAAAGCCAACCATTTTATATAACGGAATCGACAATGACACGTTTTTTAAGTTATGGATTTTTGCGCCGCATATACATAGTCTTACATCGCAATGTAATGCAGGGGCATTTTTCGTTTGACGTTTATAATTTTCAATAAAATAGTTTCTATCCTTCAGATATTTAGCTATAACGGAATTTTCACAATTCAAAAATTCCTTATATTCGCCCTGAAAGATCAACTCGCCGCCTTCGGTTCCGGCTCCCGGTCCGATTTCAACGATATAATCCGCAATCGAAATGATACTTTTATCATGCTCTACCACAATAACTGTATTTCCCGCGGACACAATATTTTTCAAAACTTCAATAAGTTTTTCCTTTTCTCTCTCATGTAATCCTATTGACGGTTCATCAAATATAAATGTCAATGAATCAAAATCAGACATAATGAATGCACTGATACAGAGTCTCTGCAACTCTCCTCCCGATAAAGTCGGGATCGGTCTTGACATTGACAAATGACCAAGTCCCAGCATAACCAAATACTTTATTCTTAGTCTTATCGCATTTACAATCTTTCTGTTTTTATCATCTTCGGCGTTTAATAAAAATTTATTTAACTCACTCAGAGACATATTGCTAACTTCTGCAAATGTCCGGTCTTGCAATTTGGTATGTGACGCAATCTGATTTAATCCAACACCCAGACACCGCGGACAAATTATCTTTTTCCCATATTCTTCCGTTATGATCTCGATTTGACGTGAACTTATCAGATTATATTTTGAAGCATTCATGATTAAAGGCATAATGCCAGGAAAATTTTCTTTTCGATCACCATACTTTAATATTTGCAATTGCTCATCTGTTAACTCACCGAGTGTTTGCGAAGGAAACATTCCATTTTGTTCCAGAAAAGCCCTATATTTTTTCTGTGATCTGCCTCTATCCAGAAAGCCGAATAATAATGCGTTTAATCTAGCCTTACTGTCTTCAAATATTTTATTCTCATCAAATACCTTTTTTTCACCTGTACCCAAACAATGCAGGCACATACCATTGGGTGAATTCTTCTGAAACATATCTACGGACAATGGTTTTCCGTCATCATATTCAGGATCGGTAACTCCGCTTACTGAAAACAAAGAAGCCAAAGCATTTATTAATCTTGTTTTAGTTCCGACCGTACTTAATGGATTGCTTTGCCTGATTATCCGTTGTTCCACTCCGATTGTCGGAGACAAACCTTCGATTCGTTCAAAATCATTGCTTGTCGTGAGCGAAAACTGAGATTCGGTTATAGATAAATATTTTCTCTTTCCTTCTTCATATAAAACATCAAATGCAAAACTGGATTTTCCGCTTCCGGAAACACCGGTGATCGCCGTTAATTTTCCTTTGGGTATACAGATATCGATGTTTTTAAGATTATGTTTCTTAACCCCATATGCCTTTATATAGTTTCCCATTTTTCTCCTATCCGCACAAGCATAATTTTATAAGCACGATATACTCAGTTGCCAAGCAGGCATTTGCTATAATTTATTTCAAAGACATCACATAAATCTGACATGGGTTAGCCTCATCCCAGTATAGCGGAAATAACTCAAACTCCTTAAACCCACAGCTGATATAAAACCGGTTTGTCTTATCATAGTCTTCATACATACCCATCTTTACAGTCTTAACCTGCATAAATTCGTAACCCGAGGACTTAGCAACCTCCTTTGCCTTACAAATAAGCTGACGACCGATTCATCGTTCTTGCTATAACCTTTTTTTCTTTCGAATCCTGTATCTTTACAATCATTACATACTATACCTTTCACATATTATCCCTGCTTTCGACTTCTATCCATGCCGGCGTAAAGCCACTCGATAAGGCTGTTTTCCATGATGCCAGGTTGGATAGACTTGTCCCATAATAAGGTATCGCTCCTCTTCGAAATGTTTCATTCCTAAGAAGTGATACCAGAGTTCTCGCAACGCCTCTTCCGCGATACTTGGGATCAACGTCGATACCTATCTGCCAAAGTTTCGGAGTGTCTGCCGAACATCCGGCCATACCCATGATCTTGTTTCCGTCAAGAGCTGCAACGGCCAGCACATCCGGTCTGTCAGGACGAAAATGATCGCATATGGCGTTAGGTAACTCTTTCCGTCCGTAATATTCCTTAATATCTTCCTGTTCCAGCCATTTGATATCCAAATCTGTATCAACATCTATAATTTCGTCTTTTGGCAAAAACATATGGTGGGTAAGAGCCATTTTATACCCGAACTTTCGGATTTCCGTTTCAAGTTCATAGAAATTATGCTGTTCAAAAAGCCAAATTCCATTCTTTTCTTTTACCCATTCCTGAAGCCAAGGATGAAGCGTTTCATCTGCTGAGATTACAGTGCCTTTTCCGAATGTCGCCATCTGGATAAAGAATTTTTCTTCTGAAAACTTTCGTCTTTTCTCGTGAAGTATTGAGGCAGTTATAGTATTCTCATCTTTTGAAAAATCTTCAATTGTGCAATTAAACTCGTATGTTAATTGCTTTTTTACCTCATAAAAAAAGTCTCCATGCTCTCTCATACTTAACCCCAAAACTTGCGAATGATCTGCTCCGCACATTCCTCAGCCGAGTATATGCTGGTGTCCACACGTAAGCTATATGCAATGTCCTTACTCATAATCTCCGCCTGCTCATCGGACTGACTCTCATACCGATCACCGCGGTCAATATTACGCTGCCTGCATATTTCGAGAGGGCAATACACTTCCACGATCTCCAAAGGACTATCCTTCATAATCTCCATGAGTTGCTGATAATGCGGCTTTATCTCCTCTCGCTCAACCAGGATACCATCGATCAGCACGTTTTTTCCCATATCTGAATACAGCTTTGCTGTGTGATACATCATGATGATCACTTCCGAAAGGTACTTCCAATAGTTTTCCTGTAAATACTGCTCTCCGACCATCTCCTGAAACAGATCGTTAGCCACTACATAAAAGAATACGTCCCTTCTCTCCTGAAGTGCCTCCACGATCGTTGTCTTTCCTGCACTTGTAACACCATTTAAAAATATAATCTTTCCTTTTTCCATCTTTTTCTCCTAATCAATCATAGCTTTTTATTCCGCAATGATGATCCTTTTTCCTGTGAAATCTATCCGCATGTCTAATCCCAAAGGTATTATCCCTGTTGGGAATGCATGTCCGATATTAATATTATAGAGTATAGGTAAGTCCTCACGATGAAACTCTTTCATCACTTTAATAAAGACTTTCTTGTATTCCTCATAGTACATCTCATCCTGCGGTTTACCGACCAATACACCTTTAACCGCATCAAAAATACCCTGAGCCCCAAGATTTCTCAGATAATACGTAACTAAGTCGGGACTCGGTTTTTCTTCGCTGGTTTCCAGTAAAAGTATCGTGTCTTTCCATTCATTTACCGAGGGCCATATTTCTGTTCCGATGAACATCGGAAAAACATCCAGACAGCCACCCAATACTTTTCCTGTTACTGAGCCTTTCCCTTGCAACAGTTCATACCCATGCTCTTCAGGTAAGGTTTTTCTTGCGGTATTAATGCTTTCTTCCGACCACGGTACATGATCCTTTGAGTATACCGGGCTTGATTTTATCTCATATCCATTACTGTCTGACAATAATATGTTTTCCACAGCCTCTTTTGTGTAATCGGCCATTTTTACATATTCTCCGAATTCTGCCATAACAGAAGGTCCGTAATAAGATACCAAGCCGGCTTTGTTCATCATAAAATGATTAACCGTAGTATCTGAATATCCCATAAATACTTTAGGATTGTTTTTAATGATGTCATAATCTATGTACGGCAATAACCTTACAGTATCATCCCCACCTATCGCGCAAAAAATGCCCTTTATGGATTTATCCTTAAATGCGTCCATCAGATCTTTTGCCCTTGCCTCAGGATTCTCATAAATATATGTGCTCCCTTTCAAAGCATTAGGCATAGTTATAACTTCCAACCCGAAGTCTTTTTCCAGTCTTTCTTTTGCTATATAGTATTTATGGATCAATCCGGCATCACCAAGACCGCCCCACGAGAGACTGACTATGGCAACCTTATCGCCTTTATTTAATCTGTTCGGCTTAATCATTTTTTCTGCTCCCTTTTATCAGATCATTTGCTCACAATATATGACGCAAGCTCCAGCGCAATCTCAAAATGACCGGGATCGTGCTGAGTGTGTTTCTTCTGATTTTTCTCTTTTCTGGCATCCCATTTAGGGGCATCCAAAAGATCTCCGCATGTAAAGAAGAAATATGCGTTAAGTCCTCTGTAATCACACATGGCCTGTACGGCTGCGCATTCCATTTCCACGGATATGCAGCCATCAGCCTTTCTTTTTTCAAAATTTCCTCTTGTCTCACGATGTACTGCATCCGTAGTCCATGTCTTTCCCTGAATAAAGGGAAGCCCTGCTTCTTCCATAAAGGCTGCCACAACATCACTGTTCTTTACAGTGATGTAATCCGATGCCGGGGCATAATGATATGAGGTACCCTCATCACGATATGCTGCAGTCGGAACCATAACTCTGCCTCTCGCTATATCCTTATTGAGGCATCCGCTTCCTCCGAAAACAACATATTTGTCGGTATTGATAACAGTCATCGTATCCTCTATATCTGCAACACATCCCGGTGCACCGACATAAGACATATATACTGCAAATTCCTTCCCGTTATATGAAAAGCCATACACGGGATTAGCTCCGTTCGAAGAATAAAGATCACCTATTTTAGTGCAGTCGTATTGCTCCAACACATACTGGAGTATTTCGTTTGAGAAGGTTAATATACATGCATCCACCTTCTTGGCATTCTCATTACGGCCTACCTTTATTATTTCCTCTGTTAAATTATCAAATGTATCTGTTATCATTTTTTAAGCTGTCCTTTCATACATTATTGCTTTTTACTTTATGATCTGTTTAGTGCTTTCAAGGGCCTTTATCCTGTCCGGAAGATAACTCATATTAAAACGTTTACCATCTACTCTGGGGTATCCGTCCTTTATCTTCTCCGCAGCATATAAGACAGGTGTACCCATCATTCCTATTCTTTCACACTTTGCATCCGTACCGTCAAGCACCTTTTCTACTGTTTCCAAAGCTTCATCCAAAACCTCAGGTTTAAAGAATTCATGTCCGCAGTACATCATATCAAACTCCGGCTGATGTTCCTTAAGATGCTTAAGATATCCATAATATGTTTCCACCGGTAAAGAAGTCGGCAGCTCCAGTAAAGTATTGCTGTTGCATGCATCGCCCGCATAACATATCCTGGTTTTATGATCGATCAGAACGATAGAACCTTCTGTATGTCCGCATACCTCAACAACCTCTATTATCCTGTCCCCGAGGTCAAATTCATCACCTTCATATACCGGGTATGTTTTCATCGGGCTCCAGTCAGCGAAATTATCATCAAGCACCATCTTTTCCTTAAAATCTTCCGGTGCCATATTTTTAGTGAGTTCAAATACCGTCTCTTTCGTTTGCCCCATTACTGTCTGGAAAAGGCCGATATCCCTGTGATGCATGTAGCACTCTTCAAAATGGAAGTTTCCTCCCACATGATCCGGGTGCGCATGCGTATTAACAAGCTTTATCGGTTTTTTTGTAAGTGACTCGCAGAACTTTTTAAGGTTGCCAATGCCGATGATCGAATCGATCAAAAGTGCATAATTCTCGCCTTCAATAAGGTAACAAATGGCAGGTGTCGAACCCCCGAAATTATTCTTGATCATCCAACTTTTTTCCGCAATTTCTTCGGCTGTAAAATACTTAAGTTCTCCCATTTTTCTTCTCCTTTTTGATTGAATAATTTTGGCTTCCCCTCGAAGGGAAGCTGTCAGCCTTTGGCTGACTGATGAGGTGTTTTTCCGACACTCCACTGATATTTCGAAAGATCAACCTTCCCGTTTACAACTTCAACTCCTTCTGCTTCCAGAAGTTTACCTTGTTCCCAAGCTCCTCCGAATGCAAACTCTCCGGCCAGCTCACCTTTTGAATTAACTACTCTGAAACATGGAATACCATCAGGATCAGGATTCTTATGAAGTGCATTTCCGACAGCCCTTGCCATCTTCCTGTCCCCTGCCAGCTCTGCCACCTGACCGTATGTAGCCACATGTCCGTAAGGTATCTTCTTTACAGCCTCATATATCCGCTTTGAGGGGCTGTCGCTTACCAGTTCATAGCTTTCAGCTATCATAGTCTTTATATCATTCTCCGGTATACTTCCATCCAGAATGATCGTATTCCAATGATCCTTATTCTGATGGTATCCCGGAATAACGGACTTATACATACTCCGCCAAAGATAAGCTCTCTCAGGGTCAACCTTGACATTGAGATTCACATATCCATCCTTTTCATATGTCCATAGAAACGCCTTTTTATTAGTCTTGCACCTTACCAGCTGCCAGTTCGGATCATGGAACGGGATATCTGAGTAAGTATCAGGAAACGACAGTCCGTATGTTAATGCTTCACTTCTTGTTTTCATTTATCTCCTTTTCAATCAGAGAACCGTCCCTCTGATTGATTTTCTCTTACAACATCTAACAGGTCCCTTGTTTCTGCAATCTGATATGTTGCATATTTCAGAACGTCTTCCTCTTTCTTTCTGTTGATCCACACGGCTTTTATCCCTGCATCATGAGCGCCAATAACATCGGTATTATACGTATCTCCGATAAACAGGATGTCTTCTTTTCTCTCCTCGGGATGTTCTAAAAGTACCGCATCTACAGCCATATCAAAGAACTCCCTGCAAGGCTTGATCTTTCCGAAGTCAGCACTTGACCATACATTTGAGAAATACTGTCCTATCCCAAAACGGTCAAGTACCACCCAAAGAGACTTTGCCGTGAAACCGCTGTTGGATAAGACATACATGGGTATCCTGTCCTTTTCAAATTCATCAAGCATTTCCTTTACCCCCGGGATATGCTCCATATCATTACACAGCATCAGGAAGTCTGCCTCCTCTTCAGTAGTCATGCTGACTACTTCACCGCCGTATTTTTCTGCGTATAAAGGAAGTTCATCCTTTACAAAAGGAAACTCCTTTCCCTCTTTATGCTTATTCTGAAAATGCACAAATAATTCTTCTCCGAATTTGCAGATATCTTCTAAAGAACATTTATCCTTATAATGCTTCTCCCATAAGGGCTTTAATCCACAATTAAAATCTATTGTTTTAATATTTAGCAGTGTTTCAAAGAAATCAAATATCAATATCATATTATTCTCCGCAACTCTTTTCTGCCCTAAACTGTGCCGCAAGATTTTTTAGGTGTTCCACAATGTTTGGATTCCATGAAATCATCTGTGGTAGCTTTTCACAAGGAAACTCTTCGCAAAGACCGCAGAATTTTGTATGATGTTCTTTACAGCATGCATGTATCTTACACACTCCCGATTCTGCCCATTCCGGAACACGTCCGTCCGCTTCTATGCATCCGGGGCATATACCTTCCAGCTTTTTCTTGCATCCCGTACAACATTCACCACATGCTGTAATAGTATCATAATCTATCATTGCTTTAACCTCATTTCTTCCATGCCCATCTCAACCAGTCCTGTGCTCTCAAAACCTACTGATTCATACAGCTTTTTCGCCACGGTGTTTCCAGGTGTTACTCCCGTATATATGTCCACCTGTCCGAATTTATCTCTTACAAATTCCAGTCCCAGTTTCAGAGCCTTCCTGCCATATCCTTTATTCTGATACTTATGGTCTATCATGAATTCCCAAAGAGTATAATATCCTTTTACTTCATAATATCCCATCATGATAAAACCTACAATGATATCATTATCGTATATTGCAAAAGGATATGCTGTCTCCGAATACACATACGCCCGTGAAAGCGATTCTGCATTCGAGATCACATACTTTTCCTGGCCTTCAGCTACCCGCAATGCAAGTACTTCTTCAAGGTTTTCTCTTGTTACAGGTTTTAATCTAACCATCCTGGCTCCTTATTCCTTATCAGTCTTTTGCTGTTTCATCCGGATATTCCCAAAAACCTCCCTTATGGAAATTCTCATTTCCCAGGGGTTTTGCTGTCAATTTAAAAATCACACATCCATCCGGACAAACAATAGTTTTGGTATATTTGCTGTCTCCGCCTAGGTTTTCAAGATCTCCGCCACTTCGCACGGCTTCCATCAGCGGATACAGCATCATCATGGTTTTGGAACAAATTCCATATCCGTCCTTATTTACCGGGCAGCCATAGGTACATGTATACTTATCACCAATTTCCTCCCCGTTTCGGCAATACCTTTCGGTATGATCTCCATGAAGGAAACCTGTAACCTCAACAGTAAACTCGTATTCTTCATCATACCACTTCTTCATAATCAACCTCCAATGTGACAATGGGGACAGTTCTTTTTGTCACATTTTTCATTTTATGTATATTTTGTTAGTACACTTTAAGAATGAATAGTTACCTTAACCTCTTTGACATAAATAACAACAAGTCATCATCATTTACGCATGGAGCATACTGATCCAACTGCTTTCCCTGATACCACACTCCGCTGCCGTCGGGTATATAGCCACGCTTTACATAAATCCTCTGGGCTGCTCCATATCCCGAATGACATCCCACTGCCAAAAATACCGTATCGGATATCTTAGCTGCCTCTACTTCAGCCACATCAAGGAGTTTACTTCCGATTCCCTGTTTATGAATATGGAAGAATACTCCAAGATCTACAATCTCAGGATATCCCTTTCCTGCAAAAGGTCCTTCATGGGGATGCAATACAAGAGTACATATCCCGCTCACTTTTCCTTCATATTCAGCTACAAATACGATTCTTTCACCATTTTCCTGTTCTTTATAATAATTCTCATATGTTTCAATCTGCGGATGCCAGCCATATGACATATAGGTATCATAATAAACCTTCGCATCCTCAGGCACCATGCTTCTAATACTTAACTTTTCGTCCTTATAATAAACCATATTAATTCTCCTCCTTAAAACCCAAGAAATTCCTTAAGTCCCTCTTTTTCTTTCAGTTCTTCAGCCTTGAATCCATAACGTGATGCTGATGACAGTGTAACAAGGTTTTCAAGGAATTCATCATATTTTAGATCAAACCATTCCTTTGGTATCTTATTACACATTGTCCCACCATCGTTATGACCGTTTCCCCCGTTCCATGCCTCATCAAGTTCCGCATAATATATCCCTGCTTCATCTCTTTTGATACAATACCATGAAACCCAGTCTTTCATTCCTTCGATTTCTTTTCCGCACTCTCTGTGAGGTATCGAATATTCTTTTTCTGAATATCCCGGTTTACCCTTTTTTGCGTTTCTTTCATATATCATGAAGATTGTAAATTTCATATCACTTTTCCTCTAATATAATCCCAATCCGGGCAACGAAAATAATTACTGTTAGGTAATTCACAATCCCTGTTCCATGGTCTGTTATATACCATTACTTTCAGCTCAGGTAAATGATCAAAAAACCTGAATGCCATCGGTGAGTCTTCTATGGCATAGTCGAACTTCATCTTGTAGAAATCATCTAATTCAAGATTATAATCATTTTTCTTATAAAACAGATCTCTTCCATACTTGTTTAAAAAGAACAAATTCACACGCTCTAATCCATGTTCGTCAAGCCACTGCTTTGAGACCTCGTATGTACTGTATGGTCTGCCTGTAATGATATCAACTTCATACCCACGGTCGATCCATTCATTGATAACCTTCGAAGCCCCGGGCGTCTCTTCAAACGAAAGCAGTACCTCGGGAAGATGTCCTTCTACCATGAGCTGCTGATACTCATCATCCGTAAGCTTAAACGAATCCTGAAGATTAAAGAAACGCACCTCTTCGTAAGGAACTGTCTTCCCGAATAATCTTTCAGCTATCCCGGTAAAAGCTCTGGCAGTCTCGCAGAGACAGTCATCATAATCAATGTATATCTTCATTTCAGATCTCTCCTTTAGCAAAGAGGTTGTCTTTACCCATACCGCATACATACCGGTTACTGTCATACTTATGGCAGAAGTCAAGAAATCCTTCTCTCTGTTCCGGATCATTCATGATCTTCACCAGTATTTCGTTTGGTATTGTTCTGGCAAATGCTCCGGGTCCTGCCAGAGAGATATTCTTAACACCGCATTCCGTTAATATTCTCTCCAGTTCATCCGGCATAAAGTGGTATGAAATACTCCACGGTACTTCACCGTTATCATACGCCTTCTTTGTTTCTTCAACATCACAGAGCAGCCCGCTCTCATATGTTTCTATCAGTTTTTCTTCGTTAAAACTAAAGCCTTTAATCATCTGCTCTCTGCTTGCGATGCACCACTGCACCCATGCATTATCGCAGTTCTTATCCAGTATAAACTGGTTCTTCTGTATCGGATTTGCGAGGTAAGGCAATGCTCCGAGCCTGCTTGATACACTTATGATTATTCTCTTTTTTGCTATTCTCACCAGTTCTTTTATGGTTCTTTCCTGATCCGGATAGGTATAGGATATCGGTGCATCAAAAGACATCACCAAGTCAAATGACTTATCTTCATATGCCGACAGATCCTCTAAAGCTCCCTTAACAAAAGTTATCCTTTGAAGTACGCCTTCTTTTTCGGCTATCTCTTTAGCCTTATCGATCATAGGCTGTGATATATCAAAATGTGTTACCTGAATCCCGTGCTTTGCAAGAAGTATGGAAAACCTGCCGCTTCCTGCACCTCCGTCAAACGCAGTCTTTATTCCGTCCAAACTGCTCAATAATTCCTTTTCAATATGTGCCTTCTGCACTATATCATCTATGAAAGTCTGCTCTCTCTCAGCCTCAAGCTCACCCTTGTCCGGCTGGTTCCACATCCTTTCCGAGATTTTTGTGCTATATTCCTTATTCATTTTTTAAATATATCCTCTTTTAATTTTCTTGTTATTTCCTGTACTTCCTGATCTATTGATTTCCCTCTCTTCTC
>JAEEGF010463730.1_pt1 | contig 13050 bp, 10 predicted proteins | sample 9134171 | NCBI WGS metagenome assembly JAEEGF01 (sample SAMN16246542, study PRJNA631951) | gut metagenome | biome: gut microbiome; feature: rumen; material: AP-attached | host: Bos | place: Iran: Karaj | collected 2018-10
CGAAATCGAATGAAAACGCCCGATTTCTTCGATGAAATCGGCAATTTTTGAGAAACCACAAACATCATTATTATTAAAAACTAAAAACTTGTTATTATGAAGAAATTGATTTTTCTGGCAGTCCTCTGCCTGCTGGCTAGCGCCAGCCCCGTGAGCGCACAGCTTATCATCCGCAACAGCGGCCATAAACCGTGTCACTACAAGACGGTTTTATAGTGGAAAAGGGTGCGACATTCGCAGTATATCCCTCTTGTTTTTAATAATAATTGTGATGATTTGAATTATTAGTTGTATTTTTGCGATATAAACCAAAAACGAATTGAATATGAAACGAATAGTTCTTTTTTCATTTCTTTTCCTGCTGGGCATGACCCAGGCGGTGGCTCAAGAGGGTTGGGAGGAATGGCTTTCAGATTATCTTCCGATTGTTCGCGAGGGTGTGAAATGGGTCAATGAGAAGGTGATTGTCAATCACGGTGACACAACTTGTTACTATTATTCTTATGAGTTCTGTGGCAATGACACCCAGACAAATCTGCCTGGTCAAATCAATAATGCCTGTTATTACTATACAGGGGAGAACCTGAATACAGAACAGGACAGTCTGATAGCTGGGTTGAGGGATGGATTCGGAGAGGTTACATTCTTCAGGAATCATGCCTATGCCAAGATGCAATCTGAGGGCAGGGTACTGATCGACTTGCCGATGTATTTAGATGGCGGAACCCGAACCCTTTACGACTTTAGGCCCATATTTGAAGATGAGTGCCTAGGTTTTTTTCTATGGTGTCAAGAATACGCAGTAATGGGTCCTTTTCTGACCGAAGATAATTTCATAGTAATTGAACCGATTACCATTGGGAGCTGTAGTTGCAGCCGATTTGTCTATTTAGATGAGCAAGGTCGGCCTTTGGCTTACATTGTTGAAGGCATCGGTTTTGACAGTTATGATCTGGGTGATTTGCTGACACCGTTCACGCGCAAGCCCGACCCTGCTGCCGACTATCAGGAGTGGTGCGGTTTGAGCCATGTGGTGAAGGACGGCAAAATCATCTACAAAGGCATGCGCTACCGCCATGGCGCCTTCGATGGCATTGACGAGGTGGTGGCCGACAAGTCGCCGCGCCGTCCGCAGGACGACAACTACTACAACCTGATGGGCCAGCCCGTGGGCAAGGACGTCCCCACCGCCCCCGGCATCTACATCCACAACGGCAAGAAAATCATCGTCAACCATTAAAAACATTCATGTTATGAAAAAGACAATACTTATCACATTACTAGCCCTGCTGGGGATGACCCAGATGGTGGCCCAGGAATACGAGTATGTGCCGTTCGTTCGCGAGGGTGTCAAGTGGGTGTATGCTTTCTGCGGTGATTATCAGCCAATGTCAGATACACCTTCTGAAGTTTCGTATCTGAACCTTGAGTTCAAGGGTGATACGGTCATTAATGGCAAGACCTATAAACTCATGCACAAGTATCATGGTGAATCCATCAATAGCGAAAGTGACACGGTACCTGTCTGTATGCGTGAGGAGAATAAAGTGGTATATGCTCTGGTTCCCGATGGGAAGACTTATTACGACTGTCCAATATATGGAAACTATTGGAAGCCCAGTGACTTGGAAGCGATCCGAGATGGAAAGGAGTTCATACTATATGATTTCAAAAATCCAATAGCCTACTGGATGGATTTTGCAAATAGTTATATGACTACTTTTGAGCTTATTTTTACAAATATTATTACAATTGGCAATCATCATGTAAAAAGATATGGTGGTGATATTCAATATTTAGGTGGCATAAGAGTGATTGAGGGTATTGGCATGGAAGCCCGAAACACTTATCCCCTGTCCTTTTTTCTGCCGATGTATGCGGGTAATTCTGGATACATGGCAGTTCAATTGATTCATGTCATAGAGGATGGAGAGATTATCTATGATCCTGATGATTATGATTGGAATGAAGAAGTAAAAGATCGGATCGGTTACAGGTATGTGCCGTTCGTTCGCGAGGGCGTGAAGTGGGTGTACTACTATAACAACCCCTTTGCAGATGGAGTTTTAAATATGCCTGAGGGTGTGCAGTACTACTCATTTGAGTTTAAAGGAAGCAAAGTCATCAACGGAAAGGAATACAAGCCCGTATTGTTGAAAAGCTATAATGCTAATGGCGAGTCAGTAGATCTGGATTTTGTTCCAGCTTATCTTCGTGAGCAGGATAAGGTGGTCTATGCCTTGCTGCCTGAAGGCAACTGGTATCCTCAGTGTCCTGTTGGCTTGGGCAAGTATGTAGGGTATGAAGGCATTTCTGGTAACGTCATTCCAGATGAAGAGTTCATTCTGTATGATTTTAATGACCCGATTGAGCTGTATGATGGTTTGTTCCCCCCAATATGGTGGGATGAGTATGAAATGTATATTGATCAAATCATCTATAATAATACCGATATGCTCTCGATAGGTGATAGATCAAGAAAATGTCATCACTATCGCACGATTCACTATAATGATGATAGAATAATAGAAGGTATCGGTTACGATGGTTACGCGGGCTTCCCCTTGTTCTATTTTGAAAAACTAATTGCGGGATTTCAGGTGGATTACCGTTTAAGTCATGTAGTCGAGGGTGACGAGATCATCTACAAGGGTATGTATTATAATCCTGACATCCACGTAGGCATCGACGAGGTGGTAGCCGACAAGTCACCGCGTCCGCAGGACGACAACTACTACAACCTGATGGGTCAATCCGTGGGCAAGGACGTCCCCACCGCCCCCGGCATCTACATCCACAACGGCAAGAAAATCATCGTCAGATAGCGTGATGCTCGCCTTGCTCGCGGTTTAGAGTTTAGGGTTTAGTGTTTAGTGTTTAGAGAGGCTCCGCACCCGATTTGCCTCACGCCAAGACGCCCTATGCTCGCCTTGCTCGCAGTTTAGAGTTTAGAGTTTAGTGTTTAGAGAGGCTCCGCACCCGATTTGCCTCACGCTAAGACGCGTGATGCTCGCCTTGCTCGCAGTTTAGGGTTTAGAGTTTAGGGTTTAGAGGGGCTCCGCACCCGATTTGCCTCACGCTAAGACGCGTGATGCTCGCTGCGCTCGCAGTTTAGGGCTTAGCGTGAGGGCGTACAGTGGCGGCCACACCAAGGCGAGGCCCTACAGAATGGGAGTGTAGCGAGCATCACGCTCGCTATTGTTTTTTTCAAAAAATCATAAAAAGGTCGGTATTGTGCCTGATTGTTTCCATTTATTGTGTATCTTTGTAAGTTAAACACAAAACCTCTTACAATCATGGCAGTACAGCGACTCACACAAGAACAGAAGCAAACGCAACGCTTGGCACTGGAACAGCAACGCCTGTTGGGCCTGGTGCTGGAAAAAAGCGATGCCGAGATGGCCGAGTTTATCGACAACAAGGTCAGTGAGAATCAGGCGCTTGAAAAGGTGTCGGACGATGAAGACAATGAGCAGAACCCCGAGAACAACAGCCGTGCCGCCGACGAAAGGCGCGCTAACGACGACAGCGTCAACGAGAACAGCGGTGACGATGATGCCGTGGCTTGGTATCGCTTCATTGCCAACAACCATAGCCGTGACGACGAGTATTATGCCCCCACTGCGGTGAGCGAGAAGACCTTGCAGGAATACCTCGCCGACCAGCTGGGCGAGCTGGAACTCGACGAGACCCAGCAAATCATTGCCAACGCCATCGTGGGCAACCTGGAGGATAGCGGCTATCTGCGCCGTAGCGCTTCGGAGATTGCCGATGACGTGACCTTCAACGATGGCTATATGGTCGATGCCCAGCAGGTCGAGGAGATGATAAAAGTGGTGCAGTCGCTGGATCCGGCAGGTATCGCCGCCCGTGACCTGCGCGAGTGTATTCTGCTGCAACTGCGCCGCAAGCCGCACAGCGAGAATGTGGACCTCGCCATCACCATGGTTGACAAGTACTTTGATGACTTTGCCGCCATGCGATTTGATGCGCTGGGGCGCAAGATGGGCGTGGAATCCAGCCGTCTGGAGGAGGTGTTCAAGCATGAAATCAGGCGCGGGTTGAATCCCTATCCTGGCAGCGCCTTCGGTTCCCGCAACGACGGCAACCAGCAGGTGACACCCGACTTTGACGTCGAACTTGACGGGGAAACGGGCCGCTTGACGGTCACCCTGCGCAACAATATCCCTGCCCTGCAAATCAGCGAGAGCTACGCGTTGATGAACGATAGATACAAGAAGAGCTCGAGTACCCTGAGCGTGAGCGAGAACAAGGACAAGAAACGCATCCAGGACGCCTATCAGCGCGCCAGCATGTTCATCGAGGTGCTCAAGCAGCGTCAGGAAACGCTGTTCAACACCATGAGCGCCATCGTCAAGTGCCAGCAGGAGTATTTCTACAGCGGTGACGAGCGCGACCTCAAACCACTGGGACAGAAACAGATAGCCGACATGATTGGGAAGGACGTCTCGGTCGTGTCGAGGGCGGTGAGCAACAAGTATGTGCAGCTGCCGTGGGGCGTGAGGAGTCTGAAATCGTTCTTTGGCGAGGACATCAACGGAGCGTCAAGGCACGAGGTGTATGACGACCTGAAGAAGATTGTCGATGCCGAGGACAAGCGCCATCCGCTGAGCGATGACGCCCTGTGTGACCGCCTCAAGGAACTGGGTTACCAACTGGAGCGTCGCACGGTGGCGAAGTACCGCACTACGCTCAATATCCCCAGCAGCACTGTCCGTCGCAAAATGGCCAAATGAGTTAGACTATAGACAAAAAACCGATAATGCCAATTACAAGATTCACAGTCAATAAATGCATCGCGGGACTGGCCCATTTCCTGTCCACGGCGTTGACCCCGCTGATGATGCCCACCTATGGCGTCTTCCTGGCGCTGTGGGTGTCGGTGTTGTGCCTGCTGCCCTATGGCACCCGTGTGTCGGTGCTGCTGGTGTGCATGGGCATCACTTGCATCCTGCCGCTCATCTTCTTGAGTGTGCTGCGGCATCTCAAGCTCGTCAAGGACCTGCACGTCAACATTCGTGAGCAACGCCTGTTCCCTTACCTGTTTACGGCCCTGTGCTATGCTGTGGCGGCCTATTACCTGTATTACTGCCATTCGCCGCAATGGTTCATGATGTTCATGGTGGGCTCGGCGATTACTGCGCTGCTCATGGCGCTGATTAACCTCAAGTGGAAAATCAGTGCCCACATGGCGGGCATCGGTGGCGTGATAGCGCTCATTTATCAGATTCATGTGATGGGATTGAGTGCCTTTGACCTGCTGTGGCTGCTGTGTCTCTCAATAGTGGTGGCGGGTGCGCTGGGTTCGGCAAGGCTGGCGCTCAGGCGTCATGACATATTGCAGGTGTTGGCTGGCGTTGTGCTGGGTTTCCTGTGCGTGATGCTGACGATGAGATTTCTAGGATAAAATAATATAAACAGCCGTTGGTTCTCGGCTCTGAAAAGGGGCCGCTAAACCTGCTAACGGCAGACTAAAAGTTAACGACCGATTATGAACAAAACATTCAATTATACCAGGCGTAAGACCGTGAGCGTCCCCGTGGGTGGTATCGCGATGGGAAGCGACTACCCGGTCAGGGTACAGACGATGACTAACACACCGACCGACGATATTGAGGCGAGTGCGGCTCAGTGCCAGCGTGTCGCCTACAGTGGCGCTGAATATGTCCGTCTCACCGCTCAGGGCGTGAAACAGGCCGAGAGCATCGGATTGATTTCGCGCCTGTTGCGCTCACATGACTGCAACATTCCCCTCATTGCCGACATCCATTTCAACCCCAAGGCAGCGTTGGCTGCAGCCAGCGTGTGTGAAGGCGTCCGCATCAACCCCGGCAACTTTGTTGATCCTGCCCGCACGTTCAAGCAGCTGGATTATACCGACGAGGAATACCAGGCCGAACTGGACCGCATTCATGACGAATTGTTGCCCTTTATCGCCGTGTGCCGTGAACATGGCACCGCTGTGCGTCTGGGTGTGAATCACGGCTCGCTCAGCGACCGCATCATGAGCCGCTACGGCAACACGGCCGCAGGTATGGTCGAGAGCGTGATGGAGTTCCTGCGGGTTTTTGTTCAGGAGCAGTTCATGGATGTCGTCATCTCGATGAAGGCTTCCAATGTCGTGGTCATGGTCGAGGCTGTGAGGCGTCTGGTTGACGCCATGGACAAGGAGGACATGCATTTCCCGCTGCATCTGGGCGTGACCGAGGCCGGATTTGGCGAGGATGGCCGTGTCAAGAGCGCCGTGGGCATTGGCGCCCTCATGGCCGAGGGTTTGGGCGATACCATCCGTGTCTCGCTCAGCGAGGAGCCCGAGGAGGAAGTGCCTGTAGCTCGCAAACTGGTGGACTACATGGCTCAGCGCCAGGGACATGAGCCTATCGAAGGCGATTACAGTGAGGGCTATGACTATCTGTGTCCCGAGCGGCGATTGACTGTCGAGGTGAACAACCGCATCGGCGGTTCTTGCCAGCCGGTAGTCATTGCGGGTTATCGGCCCGACCAGCTCGACGATGCTGCTTTGCAGCCCGATTTTTACTATAGCGCCGACGGACTGATTGACGGCATGCATCAGTTTTTAGTACCTTTTAACAGTTGGAAGGGAGAACGCAACGTCTATCCCTTGCTCACACTGGGCGAGTGGGACCGTTGCCCGTCAACGCCATTGCGTTTCCTGCAACTGCCCGCCACTACGCCCGCCAGTAAACTGGAATTCCTGCGCGGCCGCAGCGACACGGTTCTGGTCATCACTCCCGTGGGTATCAATATCCCCGGTGAACAGCAGGCGTTGACCCATGCGCTTGACAAGGCAGGTATCAACTGCCCCGTCATTTTGCGCAACACCTATACCGACAGTTCCAACGAGTGGCTGCAGGTCAAGGCGGGTGCCGACTTGGGCGCTGTGCTGCTCAACCGTCGCGCCGACGGCATCTGGCTCGAAGCCCCCAACTGCCACAGCGGCGGCGAGGTGGTGCGCTATGCCTTTGTTATCCTGCAGGCGGCGCGTCAGCGCATCAGCAAGACGGAGTTTATCTCCTGCCCGGGCTGCGGCAGAACGATGTTTGACCTGCAATCGACCGTGCAACGCGTGCAGCAGGCAACCGCCCACCTCACGCATCTCAAAATCGGCGTGATGGGCTGTATCGTCAATGGACCCGGCGAGATGGCTGATGCCGATTATGGTTATGTGGGTGCTGCTGCGGGCCATATTAGCCTGTACAAGGGCAAGGAGTGCGTCGAGATGAACATTCCTGAAGAGGATGCCATCGACCGCCTTGTCGAACTGATTAAACAGAACAACGACTGGCGTGAGCCCTAGCGTGGAACAGCGCCATTATCCTGATAACAAAAGCATGACAATGAAGACTTTACAATATCTTGCACTCTTGTTGTCGCTCACCATGGCGATGGCTTCGTGCAGTGGTGACAGTTTCAAGATTGATGGCAAACTCGCTAATTTCGACAGTGGTATGGTGAGGGTGATTTTCCCCACCGACTCGGGTATGGTCGATGAGTGGGTCAATGTGGACAATAAAGGCAAATTCTCCTATAAGGGAGCGGTGGCCGACCCCGTCATCGTCAGTCTCCTGGATAGTCGCAGTCACTTGCTGGTGATGCTCGTGGCGACTAGTGGTGACCACATCAAGGTCAAGGGAGATGCCGCCCAGCCCAAAACGATAAAAATCAAGGGTAGCAAGGTGAACGAGGATTGGCAACTCTTCCGTGACGAGCATGCCACTTTTTACTCCAATCCCAATCCTAGCCGCCTGAATGCCGCTATCGAGAAATATGTGCGTGAACACCCTGCCGATATGCTCTCCACGGTACTGCTTATGGCGGATTACAGAGACTACGGTGACGGTGAAAAGGTCAATGCAATGCTCAAGGGGATAGAAGTCAAGGCTCGGCCTGGGTCGTTGGTCCAGTCGTTTGAAGGAAACTCGGTGCGTGCCCGTGGCAAGGGTCTGCCGCACATAGTAACCCTTACATTGCTCAAGCATGGCGGTGATTTTGAGGAAATCAGCTTGGTTGACCACATGACGCTCATCAGTTTTTGGGCTAATCCGCAGGACAACCGTTCGGCATTGATTAACAAGCTGAGTGGTGCGGGAGAGGATATCCGTGTCATTGATGTCCTCACCGAGAGCGACACCCTGCGTTGGCATCAGACTATTGCCGCTGACCCCAAGGAATGGAAACACTATTGGGCTCCGGGCGGACCCCTGGAGCAGGGCGTCCAGTTGCTGGGTATCAAAACATTGCCGTGGTATGCTGTAACCGACAGCACGGGCCATGTCACTTATTCGGGGCCTAACCTGGATGCCGCCCTAGGGAAAGTCACAGTCAAGTCTGAACAATAAAATCAAGAAAGGGAAAGGTATATGAAATCAGATTCTTGGAGACTGTCCGTACTGTTGCTTTTTCTGATGTTTGGCGTGGCCACAATGGCTGCGCGGCAGATTGGAAACCGCCATCAAGGCAGCGCTCCCGCGCTTGACGGGAGCATCTATGTGTTGACCTGCTACATATCCGAGACGGGATGGACCGACACTGAGTATGAGCAGTATAGTGCCATGATTCAGGAGGCTGAGGATTGGCTGGTGGCACAAGCTGCCACCTATGGCAAGGAAGTGTCGTTCCAGAATGGTGTGTACGGCATTGAAACGCCGTTGCTGTATGACAACATCGTGAGCGGCAATGGGGTGGGGGATGAGCCCGTGGATTTGGTTTCCAAACTGATGCCCAAAATTGGCTATAAGAATGGGCTGGAGTTCGTTGATTGGGTTCACAAGAATACCGACTGCACCGGTTGCCTGGTGTTGATTGCCGCCAATAAGCCCGGCAGGGGCTATTCGATGGCTTATAAAGATGAGTATGACAGGAAGAAGTACTTCCTGGAGGGTACGATACTTTATACTTCCTACGAGGAAGGGGTGCCAGGCTGTGCAGCAGGCATCGCCCATGAGTTGTGCCACCTGTTTGGAGCCGAGGACTTGTATGCCACGTTCATACAGACCGCCGAGAACGAGGCGCGCGCCCGGGAACTGTTCCCCGACGATATCATGCTCAGGGTCTCGTACGACATCAGTACCCAGAAGATTGACAAGTTGACAGCCTGGCTAGTAGGCTTGACCGACGATATGGAAGACTGGTACATGTCATTTCTGTATGAATAACTAAAGTCTAAGGTCTAAAAACATAATAGTTATGTTAGCGAGAACGATAGCAGCAGCCGTGCAAGGCATCGACGCCATCCGCGTCGAGATTGAGGTGACTGTGGACTGGGGCTCAGGGTTTATGGTTATCGGATTGCCCGACACGGCCGTCAAGGAGAGCGCCGAGCGCGTGCGTTGCGCCATGCAGCAGACGGGCTTCAATTTCCCGGGCAAGAAGGTGATGATCAATATGTCGCCTGCCGACATCAAGAAGGAAGGCTCGGCCTATGACCTGCCGCTGGCGGTGGGCATCCTGGCGGGTGACGAGAAAATCAGCACCGACAAGTTGGACCGTTATATGCTCATGGGCGAACTCTCGCTCGACGGCAGTCTGCGGCCCATCAAGGGCGCCCTGCCCATGGCAATCCTGGCGCGTGAACTGCATCTTGACGGCTTTATCGTTCCGCGTGCTAACGCTATGGAGGCCGCTGTGGTTAACAACCTCAACATCTATGGCGTGGATAACCTCGTCGAGGTGGTGCAGTTCCTCAACGGTGACATCTCGCTCACGCCCACTGTCGTGGATACCCGTGCCGAATTTGCCAAAGCACAGGGCGTTTTCCCCTACGATTTCGCCGATGTCAAGGGACAGGAGAACGTGAAACGCGCGTTCGAGGTCGCCTGTGCCGGAGGGCATAACATCCTGCTGGTGGGCAGCCCGGGCTCTGGCAAGTCAATGATGGCGAAGCGCCTGCCGTCCATCATGCCGCCGCTCACGCTGAGCGAGGCGCTCGAAACCACCAAAATCCATAGCGTAGCGGGCAAACTGCCCCAAGGCACCACGTTGATGACCGTGCGCCCGTTCCGCAGCCCGCACCACACCATCTCGCCCGTCGCTCTCGTCGGTGGCGGCAGTTTCCCCATGCCCGGGGAAATCAGCCTGGCGCACAATGGCGTACTCTTTCTTGATGAGCTACCTGAATTCAATCGCTCCGTTTTGGAAGTGATGCGGCAACCGTTGGAGGACAGGATAATAAGTATTAGTAGAGCGAAATATTCGACGGAATATCCCGCCTCGTTCATGCTCGTGGCGAGCATGAATCCGTGCCCGTGCGGGTACTATGGGCATCCTAAGAAGAAATGCGTCTGCAACGAGTACCAGCGCACCCACTATATGAGCAAGATTTCGGGTCCGCTGCTCGACCGCATCGACCTGCAGATCGAGGTCCAACCCGTCGATTTTGACCAGATGTCGAGTAAAGCCCCAGGCGAACCAAGCGCCGCCATCCGCCAGCGTGTCATCGCCGCCAGGATGCTGCAAGAGCGCCGCTTCAAGGACGAACCCGGCATCCACTGCAATGCCCAAATGACCCCCTCGCTATTGCACAAATACGCCGAGCCCAACGCCGCCGGATTAGAGAAGTTGAAAGACGCCATGGAAAGGATGAACATGAGTGCAAGAGCCTACGACCGCATCCTCAAGGTCGCCCGCACCATTGCCGACCTCGAAGGCACCGCCGACGTCCTCGACCACCACATCATGGAAGCCATCGCCTACCGCAACCTCGACCGCCCAAGCTATATGGGTAGCAGCTTGTAATATAGCCAGTGTATATTGACCCTACAAGCACTTCTTATCCGGTACAATGACCTATAAGTTATATTTTAGTTCTGCTTTTCAAATTCAAACCGCATGGTTTCATCTAAAGCTAAAAGCGTCATATCCGCAAAATAGGGAGATAATGAGTTTATTTGATATGTAATAAATTCTCCATCAGCAAGAAATGTATTAATGTACCGTCCAAATACCTTAAAGGTTCCTTCATGTGAACCGAATCTTTCTGACCAATCTTGGAAAGAAAAATTATGATTAAAAGTTACGGTTATTCCATATTGAGAAAATTCGGCTTTTGATAAATCATACCAAGTATCATCTATTTTTAATCTACTGGATTTCCATTTGCCAAAAATGTCATTTGGATTAAATACTGGTTCTTCATGATCAATGTCATAAATAATCTCATCATTATTTTCAAAAATACTCAAATCATTATTTGATGATTGTGTAATACTAAGTTTACTTTGTTCCTTTTCATAAAAAGTTTGTACTACTTCAATTGCCTTATTTGTAGAAATTTTGAAAAATTCTCGATTATCATTTACATGGCAACCACACTCCTCTAAAAAATTGTGTATCTGTTGTTCTGCAGAATTACAGTCAATAAACGATTTATAAAAAACCAAAATAAATGGAGTCGGAACACCTGTAGAAGAAGATAGTTCTTTTGCTCTCTCATCGGGATCCCTTGTGGTCTTTCCTATTTTCACTAATCCATCATATGATGAGTTAATCATAACATAGATGTAACCTCTATTTGATTCATGTGTTTCAATTGAGTCGGAGGATTCATCAGTCAAATTCCACATATTTTGTTCCGGCATGGAATGCCCATCAATAAACGTAAAAATCTCATGATATGCACGAATTTTTGTCGTCGTTACACCATTGTGATTTTCTTTTGAGATAATTTCATATTGGCCATCAGTGCTTAAAATAAATAGTTCTTGTTCGACATCACATTGTTTGTAGTGAGCTGCCATCGCAATATAGTTTATACAATCATTTTCATAGTCATATGCAAATTTTCGTCTACTTATCTCTGACTGCTTAATGTCACTATCAATGATGTCTGCACATCTACTTTGATAGTTGATAATCTTCTTCATAGTACTGTCAATTCGGCATGTTTTATTAGCAAATCTAAAATAATCATCAATTTCTCCAAAGCTAATGTCTTTGAACGGCGTAAACATGAAAACACTATAGCCATCAAATTCACAATCACAAAGCAGATCATTAAAAAACACAAAGTGAAACTTCTCTACGTCAAGTATTTTATCTTCGCCTAATGTATCAGCAGTACAAGTGCAATTAAACACCCTTTCCACAAATTGCCTACTTATCGTCTGTTCTATAATTCCATTTGCAATATCTGATAATAAGCCAATGCGCTTTAATCCCCAAATAGAATATTGGTTCGATCTCATTTTGGCAATGAGTCTATCCTTATCTTTTATTGTCATGGCTTTCCCATCATGTCTCAATAAGAAAATCAACTTATCAGTAAATAGTTCTGAAAAAGCCATTACATCGCTATCATCGGTAAAAACCACATTTTTTGACTGATTGTCATTATATAACTGGATATAGAGTTCACCTGTTTTATATCCTAAAGATGTTATGATATCATCATAATCATGATTCATATAAGCCCCCTTTTCAATAATCTTTAATTTTAGGCCACCTGGATATCTTAACCATCCATCACTGTCAAACTCCATTTTTTCTTCAAGGTTTTCAGAAGTTTCTTTCCTTTCACATTCGTCTTTTTGCTCGAGTGTGGAGTTATTCCTTTTCTTAAATATGTCTGACCAGAATCCCATAATAACGAAGTTTCAATATTTCACTTAATTGGTCTGCAAATATCGTCATTATTCTTAGCATTAGCAAGAAATGTTAGCCTATTTACTACTTTTGCTATTTATGGCGCTTATAAATAAAGCGCCCCGTGACACTGAAAGCAGACACGGGACGCAGCAGGAAGCAGTTGATTGAAGCAATTAGAATTTCATTTAAATTGTGTCTGCGGCAATACGGATGCGGTCAGACAGGTCGTAAAGTGCGGCCTGTAGTTGCTTAGCCTCTTCGGGCGAGAACTCGTCTTTACCACCGTTGCCATTGATGCCGTCCATCTTGTGGTACAGCCAGCTGCTTGATTTGCCGAAGTAGCGGCGGGCGATGTCCCTCCATGTAATCGACAGCAGGATGTCCTGCAGCCTCATCTTCATAGTTGCCTGGCCATTGTTAGTTTCT
>JAEEGF011127875.1_pt1 | contig 13050 bp, 7 predicted proteins | sample 9134171 | NCBI WGS metagenome assembly JAEEGF01 (sample SAMN16246542, study PRJNA631951) | gut metagenome | biome: gut microbiome; feature: rumen; material: AP-attached | host: Bos | place: Iran: Karaj | collected 2018-10
GAAATGCAGAAGCTCGGCTACAAGGTGATTAGCGATGGTACCGACAACCACCTCATCGTGGTCGACATGACCTCCAAGGGCGTTTCCGGTAAGGAAGCCGAAGTGGCTATGGAAAAGGTCGGCATCTCCTGCAGCCGTTCTACGATTCCGTTCGATCCGCGTAAGCCGATGGATCCGTCCGGTGTCCGTCTCGGTACTGCCGCTATCACGACTCGTGGCTTCGATGAAGAAGACTCCCGCGAAGTGGCTCGCATCATCGACCGTTGCGTGAAGGCTAAGGACGACGATGCCGCTCTCGCCAAGATCCGCGAAGAAATCGTGGCTCTCTGCAAGAAGCATCCGCTTTATAAATAAGCTCGCTCGCGGAAAACATTTAAAAGCTCTCGGTTCAAAGCCGGGGGCTTTTTTTGTATAATTGAATTAAGTCAATGAAAAGAGAATGTTTAGGAAATGTGATGAAACGATTTGTTTTTATTCTTGGATTTGTTGCTTTGTTTTACGGTTGTAGTGATGAAACTAAAGTTCAAATTGCCCCATTCCATAATGATTTGGATGAGTCTGCCACGGAGGTGTATTCCGTATACGAACTGGGAAATTGCTCCAAGAATCGTAATGGAGATTCTGTATGGGTTATGCAGGATTCCGCTTTTTATATTTGCTTCGAGAATGAGTGGAATGCTGTGGAAACCGTCTTTGAAGATGTTTCGAGTTCTTCTGTAAAAAGTTCGGCATCTGGAAGAAGTTCGTCTTCTGAAAACCGTTCTTCCTCCGAAGGTGGTCCTGCTGTTAAAGAAAGCTCTTCGTCTAGAGAAGAAGCTACTTTGGACGATGACGATGTTGCGGATCCGGCAAAGGTTGTTTACGGTTCTTTAGAAGACCCTAGAGATGGAGCGGTTTACAAGACCGTGAAAATCGGAAATCAAAATTGGATGGCTGAAAATCTAAACTTTTTGAACGACACTATTTATTCCGGTTGTCTTCCTGAAAGTTATGGCGGTTGCGCAAAATATGGTAGAGGGTATATGTGGTTTTCTGCGATGGAATTAATGCAGAAGGTGAATTGCAGTGATGATTCACTTGATGTCGTTGAAGAATTTATTAATCCTCAGCATCGCGGAGTTTGTCCAGAAGGCTGGCACATTCCCAATAATGCAGAATGGAATACCTTGATTGATTATGTGGAGGCTCACAATGGCAAAGAAATGGCTGGTACAAGCCTTAAAACGGATGATTGGGTGGATGTCGATGGCCTGCCAAAGGGAACGAACCGCTTCGGTTTTTCTGCAAAACAGGGGGGACGTATGGATCCTGAACGTACCAGCAAAACTGCATGTGGCTATAATGGAATTATAATGACTTATGCCAAGTATCCCTCTGAAAATGCTCGTAAAATGTTCTCTCCGCGTGTTGATGATTATGATCATGTTGCTTATGGCGCGACATTTTGCAGTGCAGATGGATATATTTGGACTGTGGGCATGAGCGCACAATTCCATTATGATGAATTTGTTTATCCTGAACGCAGATACTTTGGCGGCTGTTATGTCCGTTGTGTGGAGGATAAGTGATGATTGAGAAAATTCTTTTTTTGTTCGTATGCGCTTTTTTGCTTTGTTGTGGCGAAACGGAAACAGTCTCGCGCCCGGTTGATGTGAGTTCCATTTATAATTTGGGTCGGTGTACAAAAGAAAGGGAAGGTGAACAGGCTTTTGTCGTAGACAAAAATTGCCTTTATACTTGTAAAGAAAATGACTGGGTTTCTGAAAATGGCGAGGATAAATCTTCTACTTCCTTAAAAACGCCCGCGTCATCTGATGATTCTAAAAAGGTTGAATCTTCCTGTTCTTCTACTGATGAACAGGTTGACGGCGAATCCAGTTCCTCTAAAAAGAGCGAAACTTGGGAATCGGATCCTTCGGCTTCAAGTAGTTCTTCAATCGCTCTGTCGTCTTCTTCAGTTGTAATTATCGACGAAAATGAGTTTTTAGACACACGAGATGGTCATGTCTATAAAACTGTGAAAATTGGAACGCGTACATGGATGGCCGAAAATCTGAAATACGCCTATAACGAAGGTAAGCAAAGTTTCTGCTATTTGGATCGCGAAGAAAACTGCGAATATTTAGGTAGGCTTTACACGTGGTCTGGTGCAATGGCCATGGAACAGAAATACGATAGCACTTATAAGGTAGAAATGAAATTGCCTCATCAGGGAGTGTGCCCTGAAGGTTGGCATGTCTCGACGGAAGACGACTGGAGTGACCTACATGCTCACGTAGATTTTGAAAATGGGAAAGAATCTGTTGGTGAAAACCTGATAGACAATGTGGGTTGGAATGTTTCGAATTATCAATACGGCGGTACGACAGTGAGCATGTTTGATTTTAATGAGGCGAATCGAAACAAGTATGGATTTGCCCTGCGTGCCGGATTTCGTTGGTATTCTGGAGATTACAGGGAAGCCGCGATAAGTTCGCTAGTATGGTTAGCGACAAATAATCCTTTTATTGAACATGTTGTTATGTCCGTTCGTGGCTTTGTCCTTGATTTGGTCTCCTGCGATTATGATGATTTCTTTTCTTATAGAGATTGCCTTGATGAAAATGGTGGTGTGACAAATAATTGGGACTATCGTGCGAAAAATTACAAATCTGAGGGTAAGTTTGTTCGTTGCGTTTCTGATACGTTTTTACCGGAAACTATATCTCTAGTGAAAACAAAAACAACTGCTGAAGGTGAGAGTGAATACGATGAGACTGCTCAAACTTTGTTGGACAAACGTGATGGACAAGTTTACAAAACGACGAAAATTGGAGAACAGGTCTGGATGGCTGAAAACCTGAATTTCAAGACTTCGGGCGGAAATGCCGACGATCTGGAAGGAAGCCTCTGTCTTGAAAACAAGGCGGAAAATTGCGAGGAGTTTGGTCGATTGTATAATTGGAATGCTGCCATGGATATTCCTCAGGAATATGAATCCGCTCGCTATTTGGTTTTGGAAGATTCAAGGCAGGGAATTTGCCCTGGAGGTTGGCATTTGCCACAGGATCAGGAATGGCAACAAATGATTGACTTCGTAAAGGCGGACTATGACGAAGAATCGTTCTTGGATGCTCTGCAGGACGAACCATATCCAAATACTTATGGACTATCTTTGCCTTTACCAACATCTGGTTTTGCTACAATGAAGGCTAAAGGAAACGATGTTGCGAAAAGCAAATATCTCTATTTTTGGACTTCATCAAACAGTGCAGAGATGTTCCTTGTTTTGGCTAGAGGATACAATGGTGTTGATATGGAACATGGTAAGCCTCGCTCCCCAAAACAGACCTTTGCCGCTGTCCGCTGCATAATGGACTAGTTTTTTTTCTTTACAAACTTATAGACATATTGTCCATAATTATGAAACTAGGGAATGTTATTCTGCCTTGGAAAAGGTTAGATTACGGGTAAGGAGTTTTATAGTATGGAATGTTTGAAGATTTCGCTTGGCGCAGCGGTTTCGTTTGCTGCCGTTTCCGCCATTTCCGCTTTTGCGGGCCCCATCACCACGGTACCTTGGAACGGTCACCCTGGTGCAGCTACCTTCACTTTTGACGACGGTTTGCATTCGCAGACAACGAACTTGACCTTCTTGGACAATATGCCAGATGTGTCGGTGACGTTCTTTGTGTGTACGAATACGATGGACTTTTCGACCAATTCGCAGCCGCACTTGAATTATGCAAAGAAGGGTCACGAAATCGGCAACCATACGATGAATCATAAGGATTTGACCAAGGAAGGCAACCCGGGTTCTGAAATTAGTGGTGCTGCCCAGAAGTTGCGTAGCATGGGCCTTGAAGCGACCTCTTTGGCGACTCCGTATTGCGCCCAAAACGCGACGGTCAAGAACGCAATTAACCAGGAACATTTTATTAGCCGCGGTTGCGGTGGTGGCGGCCTGACGGGCTGGGACAGCGAACCGGACTGGATGCAGATAGATTCTCACTACTGGCAAGGGAACGGCAGTACGGTCAGTGGTTTTAAAGGAAGCCTGGACCAGGCGGCCAGCGGCAGCAAGTGGCATGTGCAGCTGAATCATGGCGTTGCGGCGAACTGGGATATTATTTCTGCTGCTGACATCAAGACGCTGATTGAATACGCCGTGCAGAAGAATCTGTGGGTGGCGAGCTTCTCGACGGTGGGCGCTTACTTGCGCGCACACTTTACCATCGATAAGGCGACCGCGACGAACACCTCGACCGGCTTTACGGTCAAGTGGACGTCCCCGCATGCCCACATGCCGAAGAGCGTGCCGCTGCGCGTAAAGATTCAGGGCGCCCAGGGCAAGACTGTGAGCCAGAAGGGTAAAGAAGTCAAGCCGAATTCTGATGGCACGTATACGATTGAATTTATGGCGCTCGAACTCGAAGTTTCTGGCGAACCGATTGAAGTTAAGCCGTTCAAGGGCGCGATTGAAATTCCGGGAACGATCGAAGCCGAAAACTACGACACTTACGCCTACAGCGATGCTGACGGCAAGAGCGACGAAACGGGCTACCGTAGCGATGACGCTGGCATTGTGAAGGCGGGCGACGGCTATGCTCTCGGCTATACCACTGCAGACGATTACTTTGAATACACCCTTGACGTGAAGGCCGCAGGCAAGTACAAGGTGGTCATCAACGGCGCGACGGGTAATTCGATGGCATCTAGCGTGACGGTTTCCGTGGGCGACAAGAAGGTTCAAACCGAAATTCCTTCGCAAGGCGACTGGAACACTTATTCCGAAGTCGAAGCGGGCGAATTGGAACTGGCCGCAGGCAAGCAGACGCTCCGCCTGACCATCAATACCGATTACGTTAATGTGGACTGGATTAAGTTCGTGAGCGCCACGGCAGCGGAATCTTCTAGCTCAGAGACTCCGGAATCGAGTTCTTCGGGTACGACTGGTTTGTTGCAGAAAGTGAAACTTTCGGGCCCCGCAATGGTTCGCTGCCAGGTGTTCGATATGAACGGCAAGCTGATTAAGTCCGCGAATGTGATGGCCGCTTCTACAAGCGAAGCTTGGAATAGCATGAAGGCTGGCCTCCACGACGGCGCTTATATGATGCGCGTCGGCGACAGGGGCGTGTTCCAAGTGCGTAAATAAATAGATCAAAGAAAGAATTTTGCTCCCGAGATTAGATGACTCGGGAGCATTTTTTGATGGCTATAATTCTATATTGTGAATATGTTCGCAATCAAGGCGTGTGACATCTCGTTTACTTACCCCGGTGCGTCGGAAAAGGCGCTTGATTCGGTGAATCTCGAAATTCCCGAGGGCAGCTTCTTTGCGTTGCTGGGCCCGAATGGGGCGGGCAAGACCACGCTTTTGCGACTTTTATGTGGGCGGTTCTCGAAGTTCGCGGGATCGCTTGAAATTGCAGACGGCTTGCGCGGCAAGAACGGTTTTCTCGATCCGCTTGCTTGCGGAATCTTGCTTGAAAATCCGGGCATTTACCCCAAACTTTCGATTGCGGAATATGTCGATTATTTTGTAGGCTTTTATGCGGCGCGCAATCCCGAGTGGAATGAGTCTGCTGCCCGCGAACGCATCAAGTTGCTTTCGCAAAAGCTAGAGTTGCCGGATTCTGCAACCCGCATGGGCAAGCTTTCGCTGGGTAACCGCCAGAAGGTGCAATTGCTGCGTGCCATGGCTCCGAGCCCGCGCCTTTTGATTCTGGATGAACCGGTGGCAAACCTCGACCCGATGGCGCGAGAATCCGTGTGGAGCCTGCTTGCCGACTGGCGCAAAAACGAGGGCGGAACCGCTATCGTGTGTTCGCATATTTTGGCCGAAATGGAAGAAGAAGCGACGGACTACGCGATCATTGACCGCGGGCAACTCTTGAAAAGCGGGCGTGTCGACGATCTTGCCGGCGAATCCGCAACTTTCAGGGTGGACACTTCGGCATCGTTAGAGCAAATCCGCGCAGCCCTCGCTGCCGCCGGAATTAAAGCGAATGTTGTGCCTGCCGCATCGAACCTCGCGAATATTTATCGCGAGACGGTCGGCGCCTAGAACGTCTGCGACAAGTCAAAGGCGAATCTGCCCCAGCCGAAGCTTTCCAAATTCCAGTTGGTCAAATCCTTCTTGAACGCATAATCCAGGCGGAATGTCAAGAACTGCCAGCGGTAACGGATACCGAAGCCGAAGCTTTCCCGTTCTTTTTCGGTGTATTTGGAATTTTCGCTATCGGTGACTTTCGCCCAGTCGTAGAATTGCACAATCTGCCAGCGCTGCCAAGATTTCCACGGCAGAGTCCAGCGGATTTCTTCGTTGAATCTGAAATAAAGCGGTGTGAGGCCGGTGTTGATGACTGTGTCTATGACATCGTTGCCTTCATCGTCAGTGGAATTTTCGTAAGTGGTGTCGCTGGCGAAAATACTGCGGAATCTGTAACCGCGCACAGAACGTGTACCGCCCTGGTAGAAGATTCTGGCGTCATCTTCAAGGGCCTTTGCGAAGAACTTACCGACGCTTCCGCTAACGGCTCCGTTAAACGTCCAGAATAGGGGGTGGTAAAGGTTGACGGTCATTTCGCCGTAAGAGTAGGGGTCGCCCACCATGGTGAGGTTTTGAATGTTGGCTCTCCAGTTTGTACCGGCGCCCAATGTGGGGGCAAGTCGGATACCCGTTGTCGGGTTGAAATAGTCATCGGTGTAGTCGAACGTGAGAGCGGTTTCACCTTTAATCTTGAACAACTTGTCTTCGTTCTTGTTCACGTATCGAGTATCGAATGTGCCGCGGAAACGGATATGCTTCGTAATGCCGAATGTCAGGTCAGCACGGTTGATGACTTCGTAACGTTCTTCAAGGCTGTCGGGGTAGGCCGGCGGGTTGATTTTTTCGTGGTTCAGCGTAAAGCGGTCTTCAAAGCGGATAGCCGTAGGAATGAAACTGAAGGAGGTTCCGAACAGGAGCGGGTTCGCGTAGCCGATAGATGCTTCTTGCTTGTGCTGGGCAATCTGGGCGCTGGTCGAAAATTCATGGAGTCGTCCGAAGAAGTTTTTGTGCCGGGCCGAGGCCTGGGCACCGAATCCATAAATTTCTTCAAAGAAGAAACCGTAGCGCATTTCGCCGGGAACGCGTTCAGTCACGTTCAGGTAAACATCCGAAAGACCGTCTTCCCTCAGGGAATCGCTCATCTTGATCTGGGTAAACAGCTGCGTAGAGAAAAGCTTGTTTCTAAAGGTGTTGTACTGGTTACCGTCAATGATTTCGCCTTCGGGAATTCTCCACAGGCTCGAAAGCCATGCGGTGTCCGTAAGCCCCGTTTCTGTAACGGCAATGTTGTGGTTGCGCTTGTCTTTGGTTCGGTGGCTGTAAGAGACCATGTTGCCCATGATAACTTTTGCGCCGGGCTCGATGGTAATTTCGACATAGATCTTTTTTTGCGTGGTATCGATTCTTTCGATGGAAGAAAGGGTGGTGTGTAGGTATCCTTCGCGGCGGTAAGCCTTTTGGATATCTTCCATGTCTTCGGCGATGTCTTCTTGGTTGTAAAGGTTGTCTTGGGCGATGTTTAACTTGGATACGTCGATTTCAACTTTGCGGTCTTCGGGGACAATTAGCTTTGCGCCGTTAAAACGGTAACGTTCGCCGTCGCGAATGGTAATGTAGTAGCCTCGAATGCAACTGTCCTGGGCGACATAGTTGCGTTGAATGTCCATCGTCAAGCTGAGACTGTAGTAACCGCGGGAGTAGTAAAGGGCCTTGATGTTTTCAAGGGAAAGACGCATCATGAAGTCTTGCTTGGTGGTATCCATTTTGCCGAATTCTTCGGGAATGTCAAGCTGTTCTTCTAGCTGGTAATTCGAAAATGCCTTGTTTCCTTTGATGTCTAGATACCAAGGGTGTTTGTCTTCTTCGGCAAAGCTAAAGAAGGTCAGGGCTAAAAGAAGGAGTAGGATCTTTTTCATTTAGAATCCTCCTTTTGCTTTAAAGACGGTGCAATGGATTCGCATCGTCCAATGCCCAGTAGACAGGGGTTCCAGAATCGGTACACGTAGTTGACACCGACGTTCTTTTCTAGACGGTCATTGCTCCCGGCGCCAGTGCTGGTCAAGTATTGCTTAGATGTCAGCATGCCGTTCAGGTACAGGGTGGGCGACAGGTGGTTCTCGTGAGAGTAAACGTCTTCCTGGAATACCGGCAGAGTGTAATTGACGCCGAACTGGAAAGATTGATCGTACGTGGGGCTTTCGCTCTGGTCCTGGGTATAGCCGAAGATTAAGCTCAAGTTCTTTACCCAACGGTCCAGAGAAATCGGAATCTTGAAATAACTGGAGTCCTTGTCGCTGGTCGTGTTGTTGTCAAAGAACATCACCTTCATGTCGATATCGCCGATGTAGTCACCGCCAAGGGTCTTGTTTGCGGTTGTGGTAATTACCTTTCCGATTGCCTTGCCGGCGATTTTATTCCAGTCTGCCTCTTCGCCGTTATCGTTTGCGATACATCCTAACAAAATGTTGTAGTAAATGGCTGCGGTAGAAGCTTCTGTACCGCAGTTAGAAGAGGGCTTGGCCTGCAAGTTCGAAATGGTTCCTTGTACATCCAAGTTGATGGGACAAGTTTCTTTGTCTGTTTCGTTGGTTTCGGAGCAGTAGGGAAGTTCCTGGCTACTTGAAACATCTACAGCACCCTTTTGCCAGGGAACGTCGTTCCAAGAAATCATGAAGGAGTTCAGTTCGAATTCATAAATGTCCTTGACGCCAATAAAGCCGCTGTTTGTGTTGGTGACATCTCCGCGCAAAAGAGGCCTTGCAGTGTTGCCCAGTATTCTGATGTCTACGGTGAAGGGGAAGGTGGCGAATGGCGTTACTATGGCGATGGAGTCCATTTGCGAGTCGCTGATGTGCATGGAAAGGTTGATTGGGCTAGAAGCCGAGAGTTTTTCTTCCTGGCTTCCGCTCTTGCGCAACTTGGCCACAAAATTGTTGAACATGGTCAGGTACTTGTCGAGGGCAGTCGGCGTCACGTCGATATCCACTTCTCTGTAGAAAACCATCTTGTCAATAGAAATGTCGCCTGTAATGGTGTTGTTCCTGATGATTCCTTCTTGGCTGTGCGGAATGCTGAAACCGATGTTTCCGCGGGCAATGGCTTCGGCTTCTCCATAGAGGGAATTGTTGAACTTATACGAAATCTTGGGAATGTTAGCGGTAATCAGCAGTTCCTCTTCGCTGTCGGTCATGGTGCTGTTGATGTCTTCCAGCACAAGGTAGTGGGAGGCGGTCTTGATGGAGTACCTGTCCGAATGCACGTTGATAGAATCCAACTTCATGCTATCCAGGTTGAACTGCAATGTGCCCGAAATGACTTCGTCGTTTTCGTTTTTGGTCCTGCCTTCGTAAATGTTGAGCAACCCTTTTTCTATATGGCCGCGCATGTAAATGGGGAACTGCACCTTGGTCTTGGGCGGTTCGTAAATGGTGGAGTCCAGACTCATGTCTGCGGTAATTCCGGTAAGTCCCTTTCGCAAATCAGCTGCAATGTCCACATGCAAGTCGGTGTTCTTGATTTCGCTGACAGTTCCCGGGATGAACCAGGATCCATTTGCATCTACAGTGCCCTTGAATACGAAATCGTTGTCGATAAAGCCTTCGGCCCAGAGGGTCCCGCCATTATCGCTACCGTGAGAGAAACTGACATGTCGCTTGTCGCTAAAGACGTTGTCGATAATTACCTGGGTGTTGCCGGTCCAGCCACCGCCGCCAATGTCCAGGTAAGAATTGAGTTCAATCTTGTCGTTCTCGGCAAAGATGTTGAGCTTGCGGATGTTGAATAGTTCCGGCGGAATCTTTCGGAAATTGATATCGGTGAAGTTCAGGTTTCCGATGAGCTTGTTACCTTGGTTGTAGGTGAGGTCGCCGTTCAGCATGCCCGAGGTAAGGGTACTATCGTTAAAGCCTTCTAGCAAAAGGGGAATACTGAATTCATGGGACGAAATGTTGGCGAACAGGACTTGTATCGGCAAGAAGGTGGTTGGCTTAAAGTCGGGGTTAGAGTCGTTGGGCAAGATAAATACGGTGGATGCTGTTACGGAGTTCTTGTTGTGGATTGCCCTGAAGTTGTCGATGAACATCGTGTCGCCGTCTTCGCGGATAGAGGTCTCTAGGCTTACGTTAAAGGCGTCCATGCCGCCATCTACGGTAACATCCAGTTTTCCGATGCGGTTGTCGAAGTCATGATGCCATTCTCCGCTCACCATTCCGCGGATGTTTCTTCCGAGCTTAATATCCGAGAAGGGGATGGTCTCGAAGATGACCTTGTCTGCTTCTACATCGAGGGCGATGGTGTCGCCTATATGGATGTAGGCCGAGGCCTTGCCGCCGTGTTGCTGTCTGACATTCCAGGAGGTATGGGGGTGTTCGTCGTTCCATTTGACATCGCCGTCAAAATCGAAGGTCTCGTCGGGAGTGTAGATCGTTCCGTTCGAAAAATCGATTCCCTTGCTGTTGAGGTCCAGCGAGACTTGCAGGGAGTCTGCTGCAATGTGGTATGCGTTGATGATGGAATTGATCTTGGCGAGAATCTTGAGGGAGCGTCCGTCAAAAGATCCGTAGACTTTGGAACGGGCGCCCAGGGTCAGGTTGCCTTGTGTCCAGTCTAGGGCCCATGGTTCGTAGGGAGAAATGTCTCCGGTAAAGGTAAGGGATAGGGAATCCTTAAAGTTGATGACTGCATCCACCAAGGTGCCTTGCCTTGTTTCGACTGAAACGGTAAGTTCCTTGTCGTAGAGTTCGCCCGATCTGATTTCCATGTCGAGTGGCATCATCTGGGGGCCGAATTGGGCACTCATGTGCTTCACGCGCCCGCTAAAGAAGGCGTTCATTTCTTTGTCCAGGGTTCCGTTGAGCTGGATGCTTCCGCCTTCGTCGTTTTGGAGCAAGACGTCGGCTTCGATATTGTTCATATCGCCGGAGAGGTCAACGGTCACGTTTTCGGCCAGTAGCGGCCAGAAGGCTCCTACGCGGGTCTTGATGTGGGCTTTATAGGTGGTGCGGTTCTTTTGCAAGTCAATGTTGGCATTGGCGCTAACCTTGACTTTTCCGATTGTGGGAACGGCGGCGGGAAGTTCTGCCGGAATCCAATCCTTGGGATTGTCTATGGTCAAGTCTGTTTTGGTCTTGATGCGTCCCAGATTGTTTTTGGGGGCTTCCACGTTCAAGACCACGGAATCCTTTGAGGTCTTGACTTTGCCGGACACCTTGATAATGTCGTTACTGAAATCGGCGTCGAGTTTGAAATTGGCCGGTGTCGAAATGTAATCGCCGCTGATATTGTTCGCTCTGGCTGAGAGAGCCTTTTCTCCGCGGTTTTCTAGATGGACATTGCTTGCTTGCCAGCTCTTGCCGTCCGAAAGGGACACCCGGGCTTCTTTGACATCGATTTGTACAGGGAGTGGAAATTTCAGCTTTTCTGGGAATTGGGGGATTTCGCCGGATTTTTTTTCCGGGGCGCTTTCTTCTGGAATTTTGATTTCGGCTATGACCGAATCCGATTGCAGGTTGATCCCCTTGGGTTCTCCGAGGATGGTTATTTCGAGATTGGGGTTTGCGACCTTTATGTCGGTACCCTCAAGAGAAACTCGAATAGAATCAAAGTGGTGGGTAAGGAGGTCGTCCATCCTGTGTCCATAGGGGCTAATGGTAATCCCTGCAATGGTATGCGGTGTGGACAGGAAGCGTTCCAAAAGTGCATGCAGAGACCAGACGCCAAGGGCAATGGCGCCAACAACAGCCGTGGCGAAGGCGGCTGTTCCGAAAAATGTCGTCGGTCTCTTGATCAACTTGCCCATAATTATAGAAAATATGCAGAATTCAGTCTGGAAAAATTTTCGAAAACAAGCGTGTAACTCGTTGTCTGTCAATGAATTAGACTATTTTCCGTAAGACGATGTTTAACGTTGAAAAATGAACGTACTTTTTTGAAAGTGAAAGGTATGTTTTGGTGAACGTTTGTGTATGTAATTTGTATGCGTTATCAGGTAGACTTGAACAATTTTCCACGGCCAGCAAACTTTTACAAAAGATTTACAAGAAAATTGGCTTCAGTAGCCTTGAAAAAGCGTGTATAGTATTGCCCATGAATTCAACGTCATCGTCGATTCCGTGAAAGATAGCAAGAGCGACTTCATTCACGATCGCTATTTTCGCTTTGCTTTTGCTATGTGGGTATCATTGCCGAACACAAGTCGACCAATAGGGACAATGTGCTTCTCCAAATTTCGGAATATTACCACCACCTGTTTTTGGAACGCAAGAAAGATTTGCCCGTTGTCGCCTTCATCGTCTACAACGGCGAAAAGGGCTGGAATCCGCTTGCACAAGGGCGTTTCGCGAATTACCCCGAATACTATCGCGATATCGGCTTTCCGTTTAAGGTGGAATTTCTTGATGTTGGGCACGCCATCGATGACGCTGAATTGAAGGACTTTTCGCCCATTACCCTTGTCGCCTTGACAGCAATGAAGTATATTTTTGATGTCGAGAAGTTCTCGATTACCTTCCGCGAGGCGGCGCTGCACCTGCTCAAGATGCAGAATACCGACGAAGGGAGGGATTTCATCAAGCAGTCGCTTTCGTATTTCTTTTGGAAGTGGCCCTACAAGAGCGAGGTAATCAAGATGGACAGTCCGGAAGCCATAGCAAACAAGGGCTATGAAACCTTCGCCGAGCACTTCGTGAACGAAGGAATCAAGCAGGGAATTGAAAAAGGAACTCTGCAGGAACGCGAAAAAGCCGATGCGGAAAAAATGAAAATGCTCGATTTTCTTCGGTCCAAGGGCGTTTCGGAAGAGATTATTTCCGAAGCGCAGGCTCTAAAGTAACCCCGCTGCATTCCCGAACGTTTGAAAGCCGGTCCCGGAAGGGTCCGGCTTTGTGCATTTATGTCGGGCAATTTTTTTGCCGATTCCGGCCCCTAAAAATTGCTTATCTGCCCGCCTGTTCACTAAAAATACCCCTTTTTAGTCGATTTTCTTAGAAAAATTGACTTTTTTTTTTCTTAAAAATGTTTTT
>JAEEGF012469816.1_pt1 | contig 13048 bp, 9 predicted proteins | sample 9134171 | NCBI WGS metagenome assembly JAEEGF01 (sample SAMN16246542, study PRJNA631951) | gut metagenome | biome: gut microbiome; feature: rumen; material: AP-attached | host: Bos | place: Iran: Karaj | collected 2018-10
AAGATTATTTAGTACCTTTGCACCATCAGCAGTGGAGATGTCGGCTGGTGAGCCTTCCGTATGGTTGAGCGATGCGGTCTCTGCTGCTCTTTTTTGTGCCTTACTCAAAGTAGCATTTTCCCCGTTCACTATATCAAGCACCCTCTGACCTTCTTTTTCATCAGCAACAATCTCTATACCTGCATAGCACATCAGTGTCTTTGGTTGCCGCCTCTTTCTCCTTGGCAATCTTTTCTAACTGTTCTGTGCTACATCGCCTAAGAATGTCTTTCTGTTATTTGTTGTTAAATTATCATACTTTTTTGCAAGGTTTTCAAGATTATTTTGTACCTTTGCAACATCAGCAGTTGAGATGACGGCTCTTGAGCCTTCCGTTTGGATGAGCGATGCGGTCTCAACTGCTCTTTTTTGTGCCTTACTCATAGTAGCATTTTCCCCATTCACTATATCAAGCACACGCTGTTTGCGTGAGTAGTTCTTGTCCTGTGACATAGACAATACCCTGCCGTCACCTTCACGCTGCATGGTATTTTCTTCCTTATCTGCAAAATTTTCGCCCAAAAGTTTTGGATTTTCAAAATCTTTTATTACCTTTGCAACAGATAATTGTTTCGGGTTGCTTTTTGTATGTTCGTCCTCATAGGGAAGTCGCAAAAGCCAATCTGAAACTTTTTCTTTATCTACCCACCTCAAGGCTTCTTTTAATTCTTCTTCTGAAAACTCAGATAGTCGTTCCATCTCTATCATAGCATCTTTACTGTGTATGCTTCTGATATTACTAATCTCAACGACATTTCCGTCTTTGTCAAGTTCTAAAGATACAGACAATTTTACACCTTTTACATCCATTTCTGTAACAACGACCATATTAGGGTGGTTTTTGCCATGTGCATAGACAAGTATAGGGGTTTGAACAGCTTTTGCCAATCCTTTCAGGTATTCTACTGTAAGTCCATGTTCTTTCAAATGTCTGTGCAATACGGTAGGAGAAAGTGTAAGATTCTTTGCATTTACTTCGCAGGCTCGTAAAATTTCCAAAGGATTTCCTAAGTGCATTAATCCTTGATGCTTTTTCTCCTTGAAGTCGTCCAACTCTTTATTGAACTTTTCATTCACAGCCTCTATGTCTTCACGGATTGCACTGACAATTTCTTCCTCTGAATAACCTTCCAAACCTGAAATCGCATTTTCTTGCTCCTTTTCTTGCATGTTTGCAGAATTATTCGTAACTTTGCCGATAGAAAGAACATTGGTTTGAGGCGCATCCGTGCCCTCGGTAGTAGGGTCAGACATATTCCCCTGCGACGAGTACAAGCCTTGCTCAACGTCTGATGCAGCAGAAACATCATCGGCGTGTTTCCAAACCAATTTACCATTAGAGAGGAGGTTCGCAATAGCGTTCTTCCTCTTTTTCTTTGCCGTCCTTGCTGACGGTTACAGACGTGAAGTAGTAATAGCGTGAACCATCTGCTTTTTTGAATGCCTTGACAAACACATACGATGAACCACGTTCAGTTACATCACCTTCTTTCGCTTCGCTCGCATCCTCAATAATGACATCGGGATTTTCGAGCGTAGGCTTCACCATGCCAAGTTTACCCTCACGACCTTGTCTCGTGAGTTTTGTAAACTGATTTTCTCCCATCTTGACCTCTCCAATATGAGTATTAACCTTGCCATCAGCGAATAGTTTGTCCCAGTTTTCGATGGTAAGTGCCACATCGGGAGCAATTTCTGCACGGTTTTCCATTTCTGCGATAAGGTCCATAGCTTCATCGTGCGTTATCTTCTGTGCTTCTGTTGGGTTGGTATTTGTCTCCTGCTCGGCATTTTTTATGGTTTCAGGTACATTTTCTTGCTCCTTTTCTTGCACGTTTGCTGAATTATTCGTAACTTTGCTCGCAGAAGTGTTGGACACGTTACCGTTTGAGGTTACAGGATTGTCGGATTTATCCGTAGCCTGCAAAGTGTTGTCAGTAGCCGACTGCTTATTCTGTTCTTCGGAGGCAGACCAAACTTCTTCTTTATTATTCCCATAGTTTCTTCTAAACACTCCACCACTATTAACACTCCAATATGAATTGTCTGTTGATAATTCAATATAAAGCGTATTGTTGTGGTCATCTTCTATATTGCCACGACGACCACCACCACGATAAACAACTATTGGTTGTCCTTTTTCATCAACAACTTTTGTGGCGTTCTCAGGGTCTTTTTCCCAATCACCAATGAACTGCTTAAGACTTTCTTCTGTTATCTTTTTTCTTTTTCTGCATTTTCTTGCTCATTTTCTTGTACGTTTATAGAATTATTCGTAACTTTGCCATCAGAGGAATCAAGTACATTCGCAAGAATGTCTCGATATAGGGCAACACCTCCGTGAGGCTGAGACGCTGCGGTTTGAAGGGTGTTGCCCTTCTTTATATTCTCTTCAATAAACACCTCATGCACATATAAGCGATTGGTGTTGTTATCATGCAAAGCACGGCAGAATACATAACAACGCTTACCATTGTAATTTATTGGATATGCAAAATAGTGGTTCACAACCCCTTCTTGTCGTGTACTATCAGGCATAGTGCCAAGATAAACTGCATTTTCAAATCCCTCTACAAGTGAGGTGATAGCATCCAGTTTTGCCTGACCATAGCGATGAGCAAGAGAACTCTCTACTGAATTCCTGTTTATCTCAACCTCTCCTGCTTGCGTTTCGTATGTCTGCGGTTCAGAAACATTATTATCCCACCATTCTTCTGCGACCTTACGTGCTGACTTTTCTTTTGTTGCAGTAATCTGGTTTACAGCCACATCTACTGCAGGAGCATTGCGAAGCATATCGCCACGTTTTTTCTTTTCTTCGTCAGACATATTACGAGAGTCAACCACAGTGGCACCCTCATTCACTGCGCCCTCTTCATTGCTTGCTCCATCAGTGCCATTTTCCTCAGTGCTATCTGCTCCTAATATTGCGTACGGCATTGCCAAGGTTGTTAACCTCTTGCCCTGATGGATAAGGTAGTCCTTTAAGACAATCATTCGTATTCAAACTCTGCGACCTGTAGCGATAAGTTTTTGCAAAGACTTGTCAAACTGTTCCTTGGCAACGGTTAGTTTCGTACCATTAAAATCTACGCCTGGCAATTCTGTCACTACAGGTGCATCATTGTCATAGTATGTTGCACTGCCGTCAGTGTGTCGAGCAGAGCAAGACCGTAAGGTGAAGGAGATGGAAACATAATGTGGCGGGAACAGAGGGTAAAGGAACTTGAAGCGTAAATAGAGAAGATTAAGAGAGGTACTTAGAGGACGCCAGAGGAAACAGAGGGTGCCATGAATATCGTATTGAAACAATGCAAGTAGAGGACAGATAATCAGGAAGTTTAATCTTTGTAGCTTTGACTTTTGTCAAGAAATGTGTGCGCAAACAAAAAAAAACAAGAAAAGAGTTGGAAATTGTAAAAAAACAATGTAATTTTGCATTGTGTTTTTCATAGTATTAGATTTAAGGTTAACAAAGATTGGGGCTCAGCGGAGCCCTTTTTTCGTTATATGGGGTTGACTTTATGGATTTAAATTTTAGAACCCACCTATACATTAAAGATTTTGAGTTCGTCGCAGAGGTATGTATTATCAAATACTTCTTTAGCTTCGTTGAGTAATGGTTTCTCGTCAATGTATCGCTGGCTATAGTGGCCTATGAGCAGTTTTTCGACGCCTGCAGCCTTTGCTGTCATGGCAGCTTCGCGTGCGGTGGAATGTAGGTATTTTACAGCCTTGTCCTTCATATCCTCGCAGTATGTGGCTTCGTGGTAAAGTGTGGTAACCCCAGCCAATTCTTTTGCGAGAGCTGGCATATAGCGAGTGTCAGAGCAATAGGCATAGGAACGGGTAGGGTCTGCTGGTTTCGTCAGACGCTCGTTAGGGATTGTTTCTCCGTCTTCATTAATCCAGTCCATGCCAAGACGCAGGTTGTTGATCTGTGAGCGAGGCACACCATAGAAGTCCATCATTTCAGGATTGATATGTCTGTTTCCGGCTTTTTCCTTGAATAGGAATCCTGAACATGGCATGCGATGGTGCAGTGGAATGGTCTCAACGGTAATTGAGCGGTCCTCGAATATCACGGTGCGCTTGCTTGTGTCAACGGGGTGGAAGATAATATCGTAGTCTAACGTAGAACAGAAAACACGTTTCTCCATGTTAAACAACTCCTCATAGTCCTTTGGGCCATAGATGTGCAATGGTGCGGTGCGCCCTTGCAGTCCAAATGTGCTGATCATGCCAATAAGTCCAAGTACATGGTCGCCATGTATATGAGAGATAAAGACAGCACTGATCTTTGAAAAGCCTATACCGGAGCGGCGTACCTGCTCTTGTGTGCCTTCACCGCAATCTATCATGAAATATTTTCCCCTTATCTCCACAATTTGTGATGAGGGACGATGATGACCTGTGGGTACGGCTGAGCCACATCCGAGAATATGTATCTTGAAAGGCTGCATGTAGTGATTATCTAAGGTCTATAACTTCTGCCTTAGGATAGTCTTTGGCATTGAACGTAAAGGCAGAGTCGGAAATAGAAGTTGCCTTGAAGTTGGATATGTTGATTGTCATCCAACCGTTTTTCTGCTTCATCTTGACCTGCTTGATGGTGTAAGACTTATCTACCAGGATATACATCTCGCTAATGGATTTACCCTTGCCAATGAGATGTATCTGATGTCCGCTTGCGGTGGTTGATACCGACATGTTGTAGCCTTTCTTGTATAGTGAAAGGAAGGTGTATGGGTTCATAGACTGCTGTTGTGAAGCAGAAGGCGTAGATACGTTTACCTCGTTGTTCTTCTTGCTATACACCCATTGAGTTTTGCCGTTGTACCACATGATGGCATTTGAAGTGCGGGCATTGAACTTATTGCCTTTTATGAATATAGTGCCCGACTGTGTTCCCATCTTATTGCCGGTTATTGTGAAGTTGGCAGATGCGCCTGATTTCAGATTTACCTTTGCCGCAGCCTTGTCAAGGATCTTCCTTGCATCGGCAGCATTGTTAGCAAATGATGTAGCAGTGAACAGAACTGCTAAGAGCATTAATATGTATTTTTTCATTGTATTCATAATTATAATGTGTATAAATCATTATATATACGTTTTTAATCGGGTAGGGGGACAGAGGTCAACTCACTCCGAGAGTGTTGAAGAGAGATTGAAGCGTGTTTTCATCTTGGATGAGGACATCACGAGGTTTAGCACCGTGAGGCTGTCCTACGATACCGGCTTTCTCCAACTGGTCCATCAGTCGTCCTGCACGGTTGTAGCCTATGGAGAACTTACGCTGTATGAGAGAGGTGGAACCTTGCTGTGAGTTTACAATAAGGCGTGCAGCCTCGGCGAACATTGGGTCGAGGTTTGACAGTTCCTCTCCGTTAGCTCCACCGACGTCACCGTCGCTTACAGGTTCTGGCAATTCAAACGGACCGTCATATCCTGGCTGTGCGGCGATGAACTCATTGATTGCGATCACCTCAGGCGTGTCAACAAAGGCACACTGCACACGCACAGGTGTTCCCTTGTCAAGTATAAGCATGTCGCCACGTCCTATAAGTTGGTTGGCACCTCCGCCGTCAAGGATTGTCTTTGAGTCAATATTCGACATAACCTTGAAAGCCATACGTCCAGGGAAGTTAGCCTTGATGGTACCGGTGATTATGTTCACGGTAGGACGCTGTGTAGCTATAATCATGTGTATGCCTACAGCGCGGGCTTTCTGAGCGATACGGGCAATTGGCAATTCTATCTCCTTGCCGGCGGTCATGATGAGGTCGCCATACTCATCGATGATGACGACGATGTAGGGCAGGTAGCGGTGTCCGTTCTCTGGATTCAACTGGCGATTTATGAACTTCTCGTTATATTCCTCCAGCTTACGCACGTTGGCAAGTTTTAGGAGGGTATAACGGTCGTCCATCTCCTGACACACGGAGTTGAGCGTCTTCACCACTTTCGTAACGTCGGTTATGATAGGTTCGTCGGCATCATTCTCAGGTGGAATCTGTGCAAGGAAATGATTTATCAGGGGCTTGTAGATGGAGAATTCCACCATCTTAGGGTCAACAAGCACGAACTTCAGTTCTGCTGGATGCTTCTTGTAAAGCAGTGACGTGATGATGGCGTTGAGTCCGACAGACTTACCTTGTCCTGTAGCACCAGCTACAAGCAGGTGAGGTATCTTGGCGAGGTCCACCATGTAAATCTCGTTGGATATCGTCTTACCGAGTGCCAGAGGCAGAGCCATCTGTGATTCCTTGAACTTCTTGGAGTTCAGAATCGACTCCATGCTTACAATCTGTGGTTTGGCATTAGGTACTTCAATACCGATGGTTCCCCTGCCTGGTATTGGGGCTATGATACGTATGCCGAGAGCAGCAAGCGATAGCGCTATGTCGTCTTCCAGCGAACGTACCCTGCTGATTTTTATACCAGGAGCCAATGTTATCTCGTACAGAGTAATGGTAGGACCCACGGTAGCCTTGATACTTGACACCTGTACGCCGAAGTTGCCAAGAACCTCTACGATGCGGTTCTTGTTTGCGGTCTGTTCTTCCATGTCAATGTACGTGCTTCCGTCGGTGTCGTATTTCTTCAGCAGTCCGAGTGTCGGGTATTGGTAGCGTGACAGGGTCTGCTTTGGATCGTATGGAGATACCGGATTGTCACCAACCATTATGTTGCCTCCGGCCTTTTCTTCCACAGTTCCCTGCTCGATCTCGAGTCCTATCTCGTTTTCGGTAGTGTCGGTATCGTTGCTGTCCTCTTTCTTGTAGCCAGGGTCGTTAACCTGCACCTCGTCAGAGTGGACGTCGAACGTTACGGTCTGTTTCTCCGGATCGTCATATATGAGATTGTCGTCTGGCTGCAGGTTTGCAGGTGCGTCAGGCTGTATAACCTCGGCCTTGTCGTTGACGTTTGCTACGGAGAACTTTACCTTGCGGGTGATGTAGCCTATCGGATTCATCATCTTACGTATGATGAGAATGGTATCGTATGACAGGTATGTGAGGAAGAAAATAGCGGTCAATCCCAGGATGGCGGTCAGTCCAGGAGGTCCTATCATGTTCTCCAGTGACTGACATATGAATGCACCGTGGTTACCGCCGGCGTTGAATACAAGGTTTGTCAGGAATGGAGCAAGGAACTTTGCAAAGGCGATGCTGCACCATATCATGATGAGCATTGTGGAGAAAAACCATTTCCACAGGTTAAGACGGTATATACCCATCATGCTCATGGAACATGCAAGCAGAAATAACGGAATCATGAATGCTGCAAAGCCGAAGCAGGTATATATCAGGAAACTTGATATGTATGCACCATAGGAACCACCGTAATTCTGGAATTCCCTGTCAGAATTTATCAAATCGCCTGTCATGGGATGCATGACGAGACTCTGGTCAGCCGCAGCTGTGTTGAAGTATGACCAGAAACAGATAATTATGTAAACGGCAATAACGAATACGGTCAGGCCAACGGTGAAGTTGGTCTTTTCGTTTGCAAACATTGCATCGAATCCTACTGCTTTTTTATATGAAACATTATTTTGCTTAGTCTTTTTCTTTTTTTGAGCCATTTGTACTTATTATAAAAGTCAAGTTATGTGCAAAGGTACGACAAAATCCGCAATTAAGCAAAAAAAGGTGTGATTCTTTGGTTAAATTAAATTAAAATACAACTAACCATACATCCTTTTGGTGTATGTTCAAATAAAAAATTGTAACTTTGCAGTCAGAAAGCACAAAAAGGTGTTTCCCGGTAATATCGCGACTCGTTCTGAGTCATGGGAAACGTTCTGAAAATCATAATAATACTTATGGCAAAGAAAGATGAGCTGATGGCAGAAGAGGTAGCCTCTGAGCCACAGAAGAAAAGAACGCGTATAGCGAAGAAGGATACTTCTGACCATGTATATAGTGTGTCTGGTGATAAAGGTGAAAACCTTGACCAGGCAAAGAAAAAGCGTACTCGTACAAAAAAGACGGAGGCGAAGGCCGAGGCAGTGGAAACTGCTGCAGAGCTACCGACAGAAGCTCCTGCTGAGCAGGTGGCGGAACCTGTTGCGGAAGCTGCTGCGGAAACTCAGCCGGAACCAGTCGGGGAAGTTGCAGAGCCAGTGGCAGAGACGGCAGAGGAGGCTGTGCCTGCGGAACCGAAAGAGAAGGTTGCGGAGGAGCCTGTCAAGCGTAAGCGTGGCCGCAAGTCTAAGGAGGAGATAATGGCTGCTGCCGAGGCTGCTGCTGCCGCGTTGGCAATGAAGACCCAAACGGTTGTAAGTGCAGACGAGGATAAAAGCGAAGCAAAAGTGCCAGAGACGGAACAGCAGCTGTTGTTTGAGGAAAAGGCAATGGAAGGCTTACAGGATGCTGTTCCCGAGGAGGCATTTGCCAACTCTGTTGGTATGGATGAGGATGGCGAGAATACGTCGAACCTTCTCGAGCAGCTGCAGAGTAAGGTTAATTCCAAGAATGCAGAAGTACAGAACGAAGGCGTATGGGAAGGCGATCCGGGAGATGGTACGGATTTCATAATCGTCAACGATATTCCGGTAGAGGATAACGCAGCCATACCATATTATGATATGTTCGACAATCCTCAGACATCTCATGCGGGTGGAACAGATTATTCCGACAACCTCGTAGAAACAGAGGCAGACTTTGACTTCAATGACATAATAACAGCCAACGGACTCCTTGAGATAATGCCAGATGGATACGGATTCCTTCGTTCCAGTGACTATAACTACCTTTCTTCGCCAGACGATGTGCATCTTACCATTCAGCAGATAAAGCAGTATTCGTTGAAGACGGGCGACGTCGTAGAATGCAGCGTGCGCCCTCCGCGTGCCGGTGAGAAGTATTTCACCATGAGTACGATACAGAAGGTTAACGGACGTAATCCTTTCGATGTTCGTGACAGAATATCATTCGAGAATCTCACGCCGCTCTTCCCAGAAGAGAAGTTCAATCTCTGCGGTAATCCAAGTACTACCAACCTTTCTACGCGCATTGTGGATCTTTTCTCTCCTATAGGAAAAGGACAGCGCTCGCTTATAGTCGCACAGCCAAAGACGGGTAAAACCATCCTGATGAAGGATATTGCAAACGCGATAGCTGCTAACCATCCGGAGGCTTATATCATAATGCTTCTGATAGATGAGCGTCCGGAAGAGGTTACCGATATGGCACGCACGGTAAATGCAGAGGTGATAGCCTCTACGTTCGATGAGCCTGCCGATCGTCATGTGAAGATAGCTGGTCTCGTGCTTGAGAAGGCCAAGCGACTGGTAGAGTGTGGTCATGATGTGGTGATATTCCTTGATTCCATCACTCGTCTTGCCAGGGCATATAACACAGTAGCGCCAGCCAGCGGTAAGGTGCTTACTGGTGGTGTGGATGCCAATGCGTTACAAAAGCCAAAGCGTTTCTTCGGTGCTGCGAGAAACATCGAGGGTGGCGGTTCGCTTACTATCATAGCAACAGCCCTGACCGATACGGGTTCAAAGATGGATGAGGTTATCTTCGAGGAGTTCAAGGGTACCGGTAACTCAGAGTTACAGCTTGACCGCCAGCTTGCCAACAAGCGCATATTCCCTGCAGTGAACCTTATACAGTCAAGTACGCGTAGGGATGATCTGCTGCTCGACAGCTTCACTACCGAGAAGATGTGGATACTGCGTAATCAGATTGCAGATATGAATGCACAAGAGGCAATGAATGTGGTGAGCAATGTGATGCGTCGTTCCAAGGACCATACGGAGTTCCTCATGGGCATGAACGAATAGTTTGAGTTAATATTTCTAAAAATAGAATGGCGTTCTTTGGATATTCCAATAGAAATAACTAACTTTGCACATATATTGGTTCATGTGCAAACAATGTGGTCTGCATAGGAAAACCAAGATAGTTGAAGCAAATGTCAATATCCAAAACAAGACAGACCCTCGTTGATGTCGCGCGACAATTGTTCGCAAAGAATGGTCTTGAAGGCACTACTATGAACGATATAGCCAATGCCTCAGGTAAGGGCCGCCGCACATTATATACATATTTCGGTCGTAAGGAAGATATATATTCTGCGGTCATAGAGAGCGAATTGGAGCGTTTGTCCGACAAACTTGATGAGGTTGCGGCGATGAAAATGCGTCCGCAGGAGAAAATCATAGAGCTGATATACACCCATCTTTCCCAGATTAGGGAGACGGTTGTTCGTAACGGTAACCTGCGTGCAGAGTTCTTCAGGAATATCTGGATGGTAGAGAAGGTGCGTAAGAAGTTCGATGCCGATGAGATAGCCATTTTCCGAAAGGTGTATGCCGAGGGAAATAAGGAAGGCGAGTTCGATATTGAGAACATAGACATAGTGGCAGATATAACCCACTATTGTATAAAAGGACTCGAGGTGCCTTACATCTATGGTAGGTTGGGACACGGACTGACAGACGATACCAGCCGTCCTTTGGTAGCCAAGTTCGTTTATGGCGCACTTCGTAAAGGTGGATTGTGATACAATGGTAAAAAATATAAAGACAGAAACTATACAAACAATAATATAAAAACAAGAAATGGGACTTTTAACAGGTAAGACAGCACTCATAACGGGTGCTGCACGTGGCATCGGTAAGGCGGTAGCCATGAAGTTCGCGCAGGAAGGCGCAAACATTGCTTTCACGGATTTGGTTCTCAATGATGATATGGCAGCAGGACTTGAGGCCACACGCAAGGAGATAGAGGCTCTTGGAGTAACATGTAAGGCTTATGCAGGTAATGCAGCCGACTTCGAGGAGACCGACAAGGTAGTAAAGCAGATTAAGGAAGACTTCGGTTCTATCGATGTTTTGGTTAACAATGCAGGTATCACAAAGGACGGCCTGATGCTCCGTATGAGCGAGGCTCAGTGGGATGCAGTGCTCAATGTAAACCTTAAGTCAGCATTCAATTTCATCCATGCTTGTGCACCGATCATGCTGCGTCAGCGTGGTGGTTCTATCATCAATATGTCTTCTGTGGTAGGTGTTCATGGCAATGCAGGCCAGTGTAACTACTCTGCTTCAAAGGCTGGTATGATAGGTTTGGCAAAGTCTATCGCACAGGAGCTCGGTCCAAAGGGTGTACGTGCCAATGCCGTAGCACCAGGTTTCATTGAGACAGCTATGACTGCACAGTTGCCAGAAGAGATTCGTGCAGACTGGATGAAGAAGATTCCGCTTCGTCGTGGTGGTCAGGTAGAGGACATCGCTAACGTATGTCTTTTCCTCGCTTCCGATATGTCAAGCTATGTCAGCGGTCAGGTTATCCAGATCGACGGCGGCATGAATATGTAAGAAATGACAGTTCTATACGAAGACAATCACATTATTATAGTCAATAAGGAAAGTGGGGAGATCGTGCAGGGTGACAAAACTGGCGATGTCCCCCTTTCTGAAATTGTCAAGATGTGGATAAAGCAGAAGCACCAGAAGCCCGGCAACGTGTTTCTCGGTGTCGTTCATAGGCTTGACCGTCCTGTGCAAGGCGTCGTTGTATTTGCAAAGACATCAAAAGCCTTGTCGCGTCTCAACGCCATGTTTGCCAAGCATGATGAGGTGCAAAAGACGTATTGGGCTATAACAAAGAATCGTCCGCAGGCAGAGATGGGCACTCTTACTCACTGGCTTGTGCGCAATGAGAAGCAGAATAAGTCGTACGCCTACGACAGGGAGCGACCAAATGCGAAGAAGGCGGTGCTGGAGTATAAGCTGATAGGTGCAAGCGACCGTTACTCCTTGCTGGAGGTACGACTGCTTACGGGACGCCATCATCAGATAAGGTGTCAGCTTGCAAAGATGGGATGCCCTATAAAAGGCGACCTCAAATACGGTGCAGACCGTAGTAACCCAGACGGTAGCATATCGTTGCTTGCCCGTAAGATAGAGTTTACGCATCCTGTGTCAAAACAGCTTATCTGCGTAGAGGCACCGCTGCCAGGCGATAACCTATGGCAATCGTTCAGAAACATATAAGGTGGGAATAGGTATATTCCATCTATAACTAAAAATAAACTAACAACTTAAACATATTTAGACTATGGATATAGAATTTGTAAGAAGTAGGTTCGTAAAGCATTTTGATGGTCAGACAGGCAACATCTATTTCTCTCCTGGTCGTATAAACCTAATCGGTGAGCACACCGACTACAATGGAGGCTACGTGTTCCCAGGTGCAGTGGATTGCGGCGTAATGGCAGAGGTGCGTCCTAATGGCACCGACAAAGTTATGGCTTATGCTATAGATTTGAAGGATAGGGTAGAGTTTGCCATTGATGACAAAGAGGGACCTAAGGCAACATGGGCACGTTTCATATATGGCATGGTGCAGGAGTTCCGTCTGCTTGGAGTCGATGTCAAAGGTTTCAATATAGCCTTTGCCGGTGACGTTCCACTCGGAGCAGGAATGTCGTCAAGTGCAGCAATGGAGAGTTGCTTTGGTTGTGCACTCAATGACCTCTTTGCAGACAATAAGATAAGCAAGTGGGACATCGTCCTTGCAGGTCAGGCTACCGAACATAAGTATATCGGCTGCAACTGCGGCATCATGGATCAGTTCGCCAGCGTGTTTGGTGAAGAAGGAAAGCTCATGCGCCTTGACTGTAACAGCCGTGAGTTTGAGTATTTCCCATTCAAGCCAGAAGGCTACCGACTCGTATTGCTTAACTCTTGCGTGAAGCACGAGCTTGCAGGTTCTCCATACAACGACAGACGTAACTCTTGCGAGAATGTAGCAAAGGCAGTTCAGGCAAAGCATCCTGAGCGTAAGATACAGACGCTGCGCGACTGCACATGGGAAGACCTTGAGGAAGTCAAGGGCGATGTCACTGCAGAGGACATACAGCGTGCTACGTTCGTACTTGGTGAGAAAGACAGAGTCCTGGGCGTGTGTGATGCACTCGTTGCCGGCGACTATGAGAAGGTTGGTGAGCTTATGTATGCCACTCACGATGGTCTGTCAAAAGACTATGA
>JAEEGF012327303.1_pt1 | contig 13045 bp, 19 predicted proteins | sample 9134171 | NCBI WGS metagenome assembly JAEEGF01 (sample SAMN16246542, study PRJNA631951) | gut metagenome | biome: gut microbiome; feature: rumen; material: AP-attached | host: Bos | place: Iran: Karaj | collected 2018-10
TAATCATCAACAGATATATGATGGATTAGGATGTGTAGATATTACCGCCTTTTCTCATTATGATATGGGGGATATTGCTGAGGACAAACTTGAATTGTCGTATACTTATGATTTTTATTACATGACTGATGATAGCTACATTCTTTGTGTCGGAAATAAGAAAGAGTTTTACGGAAACATTTACTTTGTTTCTAAGGGCAAGAAAAAAATGATTTGCCAGGATTTAGCAAATGAAGTCAAATCGTAACAGAAAACCCTAACAAAAATGTTTAAGACACAGGTTTGGTTAGGGAATTCGAATAATTTTTAAAAGCCCGCAAAGCCTTGAAAACAGGCGGTTGCGGGCTTTCTTTATGCCGTTTTGGTACTATCTATGCAGAATGGATGGCTTGATGATAATAATCGTGTTTTCATTATTTATCAGATAACAGACATCATGGAAGATATGAAGATGTCGAGAGTTACAGCAACAAGTTCAAGTATTTGCTGGCTGCATTGTACAATGCTCCGACAACTATAGACAGTTACTATAGGACAAGGTTAAACCATGAGTGGCCGCAGTATGCGCAAAAATAACCAAAATAAAGTAAATAACGCGGTTGTAACAGTGTGAATTTATAAGTTATAATTGTCTTAACAGGCTAGCAAGTGGCACAATATAAACTTAACTAATTCAGACTCAGTTAGTGGAGCAATTGCCTGCTATAAAGGGGAATCAACATATTTCTGGGTGGCGATATTCAGTGGATTTGATTGTGATAAAAAAATAATAGAGATAACAAGCGGCAAATAACAAGAGGATCTTGTAATGATTATTGGTAGGAGGTGCATGTCTTATGAAGAAAATTATTTCGTTATTACTTGTTTCGGCGCTCACACTGACGGGATGTGGTGCATCAAGTCTTTTATTGGACGATGTGGAGAGAGTAAAGTATATAAGGAATTGGTCATTTCAGCATAATGAGAAAACAAGTGATTACAGTTTGTTCTTTTCATTAGAGGATGAAAACGGTAATGAATTGGTTGCGCCTGCTACAGTAGATATATGTATAAAAGATAATAAAGAAAAAGTGCTATATGAAGATACTAAACAAATAACAAAAGAAAACTATGGATATTATAGCAGTAAAGATGAAAAAGAAAGACTATACGCAGATATTAGAATAAAGGAAGATGAAATAAAAAAAGGACATTCAACTAGCGGAAAAGTTTATTTTACCGTGCATAATGATGAATATTTTTCATTCGATGAGGTGAATTGCGATGCATTGTATTGTCTTCCGGTAAAAAAGTCAAAGTTGGTAGTCAAAAATGAATTGCCGGAGGAGTTTGTTATAAGGGGATTCGATAATTCAGTAGAATCAAAGATTAAGATAACGAAAGTTAATTATACGTTTGATGATAGTCTGCTGGATTTAACACTTAATATTGAAATAGTAGGAGAAAAGACATACGGAAATTCAGAATATTCGTTGGATGAAATTTCATATAAACTATATGATAGCAAAGAGTATTTGGTGGATAGTGGAGAAATATTGCTAGATAGTGACTTAAGTGTGGGCGATAAATTTAAAGATGATTCGACGAATATATATGATTTGAAGCCGGGAGAAAAATATACTTTAGTATTAATGAATCCAAACTAAAATGAGTTTGGCACCAAACTCTATAATGGTCAAATTCAGAGAAAATAATGATTTTTATTATTATTGGTTAAAAAGTCCAGCAAGTCAACACATGATACAGAGTATTGTCACTGGAAGCGCACAACCCAAATTTAATAAGACAAATTTTAGAAGTATGATAGTGCCAGTGCCACCTAAGAAAGTGCAAGATAAAATAGCATCTATTCTTAGAACGTTAGATGAAAAAATAGAGATTAATGAGAAGATAAACGATAAGTTTTCTTATCATACCAATTAGTTAAGATTAACTATTTAAGTGAAGAAAAACATAGGAGATAAATATAATGACTAAAAAATTACAAAAGTATAAATACCTTATTTTTGATGTTGATGATACATTGCTTGATTTTGGAAAGGCGTTTTTCACAGCGCAGAAAAATGTTGCTGCATTATTGGAGGTTGACTATTCAGACGAGTTTCAAAAAACTGATGAGAAGACTGGGTGGAAGGCTTGGAGGGAAATGAGGTAAAACCGTGGATAATGTATTTGAACAGGTGGAAAAGAATATAGACAACCTGGTCCGGGGTAACGCAGACTGGACGGCATCAGCCACAAAGGATGAACTAGAAGCAGCCAGGAAGGGAGAACTGCATCTCCGCTTCTGGAATGGTGAAGTGCCGAGAGAATGGCTGAAGGGTATCAAGGGTAAACGGGTGCTGTGTCTGGCGGGCGCTGGCGGACTGCAGGCACCGCTGTTTGCCTGTGCCGGGGCGAAGGTGACGGTGATTGATCTCTCCGGCAGGATGCTGGAAAAGGACCGGGAAATCGCGGAGAGGGAAAAGCTGGATATTGAGATCGTGAAAGGGAACATGTGCGACCTGTCCCGGTTTGCGGATGAGTTCTTTGACCTGATCTACAATCCGCCGTCTCTGATGTATATCCCGGACGTCAGCGTGGTATTCCGAGAATGCTTCCGGGTGCTGGCGAAAGGCGGAGAACTGATGGTTATAGCGCCTGCTCCCATCAACTATATGTGTGACTGGGTGGAGGATGAGCAGGGCAGCTATTACAAGACGGTTCACCGGGTGCCCTGTTGTACCCGGGAGTACGATGATTCCGAATGGATTGAGTATGGGCATACCATGGAAGAATATCTGGGCGGAATGATCAGATGTGGCTTTGTGCTGAACGGATATATGGAATGCCAGGGAGAGGACATTACAGAACTCAATTTCCTGGCCAGGGTAGTGAAACCGGAATAATGATTGTATTACGAATTCATTAATAGTGAGAAGTATCGGAAGTTAATCGTACAAATTCAAGTTTGTGGAGGAGTAGAGAAATGTTTTGGGATAAGATTTCACCGATATATGATTTATTTGAAAAGATATATAACGGAAAAGTTTATATGAGAACAGGAGAGAAAGTTGCAGAATTAATAGATTCTTCTGATGTTGTATTGGAATGTGCTTGTGGGACAGGAGCAATCAGTATTCCAATAGCAAAGAAATGTAAGAAGCTGGTTGCAACTGATTTTTCAGCAGGCATGCTTCGTAGGGCATCAAAAAAATGTAGGAAATTTACAAATATAGTATTTAAGAAAGCAGATATAACAGATATAAAATGTAAAAATGAAAAATTTGATAAAGTGGTTGCAGGTAATGTGATACATCTTCTACCTAATCCTGAAATGGCAATGAAAGAACTTGAAAGAGTAACTAAGCCCGGTGGAAAGATTATAATACCAACATATATAAACATGTCAAAAAGGACCGGAGTGGTGGCAGTAAAGTTTATTACAATGCTCGGAGCAGATTTTAAAAAGCAATTTGATTTGGATACATATAAACAGTTTTTTGATGATATGGGATATAAAAATGTTGAGTATTATGTTGTCGAAGGAAGAATGCCTTGTGCAATAGCAATTATTTCAAAGTAGTTAGATTTCGTAAAATTGGAGATGAAGATAAAAATTACTTTGTGGAGGTAAAGCATAATGTTGGAAATAATTAAAGCGAGATTTTCAGAACATATGGAACGGCATCCGGATTTGGAATGGTCCGAGGTGGAACGTAGGCTACGCGAGGTTCCTAATGCCGTAGAGGTTTTGCAAAGGATGGAGAAAAGTGGCGGCGAGCCAGACACAATTGGCTATGACGAAAAGACAGGAAAACTTATTTTTTGCGATTGCTCAAAGGAATCGCCCACCGGGCGCAGAAGCCTGTGCTATGACGAAAAGGCATTGCAAGGGCGTACCAAAAACCCACCAGCAGGCAGCGCCGAACGAAAAGCGAAAGAAATCGGCATTTCGATTATGACGGAGGAACTCTATCGTAGACTGCAAAGTCTCGGTTCATTTGATCTGAAAACATCAAGTTGGATTGCTACACCGGATGATATCCGTAGCAAAGGTGGTGCACTTTTCTGCGAACGGCGCTATGACACCGTGTTCACTTTTCACAATGGCGCGGATTCATACTATTCTGTTCGTGGATTCAGAGGGTATATTCTTGTCTGAATACCAGACTCAATGATAAAATCGCTGAGAACTATTGAGCTGTAAGATTAACAACTTCAAGTTTATAGGAGGGAATAAAAATGCTTACGCATGTAGGAACAAATACTATAACAACTGAAAGACTGATTCTTCGACAATTTGAATATAAAGATGATGAGTCAATGCTAAAAAACTGGGTTGCTGACGAGAAAATCCAATCATTGTATTCTGAGCCTGTATACTCTACAAAAGAAGCTGTAAGAGAATTGCTCAATAAATATATTGGCTCTTATGATAAAAGCGACTATTACCGCTGGGCTGTTGTTGAAAGAAAATCAGGTGAATGCATTGGTCAGATTGCTTTTTTTCTCGTGGACAGCAAAAATCATTTTGCCGAAATTGAGTATTGCATTGGTTCTGAATTTCAGTGCAACGGTTATGCAACCGAGGCAACAAAAGCTATTATCGCATATGGATTTAATAGAATTTCTTTTCATAAAATACAGATTTGTACCAAAACAATCAATGCCCCATCAAAGCGTGTCATAGAAAAGTGCGGATTTACTTATGAGGGCACTTTGCGTGATTTCTTTTATATGAATGGAGAATATATTGGCAGACTATATTTTTCTATGCTGAAAAGTGAGTTTGAGAAAAATAATTTAGGTTTAGTGAAATGATATTTATTTACAAGGCAGTTGCAAAAGTTAAGCCGAGATATGTATCATGTGTTATTCAAATCAACGAAAAAGAGAAACAATGGGTTTCGGATTCTCCGTATATTCATGCTTTTGATGGATTGGATCGGGTCCATTGCCAAATGGAAGAGAATGAATTAACAACGGCTATGAATAAAGCTGGATACAAACTGATAAAGAAAATCAGGGATACTTTGCCAAATGGAAAGAGCTTAGTAAGACTTGATTATGAGAGATAAATTCAAAGATGTAAAGGAGTCAGTTATGGAATACATAAAGGTTACAAAGGAAAACATTGAAAACGAACATATTTGTTGCGCCATTTCAAATAACAAGGATATTCAGGTTGCCTCAAAGAAAGAGTGGCTAAACGAACGCTTCGATGAAGGGCTTGTTTTTATAAAAAGTACCGAGAGAGGTAAATGTTTTATAGAATACATCCCTGCTGAAAATGCGTGGAATCCAATTGATGCAGATGGGTATATGTATATTGATTGTTTGTGGGTATCTGGAAAGTTTAAAGGCCATGGATATTCAAATGACTTATTAGATGAGTGTATTGATGACAGTAAAAACAAGGGAAAGAAGGGATTGTGTATTCTTTCTTCAGCAAAGAAAAAGCCATTCCTTGCAGATCCACATTATTTGAAATATAAAGGTTTTCAAGTATGTGATGAGGCGGATAATGGAATACAGCTTTGGTATTTACCATTTGAGAAAAATGTGTCTAAACCACAGTTTAAAGAGTGTGCAAAGAAACCGTATATTAAAAAACAGGGATATGTTTTGTATTATACTTCTCAGTGTCCGTTTAATGCAAAGTATGTGCCAATAGTCGAGAAGACAGCCGAAGAAAATGGAATTAAATTTGAAGCGATTCATATTAAAAGTAAAGATGAGGCACAGGAAGCACCTACGCCGATTACAACATATGCATTGTTTTTTAATGGAAAATACATAACAAATGAGCAGATGAATGACAAGAGATTTTTAAAATTGATTTCACGTTAAAAGCATTGATAATAAACTAGGAACGTGTAACAGACAAATTCCAGTTGGTCGTAATGAACGCTAAAAGTCAACTTGCTAAAAACATCGATTGTGAGGGGGAAATATGCTATTAGTAATTGAGAGTATTGTATTATGTTTGATTTTTACATTGATGGTTTACATCATGTCGAGAAAACCGATTAAGACTCTATATAACTACCCACCAAAGATACAGGAGAGGGTAAAAGAACTAGATGAATACAAGGATCAAATACCAACACAGGAAAATAAGATTGTCGCAAAGTGCATAGCATCTGTGTTGTTTGTAATCATTCTTAGTTTGATCCTTCGCTTTGTAAACGGATACACTACATTTGCTGAAGGTTTTGGATATGGATTCCTACTATGGACCATAGTTAATGCATACGATGCAATAGTACTTGATATCATATGGTTTTGCCATGATCCTTACTTTGTTTTCAAGGGGACAGAGGATATGATTAAAGAGTATAGAGATTATTGGTTTCACATAAAGGGATTTTTTATTGGTGAAGCATTGGCTCTTGTTGTTTGCGCAATGGCAGGACTTGTGAATCAATTTGTGCTTCCGTAAATTATGATTTAAACTTTCTCCCACGAGAAGAATGACAAATAGAAAAATTCATGTTACATTAGGACTATAAGAAAGATTAAATGCGGTGGACAAATCCATCGGGAAAGGAAAAAGATTATGTTTAGATTCAATTTTGCAAACTGCTATAGCTATCAGTACGAACAGCAGCTCGTTCAGGAATATGAACAGAGTTTAGTTTGTGTGCGCTCCAAAACGGTAAGCAAAATGCGAAAACGAACATGATTGCTATAGATGTCATTGTGACAAAAACAAAAATGTGATTTTCATTAACCGCTTATCTTTTTGGAAGATAGGCGGTATTTTTTGTTATCCACGACGAGCCAAGTACAAATTTGTGCTTGCTCGATAGGCAAAGTAAGCATTTTATGCCGCCAAAGAATTGATTAGCAAGTTTGAATGGAGGAAATAAAGATGTTTACATTACCCACAATAGATACAGTTGGTACAGGAATAAGAATCATGGATTTAAGAAAGAAAGCAGGATTATCTGTCAAAGATTTACAGATGATGCTTGGATTTGCAACTCCAAATGCAATATACAAATGGCAGAATGGTGCTGCAATGCCAACACTGGATAATTTGATCGTGTTGGCAGCAATATTTAACGTACCTATTGACGACATTATTGTTGTTGACAATAAGATGAACATGCAAATAGGTGCATGAAAAAATGCAGACTCAGATAAATGAGTCTGTACAAGGTCCCCTAGTCTAAAGGTTAGGACACGAGACTTTCAATCTCGTAATGCTCGGTTCGAGTCCGGCGGGGATCATTATGGGTAGGTCGCATAGTGGCAATTGCAGCGGACTGTAAATCCGCCGACTTCGGTCTACGTTGGTTCGAATCCAACCCTGCCCACTTTTGCACATATAGCCAAGTTGGAAAGGCAACAGACTGCAACTCTGTGAGGCGTAGGTTCGAATCCTACTATGTGCTTATTGCCCTTTAGTTTATTTGGTAGAACGCCAGATTCTGACTCTGGTGGAGCGGGTTCAAGTCCTGTAGGGGCAGTTGATTGTCTCTTAGTTTATTTGGTAGAACATCAGATTTTGACTCTGAAAGGGTAGGTTCAAATCCTGCAGAGGCAGTTTATATTTTGGAAAGATGGCCCAATGGTAAGGCAGCACATTGCTAATGTGTCGTACAGAAATGTATTGGGGGTTCGAGTCCCTCTCTTTCCGTTACTATTAAGAAATATAGAGCATATTGAGGCGGACTTATGTTTGTCTCTTTTTTCTTGTCATTATGATAGTGTCATTATGACAAGAAAAAATGTCTGCTATGCGTAGCAACCGGGTTGGAAAATTGCGCAAAAAGTGGTCGAGAGCAGCACGGTTGTAGCGGGAAGGATGCCTAAATATGGGGAACAGTTGTTGGCACTTAGTACCTGTGATAATGGTAAAGGAAAAGACTGGCGGTTTGTAGTGCTAGGGAGAAAAGTGTGATATTATAGAAAAAGTTACAGAAAGACAAATCGTTAAGAAAAGAATCCTAGATTGTGCAAACGAAAAAATAAGGAATATGAAAGGATGAAGAAAGAAGAATGTCAATGGTCATTATTAGTAGGTTGTTAAATAGGCAAAGACAAAAGAGTATTAACATAACTTTGAATAATAAGGAATTTGTTGTTACAGGAACTGTGAATATGGGGTATATGGGAACTTATACCGATAAAAATATAGACTTGATAGAGAACATAGAAAAAGTAAGAAGCTGGAATATAGTTAAAGAAAACCTGGCTGATGATTGTTCTGATAATGATATTGTTGAATATTTGAATACATATTTTAATGAGTATATTGAGAAAATTGATAAAAATATTAAGTTGATTAATGATACGTTTCTCTTAAGAATATTTTTGGAAATGTCTTCATCATGGGCAATGTTTTGGGATGTAAATGAATTGGTTATAGAAGAATACATGCCTGACATGGATGACGATGATGCCTTAGAAAACATTTACTCACAAGATGAGGAATTGGATAGATTAAAGCAACAGTGTCTTGAAACTCCCAACGATGGAAGTGTTAGGAAAGATGATGTTGAAGCAATATTAAGAAAAGGCTTTCCAATGTTCAATTTTGACGTGTTTTTGCATAACATCAATCCGGAGTATTTGAATTTAAATGACGGTGGGATTTCATTCCAGTGCTCCGACAAGTTTGGAAAAAATATATTGTGCGGGGCTTATGATGCACTAGATGATAAACTCTGTTTTACAGATTGGCATAATTTTTGATGATGAGTTAGTTTCCAAACTTCTGAGAAATGATGATTGGGAGTAGGGAACAGATAATTCTTTCAGATCCAGACGCAGTTTATGTGACGAATAATGCGAGACAAAATTATGTGTATAGAAAAGGGGGAAAACGTCGTAATTGTGGAAAGCAAAGGTAGTTCCAAAGGTAATATTATAATGAGTTATGGACCAGATGGACCTAGGGGAGAAAGCGGGGCAGCTATATACCGAGGAAATCCGTCGGATCCGGGAATGCCTATATCTCACGAAGATATTATTAATGGAATTAAACAACCAAGTGGAGAAAACTTTCCACCAGCCACTCAGATACGATGAGTTTACATGGAGATAAAGATAGTAGAGCAGAAGAGTTTGTTAAAAAATGAAGATATAAAATGGTATTTATTGGATGAACAGCTATGGGCAACAAAATTGCAACAATATTCGGAAATAGAGCATAGTATTGAGAATTCTATTGGGAGTTTTAATTGGCTTTATGATGTAAACGATACAGTGTTGTTTAATAAATTTAATCATTCCCTTGAAACTGTAATAATAAATCTTTCGGGTAAAACAAGTGTTGATTATGCAGAAAACTCAAACATTAGATATAAAAACAACAAAATAAAGGGAAATATCTTTTTGTATGATGCATCATATATGAATTATGAATTTAGAGGCAAAGTTGTTTATTCTGTATCCCAAGATTGTTTATACGCTTTTCAGAAAGAAAAAGGTACAAACATAATATTTCTGTTTGTAACAGATGATTTTGGATTTGTCGTTGAAGATGGACAACTCGAAGGTTGGATATTAAAAAATGCCTGTCAGCATTTATATTTAGAAGATGAAAAAATTACAAATATTAATAAAAAAGCTTTAGCAAAATATTTGAATGCAATTGAGATGCTGGATAATGACAACAGTGAAGGATTTGAAAGAACGGTAATGGAGATGGATTTATATGATGATTCATTTGGTAAAAAATTAAAAGATTTACTTGTAGATATGCAATGATTATTAAGTCGTGAAAATCCCGATTATTATTAAAAGGGAATTGTCTAGAAAGGAGATGAATTAAAATGAAGAATGTAATAGTTGTATTCGCATCAATGTGCCTTGCTTTTTTAATGGTGGGATGTAGTGGTTCAACAATTAAAGAAAAAAATAAAAATGATGCGATAGATGTTCAAATGACAGAAAAGCAAAGTTTGGAGATGTCTGATAGAGATATTATCAATTCTATTTATGACAAACTTCCTTCTGAGGAAAAGGATCAAGTAAAAGATTTGGATAATTCAAAAATGGAAATAGTGACATTATCTTCTGAAGATGGAATTGGTAAAGTTAATGAGGATGACGTTATTACCGGGATAGAATTATATAAAGTTCAATATATAACAAATGATGAGATATTGGGTGATCTAATCGTCTACGCAGCTAAAGATGATTTGACTATTTGCGGTTATGGATTGAGAGATTAGCAAGTATATTATAGATAAAATGGGGCAGTATAACAGAATAGCTGATCGTGTACTTGAACTTGGCTTTTTTCCAGAGAAATTTAGACAGGTAGATTTTGAACCGGAACGCTCACAAGGACTTAGGCGAATGCTAGTAGATAATTACTCGGTATTTTATGTATTTAAGGAAGGGGTTGTCACGGTAACTAGAGTATTATACAGTGCCTCTGATATCGAAAAGCGACTGAAAGAAGAAAATCAATCTCACTAGAATTAAGCAATAATTAAAACTGGGAGGATAGTAAATGAAAGTTTTTGAAGATTATTTATCTGGAATAATTATAGATATGGTTGAAATTTGTTTGGAGTATGTTGAGGGAAAAGCTGATAAAATATATATTTTGTGTGGTAATGAGGATAACGTACTATCGGGAAGTTTTTTCTTTAAAATACATGATAAAGTTGTAATGAAACATAAGGTTAATGATGTATTAATGGAAAGTGAACCTAAAATTGATGTCTCTGTAGACAGGCAGATGCAGGCAAACGATATTATTGTCAAAGATGTTGAAGAATTAACAAAACGATGCAAGGAATTTAATAGAGATATTCCTACACAGATGAAAATAGTCTATGAGGTTAATACACATAAGTTGGATACAGATATTAGTTATGATTTAAAGTATACAAACACCAAAAATAAGGGGTGGCTTGATACTTTTGAAGAGTGGTTTGATGAAATAAAAACACAAGAAAATGTAGTATAGAACCCTGTCAAAAAAACTGGGGAGGAATAAAATGTTTGCTATATATAAAGGAATGTTGTATGGTGCTGTATGCACAAGTAAAAAAAGATATATTTTTACGAGGGATTTGAATAAAGCAGATTCAGATTTTAAAAAAGTAGATTACAATGGTGATATAAGATATGAAAAAAAAGTAGATGATAATTTCACGGGAATAGAGAGTATATTTACCTTTAATAAGTATGCGGTGATTATTATTGATGGTACAGAATACATATGTTCGGCAATTATGAAAGATTTATCAAAGTATACGGCTGAGCAATCTTGGGGCGACATCCCGGTACATTTAGAGTATTCGGGAGGAAATATACCGGGTTGGAAACGAGAAGGGTATGATTTGTACGTTGCAGATTTAAAATTAAAACAATGCAATAAATTCGTCGAAGTTAAAGAGTATTCTTACAAAAATGGAACGTACTATGAAGAATCTGATGTAGAGTTGGGAAATGTCACTAAAGAAAATGTTAGTTTGGAGCACTTTATCGAATCCGAAAAAAAATATCAAATTGATAAGTTATAGTAGAAGCAGAAGTAATCCTGGAATGGATATTTGTTTAGGTGAGTCTGTGAAAAAAAGTCTGTAAAAATATAATAGTTATGTATTATTGAGGTCTCCTGAGGTAAAATATTAATACTTTAAGGAGGCCTTTATTATGGCAAGAGAAAAGAAAACCGTACACAAAGTTCAGATGACAGACGGCACAGATTCCCAGATAGACGACCATTCCTTCATCTGCCGGCAATGCATCCGTCCCGATGTTGAACAGACCGTCAAGGAAGTTGAACATCTGATGCATTATGATACAGCGAACGTTCCGATCCATCCTATCCCACTCTTCAGCTTGCCCCATTTAGACGCTCCGGCTCCATCCGATACCGCCACAATGGTATAAACCCCCGGAGGACTGAACTGAACCCTGTCATAGTTCGTTCCCGGACCTTTCCTGATATTCAAATCAGAAATACTGACCTTCACCAGAAACGGCACCTTCACCTCAGGCTCCGCAGCCTTAGGCTCATAAACCACCTTGCTTAATAACAATCTCTACGTCTGGTTCGTAGATCTATCCTAGCTATCAATATGATCCTCCAACCAGTCCATAATGGTTTCAGCGCCGGTTGCATAACCACCCATCTGAGTATGGCACTGTGCAGTACTGTCATCATCAAACAGAATGTAATCCTTATTTTTTGCATTCACAAGCGCATCATAAAGCTCCTTAGCCGCTCCGAATGTCATTTCCGCTGTACCGTCAAGAACTAAAACCTCGCACTCCACCTTATCAAGTATCTTTGTGTTGTCATATTTTTTTAATTCATCAACGACTGCTTCTTCCGGCACTCCATGCTTCCATGCATAATCCTCCAGCATAACACTCATGAACTTCGGACGCATCCTAGACGGCATCTTCTGTATCATTGCCAGTCTCTCTCCGATTCCTTTTCCCCAACTGATATTTCCGGGATCCGTAATGATCAGCTTAATCCTTTTGTCAAACGCTGCCACTCTCGGCATCAAGAATCCACCAAAGGAGAACCCCATACATGCCACATGATCCATGTCAACACAGTCTATCGTTTCCACATAGTCTAGTACGGGACCCATCACTTTTTCCCAGTCCGGGCGGAACTTCATATCCTGGAATCTAAGAGCATATCCCTGTCCCGGACCGTCATAGGTAATGCAGTGGATTCCACGCTTTAACGCAGCATCAAAAATCCATCTGGTATCCACCGCCCAGGTATCCCTGCCTGGAGTAAGCACCAGAATCGGAGCCTTATCCTTTTTTGCACAAGGAGAGGTATAGAAATGTCCCGGAAGATAAGTCTCTTCATATGGGATCTCCACGTATTTTCCGGGATAACCCGACAGTTCCATCGACTTCTCATAACAGTCAAAGCTCTGCCTTGTATATTCTGCCATCCTCGGAGAATGCACATTATCCATATACATGGTTGCCATCCGGTAATATGTTGACGCACGAAGATACGCAGTAGATGCACTAATCTTCTTTTCATTTTTCTCAGAGTTCTGTGCCCTCGTTTTAAGTTTTGATGCAAGATCAGCCCACGTATTCTCCCAACTGTCGG
>JAEEGF012366921.1_pt1 | contig 13045 bp, 13 predicted proteins | sample 9134171 | NCBI WGS metagenome assembly JAEEGF01 (sample SAMN16246542, study PRJNA631951) | gut metagenome | biome: gut microbiome; feature: rumen; material: AP-attached | host: Bos | place: Iran: Karaj | collected 2018-10
GTGGACGGCTTCCCTGCATAACAACATCGGCATCTGCTGCTGCAACATCGGAAGGGCCGAGAAGGCCGCCGCTCACTACAGGGCGGCGCTCAAGACGTGGTCCGTCACCCTCCCCCGGGGGCACCCGTTCATATCCGCGCTGTACCAGAACCTGGGCTTCCTCTATTCGGACATGGGATGGCAGGAGGACGCCGTCGGGATGTACATGGAGGCTCTGGACCTCAAGCTGACCCAGCCCACGGAGGACCGCTTCGGCGTCATGACGATATACGAGGGGCTGGGAGTGTGCTACTTCCGCATGCGCATGTTCGGAATGGCTGCGGAGCAGTACCGCAAGGCCCTGGAGATCGCAGAGGCGTCGGCCCCCGAGGAGTCTGAGAAGGCGTCATTCTTCAGGAACAGGATAGGAAAGGAGCTTGCAGAGGCGGTAAGAGCCATAGAATACGTGCGAGCCCCGGACGTCGGTCCGACTCCGTCTTCACGTCGAAGACGTCCAGTATGCGCCTATGGACGTCGTCCACCTCGGTCTCCATAGGCTTCTTGACGCCCGGGACCTTGACGGTCTTGATGTCGTCCAGCATTTCGGTCATCTCCTTGAAGGACATGACCCTGTTCAGCTTGCTGGTGTCCATCCTGCGCTCGATCTCGTTCTTGATGATGAGGGCCAGGAACTGGACGAACAGCCTGCTAAGATAGTACGGCTCCGAGGACAGGTTCAACGCGTAGTTGTCGTACTCGTTTACAATGGCGTCGAAGGTCCTGGTGATCATCTTCTTCTGCAGGAACGGGACGATCGCCGACAACGGGTTGCGCGTGTAATTGGAGATGTATACGGAGTAGCCGGCGTTCTTGTCGTGCTCGAGGATCGCCTGGCTGTTATACTCCGCGATAGTGCACCTGTCCTCCTCCCTGACCATCAGATACTTGTCGTATATGTGCTGGTGCTCCGGCACTGGACTGCCGCTCTCAATCTCGTACCGGCAGGAGTCGATGATGGATATGAACGTGGAGAGGTCGCTGGCGACCTTGTTGCTGTCGTACAAGACGTGCACGTAATACTTCTTCCCCTTGTGATGGTTCATGAAGGTCTCGATGAACAAAGGATTGCCGAGTATCACCCTGTAGTTCTCCTCGTCGGTAATCGCCTTGGACACCTTCTCGACGATCCCTTTCACAAAGTCGTTGTCCGGATTTACACGCGCTATGAGGTTGCTCTTGGCGTATGCGATCAGGGAGGCGTCGACCTGGTCGCCTTCGCTCTCGTCGAGGAAGGACGTCAGCCGGCTGAAGCTGTTCCTGCTCACGTCGTAGTCCCCAAGCCTATGGCCGGAGGACGCCCTGGACACCTCGTAGCAAAGGGGTATCTCGTTCTTGGCCGAGAAGTACATGTCGATCTTCGTCTTGTAGCTCTTGACGTCGATGTCGATTCCCAGGCCCTTGGAGTACTCGGACGGGTCGATGTAGTTGTTCTTGACGTATATCGTGCTGACGTAAACGTCCAAGGGCTGGATACGAAGCCTCCAGAGGGTGAAGAACAGTGATATGGAGTTCGAGTTGACGTTCTTCAAGACGTCGTTCATGACCTCAACGGTCATCGATTTCCCGGCGGGGGTCTTGTGGTCCTCGCTCCAATGCTTGCAGAAATACAGCTCCTGCCCCGTCGCCGCTATGTAATAGGCCATCGTGGACAGCAGCTTCCAATGGTCCGGGAAGCACAGGGACAGGACTTCGGAGAGCCCGAGGTCCTGGGACACCTTGTCGAACAGCTTGCATACGTACTTCGAGCTGACGGAGGGCGTCTCCTTCGTCCTCGACGACCTGTTGGGGACGATGTTCCCGGTGGCGGGATCCACATGCCCTATGCATTTCCTCTTGCAGACGCACTTCTTCTTGTCGGGGTCCCAGATTGACTCATTCAAATAAGCATATATAGTGTTGGATTTCGGATTCCTCAAATAGACGATAGAGGACATTCACTTGTATAATGAAATAATTATACATATATCTATCCAATTATACATAGGAATAGTCCGTTATTGAAATGTTGAGGTCTCCTTATTTATTCACATCCAGCATCTTCAATTATCGTTGTTTACATTTTCGTAATCGGGTTGTTTTGTCCTTTAGTATAAATAGAAAGTTTTATAAACATTATAACACGAGACACACATTTGGATTTTGAGATTGGTTATAACCACCATAGTTGTTCTACATCCAACGATTAACCGGGAGGAAATCGTATGTTGAGTTGCGAAGGTGCGGATTTCACGAAAGTGCTCAGGCGTTATGACATTGAACAGCAGGTCGTCCTCTCCCCCGAGGAAATGGCCAGGAAGATGCTTCCTACCGACGAGATCTTCAGGAAGGTCGCCGAGGAGGTCCTCTACATGAGGCTCAAGACCGTCGGGCCGACCGTCATGGAGGCCCTGAAACAGAGGAACCCTCTGGACATCATCAACAACGGGCTGGTCGCAGGGATGGAGTGCGTGGCGAAGCTGTACGCCGAGCACGTGTACTACCTTCCTGAGATCATGATGGCCGCCAAGACCATGGAGATCGGGATCGCGATCGCCGAGAAGCAGGTCCCCGGAGGAAGGGAGTCCAAAGGGACCGTCATCATGCACGCCGCAGAGGGAGACCCGCACGACATCGGCAAGAACATCGCCGCCGTCATGGTCAGGTCGTCCGGATACAACGTCATCGACATGGGCCGCGACGTCCCCATAGTGGACTTCATCGCCAAGGTCGAGGAGGAGAAGCCCATATTCGCCAGCGGGACCGCCCTCATGACCACCACGATGTCCGCCTTCCCCGCCGAGGCCAAGATCCTCAAGGAGAAGGGAATCGAGATCCCCCTGATGGGATGCGGCGGAGCCGTCAACAGGGAGTTCGCCAACTCCTACGACCTCGGCATCTATTCCGAGAAGGCGCCCCAGACCCCTCTGATAGCCGAGAAGATCCGCCAGGGATACGACTGGAAGAGGATAAGGGAAGAGTGGGACGAGATCGTCAAGGGTGAGTGAGATGGCAGTCACGAGATACACCTCCATGGCATACGACTCGGCGGACGACCTGATCTTCGGATTCTCCAAGAAGCCCGTGTCCTACGGCTTCGGCCTGAGGCTGGGAGCCGGATACGTCGTGCCCGAGATCAACTACGCGCCCAGGCCGGGAACCGAGAAGGACCCCGCCAGGCTCAGGAAGGAGTACGTCGACTACATCACCAAGGACGTCCTCGACAGGGCCGTCACGGTCGGGTTCCCCAACGTCCAGCTGGAGACCGAGTGGGTCTCCCAGATGAACCAGGCCAAGCTGTCCGTCCCGGTCGTCGAGGGACAGAAGTCGATGTGCGAGAAGTACCACGAGGAGTACGGCGTGAACTGCGGCACCAGGCACACCATCCCCGACCAGCGCGAGGCCGACCACGGGCTCCGCGTCGGCATGGACACCGCCCACGGATACCCCGAGAAGCTGTTCGAATGCGCCGAAATCGCCTGCGAGAACGGGGCCGACAACCTCTCCTGCGAGACCGTGGGAGGAAAGGAGTTCGCGGACTACGCCGTCACCAACGGAGACATCATCGCCTTCCTGTTCGGAGTCGGCTACCTCGGAACCATCGACATGACGTACGTGTGGCAGGAGTTCGTCGACATCGCGAAGAAGAACAAGTGCGTGGCCGGAGGAGACACGAACTGCTCCGGAGCCAACGTCTCCATGTTCATGGCCGGAGGGATGATGGACCAGGACGTCCAGAAGACCTTCTCCGCCGTCACCCGCGCCATATCCGCCGCCAGGACCCTCGCCGCTTGGGAGGCCGGGGCGTCCGGTCCTGACAAGGACTGCGGATACGAGGGACCGATAGTCAAGTCCATCGCCGGAAAGCCCACCGCCCAGGAAGGCAAGAACTGCCAGTGCGCCCACTGCGACCTTCAGGGCAACCTGATCGCACAGTGCTGCGACCTGTGGTCCAACGAGTCTGTGGAGTACCACCCCGAGTTCGGAGGAACCTCCGTCCAGTGCTGGTTCGGGTCCATCGGCTACGAGGCCGCCCTGATGAACACCTCCATCCAGCTGAAGCAGGAGAAGACCCTCAGGGACCTGTACATGTACACCGACAGGATCAGGGGGCCCGAGGCCTACATCCTCGCCTACGACCACGCCTACGAGATCGGGAAGGTCATAGCGGCCAACGGGAACGACATCTACCTCCGTGCGAAGGCCGCCGGGATGAAGGCGGTGGAGATCCTCCTTAAGGGATACGAGTCCAAGGAGCTCGGGCTGACCGCGAAGCAGCTGGACACCCTCCAGGACATCAACAAGAAGCTCTCCGTCCTCCCCGACGAAGAAGACAAGTTCGTGGATTACTGCGTGAAGGAGTTCAAGGACGTCGTCCCCAACTTCAACATGAAGAACTACGGGCTCTGAAACGCTCTGCTTTCATACAAACCTCCCTGGTCCGGGCGCCGTCTTTTTTCCGGCGTCCGGGCCTAAACCCTAGCCTCTCTATTGAAAGACGATTCAAAACGTCCGGCGCCCTTGCGCCTCATGGATGGAAAAATGCGGCCCCGCCCGGGATCGGGACGGAGCCGGAAGAAAAATTGAAATCACATCGTGTGCGCGGCGTAAGCAGGCCTGTCGGTCTCGGCGCCGCACATGATGCATCTGCCGTGGAACGGCTCGGGCACATACGGCGTGCCGAGTATCTTAAAGCCGTGCTCGTCCTCGAACTTATGGCCGCACTCCGCGCTCCCGCACCATCCGAACCTGAGGATCTTGTCCTCCGGGATGGAATCCAAGGAGTCGATGTCCTGCACGCGGGACCTCTGGACCTCCTCGGCCTTCGCCAGCATGGACTCGGATATCACATCCAGGAGCATCTTGACGCCGGGGGCGGCGGAATCTGCGGATATCGTGCCCTTCTCGCCGGTGTCCCTCCTGCAGAACGACACCACGCCGTTCTCGATGTCCCTCGCCCCTACCTCCAGGCGGACGGGGACGCCTTTGATCTCCCAGTCGTAGTACTTGCTCCCTGGGCGGGCGTCGCGGTCGTCCAGCTTGGTCCTGATCCCGGCCGCGGAAAGCACGTCCCTCAGGCGGGAACAGAACGCGGCGACGTCCTGGGCGCTGTTCTTGGATATGATCGGGATTATGACAGCCTGTATCGGGGCTATCCCGGGAGGCATGACCAGCCCCTTGTCGTCGCCGTGGACGCCTATCAGGGCGCCTACCAGACGCTCGCTCATGCCGAAGGTGGTCTGGTGGACGTGCTTGTGCTCCCCATTCTCGTCCTCGTAGGTGATGTTGTAGGGGACGGAGAAGTTGGTCCTGTAGTGGTGGATGGACCCCATCTGCAGCGTCCTGCCGTTGGGCATGGACGTGTCTATCCCCACGGTGTAATGCGCTCCAGGGAACTTGTCCCATTCCGTGCGCACCAGCAGGGTGTAGGGGAGGCAGATCCTCTTGGCTATCCTGGACAGTATCTGTATGTTCTCCTCTATCTGGCACTGCGCGTCCTCCTCGGACACGTGGCAGGTATGGGACTCGAAGAAGTGGATCTCGCGGACCCTGATGAACGGGCGCGTCTGCTTGGTCTCGTAGCGGAACGTGTTGACGATCTGGTAGGTCTTCAGCGGAAGGTCCTGATGCGACCGCACCCAGAGGGAGAACATGGGATACATGGCCGTCTCGGAGGTGGGCCTCACCACGAGCCTCACGTCCAGCTCGTTGGCGCCGGCGTGGGTGACCCAGTACACCTCCTCGTCGAACCCTTTGATGTGGTCCTTCTCCTTGGCGAACTCGGTCTCCGGGATCATCAGCGGGAAGCAGACCTCGTCGTGCCCGGTAGCGTCGAACTCGTCCCGGATGTACCCGTCGATCTGCCTCATGATCTTCCAGCCGTATGGGGTCCAGACATTCATCCCCTTGATGGGGTACCTCTTGTCGGAAAGCCCCGCCTTCTCGACGATGTCCAGATACCAGTCGGCGAAGTCATCCTCTTTCAAGGACATCGGAAACCCCTCCTAAGCTCGTCCGCTATTATCTTGGAGACGGAGATCTTCGAGGCGGGGCCTTCGAGCGTGTTGCAACAGAGGACCTCCTTGAGCTCGCTGGACGACAGCCTGGAGAAGGCGTCGCCGACGAACACCCCGTGGGTGCAGGCGACGGAGACCTCCGACGCGCCGGCCGTCTTAAGGGCGGAGGCCGCGGCTATGATCGTGCCGCCGGTGGATATCATGTCGTCGACTATCAGGACGCGTTTGCCCTTGCAATCCATCTCGGCAGGGGCTATGCGGACCTCGGTGCCGGACAAGCGGGTCTTCTGAAGATGGTCGTACGGGACCCCGAGGCGGCTTCCGACGTCCTTGGCGCGGTCCTTGGCCCCGATGTCGGGAGACAAGACCAGGTCTATCCCCTTGCCGCGGAAGTGCCCGGCTATGCAGGCGGCTGCCTTCAGGTCCTTGTGGGGATGGGAGAACCCCTCGAGGGTGGACTCCTTGTGGATGTCGACGGTGACCACCTTGTCGCAGAACCTGTCGAGGACGGAGCACATGACCTTGGCGGAAGTCGGCTCCCCGGGCTTGAAAAGCCTGTCCTGGCGCGCGTATCCGAAATACGGGATGACCATGGCCACCCTCTTCGCGCCCATTCCGACCGCGGCGTCCCTGAGGAGGAGCATCTCCACCAGCCCGCCGTCGGGATAGGTGTTCTGCACGATGGCCACGTCGTCGTCTATGGCGTCTCCTTCCAGCTTGGTGTAGCACTCGCCGTCGGGGAACCTGCTGGTGTCGGCCTTTATGAACCTGCAGCCGAGATCGCGGGCTATCTCCCCGGCGAGTCCAGCCGATGACGAACCGCCGATTACTATCATAAAGGGGAGTAAAACTCTACTAGTTCTTATAGAAAAGGTACGAGTTTATATATTGGGGCATACCGACACCGATATAACGGGGACGGGCATGGAACATCGCATGAGCGACAGGAAGGACGTGGTGACCGACGAGCGCATGGAGAAGTACCTGGACATAACGGCGAGGGCCCTAGCCAAGATCGTCATAGCCCCTCCGGAGAAGTCCTACAACCGCAGGCTCGCGGAGAAGTACCTGGACATGGCCAAATGCTACTACTCCGACGCGATGCACTTCAAAGAGGAGGGGGACTACGTGACCGCGTTCGCCGCCGTGAACTACGCCCATGCGTGGCTGGACTGCGGCGCCTGCACCGGATTGTTCGACGTGGACGGGGACGACGTCCTCTTCACGCTGTACGAACGAAGCCCCCGGAATAAGGGTGGCAGCTGTACACCTCCGCTCCGCGTCCGAGGATACGAAGCACTTCGTCGCGGGAGGCGTCGGTGAAGACGCTGTTCCCAAGCATGCACATTCCTGCGCGATGCCCCTCCGACCTCAGTCTAGACAAGGCGGCGGAGACCTCCGGGGACTCCAGCCCGGCTTCGGAGGAGAACTCGCCCGAGCAGCGGTACAGCATCTCCTCGGACGGGGACGACATGAACCTGCCGACGGCCTCGGACCCTGCCTTCGCTATCCTGGCCGACGTCTCCGGATCGGACAGCACCGAGCCCGTATGCATCTTGGGGCCCAAGACTGCCAAAGACAGGGGGCCGACCTTTATTCCGGCGTCGGCGACCTCGCCGCGGAGCCCAGGGGTCAGACGCACCGGGACTGAAAACCCGGACGCTATGGCGTCGACGTCGCCCAGGCCTCCCCCGCATATCACGTCGGCCGCATGGGCCGCGGCGAACGCATCCTTCTCGGAGGCCCCGACGATGTCCGCCACGCACAGCGCCGCCGCGACGGCTCCTGCCGCGCTCATCCCGAACCCTTGGCTCACCGGCAGCCCGTTGCGAATGGAGATGTCGAACCCGCGTCCGGGGGCGACGGCCCCTACCGCCTTACGGGTGACCGGCGCCTCCGAAGGCACGCCGTCTATGAATATCTCCACCCGGCCGTCGCGCCTCTCGACCGCACGCGCCCTGGCTCCTAGGCCCAGCCTTATCCCGATTCCGCGGGAGCCGGACTCCAGCAGGTCCTCGGATCTGAAAGGCTGGAAAGCGCAGGTGATGTGGCCTGGGCAGAACGCCTGGCTCATAGGAGCCTCGCCGCTCTCTCCAAGATACCGTCCGCGACCTCGTCCTTCGTGCCGGAAATCGGCTCGCAGGAGTTGGCGGTGATGAAATAGACTTTCGAGCAGCTCTTCCCCGCGACCGAAACGTCGTCTGCGACCACCGCCGCCAGGCCGTACCTCTCCAGACGGGAGCGGGCCTTCGCGGCCAGCTGCGTCTCGTCTAGCCCGGACTCGGCCTTGAACCCGATGACGCGCGGACACCTCCCGCACAGCGACGGGAGGACCTTCTCCACAGGGACCAGCCTCAAATCCAAGCCCGAATCGCTGGACGCCTTCCCCTCGATGACCCTGTCCGGCTTGAAATCGGCGAGCGCCGCCGGGACGACTGCGAGGTCGCAGGAGGCCGAGGGGACCATGGACAGGAGGTCCTCCACAGACGAGAAGCGCCTGGACGGGAGCCAGTCCGGCACCTGGACGTCAGCCCCGCCCATCCAGAGTTCCACGTCGGCGCCCATCTCGAACGCGCGCAGGGCTAACGCCAAAGCGGTCCTGCCCGAGGAGCGGTTGGTGATCACCCTCATGGAGTCGATGGGCTCCTCGCTGCGGCCGCCCACCACCAGGACCCTCCTCCCCGACAGCGGGCCTTTCGAAAGGATCCTTATGACGTTCTCGACGACCTCGTCCCTGGACGCGGCCTTGGCCCTCACGCCGTCGGTGCGCGGGCCTATGAACCTCACGCCCCAAGACCTCAGCCTCTCCACATTGGACGATACCGCGGGATTCCTGTACATGGACTCGTGCATGGCCGGGACCACGGCGACCGGCGTCCCTGACCCCAGGGCCACCGCCGCCATGGAAGTCACCGGGGTGTCGTCGATGCCGTTAGCGATCTTGGAGACGGTGTTGGCCGTAGCCGGATATATCAGAAGGAGGTCGGCAGACCCCATCAGGTCCACGTGCTCGGTGCGACCGGTGAGGGACAGCACGGGAGGACGCCCGCTGGCGAACTCCATGGAATCAGGGGCGGCCAGCTTGGCGGCGGCCTCGGTCATCACCGGGAACACCTCGGCCCCGTGGCGTATCAGCTCGCGGACGGCGTAGAAGCATTCGGTGACGGCTATGCTGCCCGTCATTCCCAGCACTATCCTCTTCCCCTCGAGCTTCGAGCTCTTCTCCTCGTAGATCTCCTCCGACGGATGCATCGCAGAACCTCCCTTATCTCACGCATCGCGGCCTCGAACACCTCGTCCGGACCCATGGACGCGTCTATGACCTTGAACCCGTGCTCCTCCGCCAGGGCCAGATACTTCTCCCTGACACGGCGGAGGAACCCGGCCTCCTCGAACTTGCTGACGTCCTCCCCGCGGGAGCGGACGCGTCCCATGGTCAGCGCCGGGTCCGCGTCCAGAAGGATCGTCAGGTCCGGGACCTTGGCGAAGACCTCGCAGAGGGGAAGGAGGGCGTCCATGTCGGCGCGGCCGCCGTCCAGGCCCGAGGACTGGTACGCCAGCGTCGAGGCGAAGTACCTGTCGCATATCACCACCTTTCCCTCGGAGGCCGCCTCGGCCATCCTCTCTGTATGGTCGTTGCGGTCCGCCATGAACAGCAGCGCCTCCGTCGACTGGGAGACGCCCTCGAACGCGCCCGAGCGTATGAGGCCCCCGACCTTCCCGCGGGTGGGCTCGGACGTGGACTCCACCTCATAGCCCTCTTCGGCCAGAACCTTGGCCAGACGGGCGCAGAGGGTGCTCTTCCCCGTCCCGTCTATTCCCTCTACCACTATTATCGCACCCATTCCGACGCCTCGCATGCCCAGCAACGACTTCTCGAGATGCAGTATGACCGAGTCCAGGGACTCCACGTCCTTGGCGTACGGCCCGCAGAGGAACGCCAGAGTGTCGCGTATGCGCGTGTTGTAGCTGACCCCCAGGGCCATCAGGTTGGTGCGCAGGTCATCGGCCAGGATGTTCCCGCGCCGGTCCCAGTCGGTGAGTATGACGGCGGACTTCCCCGCCTTCCATGCCGCCTCGGCGGCCCTGACCGGCCCTCCCCCGGACTGGACGCAGACGAAGTCGCCCGAGACGCCGGAGCTGGTGAGCGCCGCGATGTCCTTGGACCCCTCCACCAGCACCACGTGGGTACCTTTAAGGGCGGAGATGGAATCCAATGTCTTCATTATGAGGTCGAGCCTCTCCGCGTCGTCGGCCGGAGGATGCAAGGTCCAGCACCTCCTCCGCACGGGCCGGGTCTCCATGGACCGTGACGGTCTTCTGCCTAGACGTATGGCCGGAGGTCACCTCCGAACGCATCCCCGTCAGCTTTTCGAAGGTCTCCTCGACCTCCTTGTTGGCCCTGCCGTCCAGCGGAGGGGCCCTCACGCGCAGTATGAGCCTCTTCCTCCATTGGTCGAATCCCTCAGGTCCAGACCTGTCGGAACGCGGGGACACGAGGACGTCCACCTCCAGACGGCCCTCCTTCCTCCTCGAGACGTCCGCTATGCGCATGGGACGTCATCTCCTCCTCAACTAAAATAACGTACGTCGCAGCAAGGACAAGGTTATTTACGGAACGCACGATAGCGACGGCATGAGCCCCGCCCTGGAGCATATGACCTTCGACGAGCTTTCCGAGCTCTACCGGGTGGAGATGAACGGGAGCTTCATATCTCCGGCCCGCAGGGACCTGTTCAGGGCGATGGCGGACCTGCTGACCAGGCTCAGGGGAGAATACGAGAAGCAACTTGCGCTGGACCCCGACTCGGTCATGTGCGAGGGCGCGGAGCACAGGAAGAAGAGCGCCGAGCGCCTGTGCAAAGAGGTGGTCCGCATAAGGGCGACCAAGATCTGCAACATGGCCTTCCTCGGAGCGCTGGGGTCCAAGAACTCCCTAGACGTCCTGACCGAGGAGGAGAGGACGTATTATTACAAGATCCTGGAAGCGTCCAAATCGCACCTGTCGGAGGTGGACAGGCTCAGAGGGAAGAAAATCACCGTCGCGACGCACATCGACGAGGTCCCCGTCAGGGACCTTCCCCCGGAGACGCGCGAGGAACCCTTTGAAGAGGCCTCCGATCCGGCCCCCGAGGAGCCTCCCGCGGACATCCCGGAGCCTGAGGACGATCGTCCTGCAGAGACCCCGGAGCCGGAAGAGAAGCCTCCCCGGAACGCGAGCCCCCCCGAAGACTTCCCGGAGCCGGAGAACGAGTTCCCTCCTGAGGAGGTGATGGCCGAATGGGCTGAAGAGGCGTTGGCGCCCATTTCCGACGTCCCGACGGAAGAGCCGGACGTCTCCCTGGAGCCCGTGCTGGTCAGGGTGCTGGAAGACCTGCCGGAGTTCTCCGGGCCTGAGAGGGACTACAGGCTCCTGAAGGAGGACGTCGTGACCATGCCGAAGATGATGGCCGAGGCCCTGATAAACACCGGGAAGGCGGTCGCCGTCGACCCTTCACCTTGAACGTCCTGGTGTCGCCCTGGAACTCGAGGCAATCGATTTTCAGCCTGCGGACCCCGGTGATGTCCGCAACGGTCTCCCTGGCCACATCCGGCTCGTTGTTGGTGCGGCTTAGATGGGCCAGGAATATCTTGCGGGCGTCGGACATTGTGCGCTTGAGGGCCATGCCTGTGTCGCGGTTCCACATGTGCCCGTGGTCGCCCTCTATGCGCCTCTGTAGCGACGGGGGGTACGGGCCGTTGTGGAGCATCTCCAAGTCGTAGTTCGCCTCCACCACGGCGGCGTCGCAGCTCTTGAGGGCATGCTCTATCCTGTAGTCGAACTTCCCGGTGTCGGTGACCATCGCCAGCTTCCCCTTGTCCGTCTCGATGAAGAAGGCGTTGGGCTCCGCCGCGTCGTGATAGGTGGGAAGGGGGACCACCCTGAAGGGACCCACGGAGAAGCAGTCCCTCAGGTCGTACGGTATGTATTCGACGGCGCCCATCTGGGAGGACTGGAAGGTCCCGAGTGTGCACATAACGGGGACGTTCAGGCGGCGCGCCATCGGGCCCACGCCCTTGACGTGGTCGGCGTGCTCATGGGTGACCAAAATGGCCTTGATCATCTTGGAGTCGACACCCTCGCGGTCCATGTAGGACATGAGCGTGCGACAGCTGAGGCCGGCATCGACCACGACGGCCTCCCCGTCGCATTCGACCACGGTGCAGTTCCCGTCGCTGCCGCTGGCGAGGACGTGGACCTCCATCATGTCTCAGACCTTTCTCTCGTACAATGCGAATACTATGTCGGCCCTGGAGATCACGCCCAGGACGACCCCCTTCTCGACCACGGGGACACGGTTGACGTCCATCTCGATCATGGACTTGAGGACCTCCATGATGGGGGCGTCCGGATTAGTCGTCAGGACGGTGCGGATCATGATGTCCTCGACAGACATGTTGGATATCTCCTCGGAGATTCTCTTGAGCCCGTCGTCGTCCTCGGTGCTGGAATCCATAGAGTAATTGAGCATGACGGAGCCGGCGTTCTCCTTGTCGAGCTTGAGCTGATACTTGTAAATGACGCGGAGGATGTCGTTCTCGCTGAGTATCCCGAGAAGGTGGTTTCTCCTATCCACCACCGGCGCCCCTGAGATGTTGTCGACGGCGAACTTTATGGTCGCCCTCTTGATCGTGTCAGTAGGCTGAAGCGTGACCACCTGCGTGGTCATCAGGTCCCTCACCTTCAATTTGGACATCGTGCCAGGTATCATGGAGACACCATATATTGATTGGGGTTAGGCGCAGACGGAGGAGAATGAAAGCCCGTTCCAGCCGGACGTTCAGATAGCTTTATTAACAATGACTGATTAACGGGATTTCGACAGGGCCTGTAGCTCAGCTAGGTAGAGCGTTCGACTCTTAATCGAACGGCCAAGGGTTCGAATCCCTTCAGGCCCGCCATGTCTCTGTCCTATTTTTCTGCATTATACCTCATTTTGAGTCTTTTGAGACGCCAGACTGATTCAATAAAT
>JAEEGF011215470.1_pt1 | contig 13043 bp, 10 predicted proteins | sample 9134171 | NCBI WGS metagenome assembly JAEEGF01 (sample SAMN16246542, study PRJNA631951) | gut metagenome | biome: gut microbiome; feature: rumen; material: AP-attached | host: Bos | place: Iran: Karaj | collected 2018-10
ACAATGGTCAATGGTCAATGGTTAATGTTCAATGGCAATAATGCGTTGTTCCGTCGCGTCCGCGGCGGCCTCTTTCTATCCCCCAGGGATAATGTTGTTTAATGTTGTGATAAGTTGTTTTCAAATAAACTACCGACATTTCGATGAATCCACGATAATGACATAAAGGCTTGCCTTTTACATAATAATTCATGAAAAATTCGTGTTAAATTTGTGGGCATTCGTGTTTAATATCATCATGGAAAATTTATGTGTTATTCCCGTCGAATTCACGTTAAAACATGAAAAAGGATACCACGAAAAAAGGTTGGCACTCGCCAACCCTTTTTCCATTATCCATTACCCGATTATTCGTCATAATCATAGGTCACTTTCTCCATGTTGATGAACATCTGACGAATTCTCTCAGCATCATACTCTGCCTTCTCACGTACATCAACATAGAGGGGGTCGAGTTTCGAGCCATTTTGGATTTCCTTGTAAGTCTGTTGACCATTGGCTCTGCTCTTGATGACTGTATGTATCATCCTACCTCTATCAAAATAGAACCTGAACTCGTATTCTTTCTGTTCACCCTCGCCATCGGGCGACCAATAAGGATTGTGAATATAAGCGAAGGCCAACTCGCCACTCGCATCGTAAAGGTACTCCTCATAGTACTGGAGAGCGGCGAAATTGTATTTCCTCGTCGCGAAGTTGAGGTAATGCGAGGGATAAATCTTGTCTTCCTCGCGCTCAAACCAGTACATGAAAATATCATCTTGATGACCGCCTGTACCGGGCATCATCTGCTGACCCTTCAAATGATAATAATCAGCATAATCCGCACCATCATTGGGATTCGTCCCCTTATGGGTCTCTATGTACTCTTTAGCCGATGCATATCGCTGGCGGATGTCTTGCATTTTGTCCTGTGCATAGGCGATATGTACAGATGCCACAAAACAGAACAAGAAAATAAAAGTCTTTCTCATAATGCTCATAATGTTTATTGATTTACTCTGACACTTAAGTATATGACTAAAGTTTCGGAAGTTATAAAAAGGAGTTAAATCGGGAGTTAAGCCAGTTTGCTGGCTGGAAATTAAGCACTTTCGTGCTGGACGATACTACTGCAATTAAATGCTATTGTCCTGTGCGTAGCGCATAACTCCCATGAGCGTAGCGAGTTTACTTCCATTTTTACTTCCATTTTTACTTCCCATAGTTAAGTATATGACATTTGATGTCGGTTAGCACTCTGCAAAGTAAACAATTCTTGACGATAACACCAAATGAAAGAGAAAAAAAAACTTTTCTTTGGGTATTCAAGCATTTATTCGTAACTTTGCACTGAAATTAGGGGAGGTAACTTTATACCCCAAATTAGTGAAAGCGTTTTTTAAGGTAAGGATAAAAACGAATATGAAAGAAGACATATATTACGAAATGCCGCAAGGCAAACGTGAAAGCGTGATTTCGTTGATAGCCGATTACCAAGGCAATGAAGAGGAATTTTCCGATGTACAGATAGATGATGAAGAGATGATGCCGGTCCTGCCGCTCCGAAGCATGACCTTGTTCCCAGGTGTCATCATGCCTATCGCTGTGGGAAGGGAGATGTCGCTTCGTCTCATCAATGACGCCTACTCCAAGAACATGATTGTAGGCGTTTTCAGCCAAATCATCGACTCGGTGGAAAGCCCCACTTTTAACGACCTCAACAAACTTGGTGTCGCTGCACGAGTATTACGCACACTTGAACTACCTGATGGCAACCACACTGCCATCATTCAAGGTCTCACACGTATCGAACTCATGAGCATCGACCATGAATACCCCTATCTGCAAGGCAAAGTGGAGAAAAGACCTGAACAGATTCCCGACAAGAACGACCATGAGTTCAAGGCCGTGGTCGATTCATGCAAGGAAATGGCCGATAAGTTCGTCAAGTCGCATAATGGGTCGCTTGTGGAATCAACCTTTGAACTCAAGAACACCAACAACAGGGTGTTTCTCGTCAACTTCATCAGTTCCTCACTGCCCATCAAGAACTCGGAGCGTTTTACGCTGCTTAGTATCGACAACCTCACAGAACGTGCCTACAAACTCTTGAGCATCCTCAATCGGGAGTTCCAGTTCGCCATGCTCAAGGCCAACATACAGATGCGCACTCGAGAGGACATCGACAAGCAGCAACGTGACTATTTCCTCCAGCAGGAAATGCGTAACATACAAGAGGAACTTGGAAATGGATACGACCCCGACATCGAGGAACTCAACAACCGCAGACTGGCCAAGGATTGGTCGGAAGAGGTGGACTTGCTCTTCGTCAAGGAACTGAACAAACTGGAACGACTCAACCCGCAAGGACCTGACTATAGCGTGCAGTACAACTACCTTGACACACTCCTCAACATTCCCTGGAACGAATACACCAAGGACAACCTCAACATCAATAACGCCGAGCGTGTGCTCAACCGCGACCACTACGGCATGGAGAAAGTGAAGGAAAGAATCCTCGAGTACCTTGCCGTACTGAAAAAACGTGGCGACCTCAAGAGCCCCATCATCTGCCTCTACGGCCCTCCAGGCGTGGGCAAGACATCATTGGGCAAGAGCATCGCGACGGCCATGAAACGCAAGTATGTGCGTGTGTCGTTGGGTGGTCTTCACGACGAGGCTGAGATTCGTGGACACAGGAAAACTTACGTAGGCGCGATGCCCGGACGCATCATCAAGGGCATTATAAAGGCTGGCAGCTCAAACCCGGTGTTCATTCTCGATGAAATCGACAAGGTCTCTCAGGCCAACTTCAACGGTGACCCCTCGTCTGCCTTGCTTGAAGTGCTCGACCCTGAGCAGAACAATGCCTTCCACGACAATTACATCGACGTCGACTACGACCTCTCTAAGGTGATGTTCATCGCTACAGCCAACAACATCAGCGCTATCCCTACTCCACTGCTCGACCGTATGGAACTGATTGAGGTCAGCGGCTACCTTACCGAGGAAAAGATTGAGATAGCCAAACGACACCTCATCCCCAAGGAACTGGAGAATGTGGGTATGCAGAAGAAAGAAGTCAAGTTCAGCAAATATGCTATCGAGGAACTGATTGAACATTATACTCGTGAGTCTGGTGTACGTGAGCTGGACAAGAAAATCAATAAGATACTGCGGAAGATAGCACTCCAGCAGGAGAAAGATTATGTGTTAACTCCTATCGTAAGCCTCGATGCCAACGACATCGAAACTTACCTCGGCCCTGCTGAGTTCAACCGCGACAAATACCAAGGCAACAAATACGCAGGGGTGGTGACCGGACTGGCTTGGACAAGCGTCGGCGGAGAGATACTCTTCATCGAGACCAGTCTGAGCAAGGGCAAACAAGGTAAACTCACACTGACGGGTAACCTCGGTGACGTGATGAAAGAATCGGCCGTCTTGGCACTGGAATACATCAAGGCGCACGCTGATAAATACGGCATTGACAACCGAGTGTTCGACAACTGGAACATACATATCCATGTACCAGAGGGTGCCGTGCCCAAGGACGGCCCTTCTGCTGGTATCACTATCGCCACCTCCATTGCTTCGGCATTGACTCAACGGCGGGTGCGTAACAATGTCGCCATGACCGGCGAAATCACTCTCAGAGGAAAAGTGCTGCCCGTAGGTGGCATCAAGGAGAAGATTCTCGCCGCAAAACGTGCCGGCATCACCGACATCGTCATCTCCAACGAAAACGAGAAGGATATACGACAGATTCCTGAAAAGTATGTGGAAGGACTGACTTTCCACTACGTGGAGAACGTCAACGAGGTGCTTGCTTTCGCTCTGCTCAACGAAAAAGTGGAGAACCCTATCGACCTCTCCGTTAAGGAAGAAGAGAAGAAGGAAAAATAGTCAACTTGTCCTGCTTTTCTCACAATGCAATTCAACCTACAGCACACAGATTCAGGCAGCAAGGCTCGCGCTGGCATTATCAACACCGACCATGGGCAAATCCTAACACCCATATTCATGCCGGTGGGAACTGCCGGCACCGTTAAGTGTGTTCACCAACGCGAACTGAAGAACGACATCAAGGCGCAGATAATCCTCGGCAACACCTACCACCTCTACCTCAGACCTGGACTGGAGATTCTCAAAAGCGCTGGAGGCTTGCACCAATTCAATGGCTTCAACCTCCCCATGCTCACCGACAGCGGAGGTTTCCAGGTGTTCTCTCTTGCTGGCATCAGAAAAATCAGCGCTGAGGGGGTGGAGTTTCGTTCACATATCGATGGCTCCAAACATTTCTTCTCGCCTGAACGTGTAATGGATATCCAGCGCATCATTGGTGCCGACATTATTATGGCTTTCGACGAATGCACTCCTGGCACCGCTGACTATCAATACGCCAAGAAGTCACTGCAGCTCACCGAGGATTGGCTCGACCGATGCATCAGTCGTTTCAACAGCACTGAACCTCTTTACGGTTATCAACAGACGCTTTTCCCAATTGTACAAGGCTGTACCTACAAAGACTTGCGCCAACATGCTGCGGAGAACGTGGCCGAAAAGAATGCGGATGGCTATGCCATTGGCGGTTTGGCTGTTGGCGAACCTACTGATGTGATGTATGAGATGATTGAGGTGGTCAACGCCATCTTGCCCACCGACCGCCCTCGCTACCTGATGGGCGTAGGCACTCCTGCTAACATCCTCGAGGCCATAGAACGTGGTGTCGACATGTTCGACTGCGTCATGCCTACTCGCAATGCGCGCAATGCCATGCTTTTCACCAAGCACGGCATCATGAACATGAGAAACAAGAAATGGGAGAACGATTTCACACCCATCGACATTGAAGGTGATGCCTACGTTGATATTGACTACACCAAAGCCTACCTACACCATCTCTTCAAGGCAAAGGAATACCTCGCCCTGCAAATCGCATCTGTCCACAACCTCGCTTTCTACTTATGGCTGGTTGGAGAGGCACGAAAGCACATCCTCGACGACACTTTCACCAAATGGAAAGAACAGACGCTGAAAGCGGTTACGACTAGGCTGTAAAACATGATGTGGCTTTAATCATTGTATTAATAATGATTGAATAATCAATATTTTATAAATATTTGTTTAAGTAAAAGTTTAAGTAATTTTCTGATTCCCTGACTGTGGACATCGACAACAAGGACATAGAAGAAACAACAGCTGAAAACGCCGAAGACAAGAACAGCGCATCAGATTCCGAAACTATAGAAACTATAGAAACTATAGAGACTATAGAGACTATAGAGACTATGGAATCTACACCCGCCTCTAATGACTCAGCTAAGCCAACAATTCCGTTCAAGGAACGGTTTGCTGACTGGTGGGCACTGCATAAGCCCATCTCTAGACTCGACCGCTATATCATTATCAAATTCCTCGGCACCTATTTCTTCTCCATCGCACTGATCATGTCCATATCAGTCGTCTTCGACTTCAACGAGAACATCGACAAGTTCCTGGCCAAGAACGCACCTTGGAAAGCCATTTGGCTCGACTACTACCTCAACTTCATACCCTACTACTCCAACCTCTTCAGCCAGTTGTTTGTGTTCATCGCCGTGATTTTCTTCACGACAAAACTTGCCGACAACTCCGAAATCATCGCCATGATGTCAACTGGTATGAGTTTCAAGAGGTTGATGAAGCCCTACATGATTTCGGCTGCCGTGATTGCGCTCCTTACTTTCGTGTTAGGAGCATACGTCATCCCGAAAGGCAACGTGAAACGCGTGAAGTTTGAGAACACCTACAAGCGAAGACGTGTCACCACCTACGCAACCAATGTGCAGCTGGAGGTGGACACTGGTGTTGTGGCTTTGATTCAACGCTACGAGGACCGTAACAAGATGGGATACTCCTTCGAACTCGATAAGTTCAGAAACAAGGTGCTAATCTCACAACTTAAGGCATCCACCATACAGTACGACACACTCTCGGAAACCCCATATCATTGGATTCTGCGCAACTACACCATACGTGACTTTGGCGGTATGCGTGAGACAATCACTCGAGGTGCCCAAACCGATTCCATCATCAAGATGGAACCCTCCGACTTCCTCATCACCAAAGGTCAGCAGGAAACCATGACTTCACCAGAGTTGAGGGAATATATCGAGAAGCAGAAACAACGAGGCTTCGCCGACATCAACGCTTTCGAAGTGGAGTATTACAAACGAGGCGCATCGTCTTTCGCCGCTTTTATCCTTACCACCATAGGATTGTCGCTATCAGCCAAACGACGCAAGAACGGTATGGGTATCGCACTGGGCACCGGACTGACACTGACGTTCGCCTACATCCTTTTCCAAACCATCTCGGCATCATTCGCCATCAACTCCAATGTGCCTCCCCTACTGGCGGTTTGGATTCCAAACATTGTATATATCATTATCGCCTTCTTCTTCTACAGAAACGCTCCTAAATAATGTTGCTATCGCATGAATGGAAAGGAAAGGAAGACGCATTAACACACAGAAACAAAAAACATTATGAATTTCACCGAACTGCCATTAGCCGATGAGGTGCTCGACGCACTCGACGCCATGCGCTTCACCACTTGCACACCCATACAGGAACAATCCATCCCACCTATCATGGAGGGACGTGACCTTTTGGGGGTAGCACAGACAGGTACGGGCAAAACTGCGGCATATCTGCTACCAATACTGAGCAAACTTAACTCGGGCGAATACCCGCAGAACCACATCAATTGTCTCATCATGTGTCCTACACGGGAATTAGCTCAGCAAATCGACCAACAGGTCGAGGCTTTCTCTTACTACATGCCGGTGCCGGGAGTGGCTGTGTATGGCGGCAACGACGGAATTCGTTACGAACAGGAGAAAAACGGACTCAGACTGGGGGCGGACATCGTGACTGCCACACCGGGACGACTGCTCTCACACATCGCCACCGGAAATGTCGACCTCTCGCAACTGAGTTTTTTTGTGCTCGACGAGGCCGACCGCATGCTCGACATGGGTTTCTATGATGACATCATCAAGATTGTGGCACAACTGCCAGAAAAACGACAGACTATCCTTTTCTCCGCTACCATGCCGCAGAACATACAAACCTTGGCAAAAAACATCCTCCACGACCCTGTGGAAATCAAGATTGCCGTGGCTAAACCCGTGGAGAAAATCCACCAGATGGCGTACGTCTGCTATGAACCGATGAAAGACAAAATCCTCATTGACTTGCTCACCAAAGAGCAAATGGACCGTGTGATTCTCTTTGTATCGTCGAAGCTGAAAGTGAAAGAAATCACACGTATGCTGAAAATGAGGAAGATGGATGCTGAGTGCATGCACTCTGACCTGACCCAGGCTGAGCGCGACGAGATTATGCTCCGATTCAAGAACCGACATATCTCCATCCTTGTCGCCACAGACATTGTGGCACGAGGTATCGACATCGACGACATACAGACCGTTATCAACTACGACGTACCACACGACGGAGAAGACTACATCCACCGTATCGGACGAACCGCTCGTGCCAATCGCGAGGGAGAGGCGATTACACTTGTCTCGCCTAACGACATTGTCTATATGCAGCGTATCGAACGGCTGATGGAAAGAGAGATAGAGAAACCACAACTGCCTGAAGGCTGTTTCGAAAGTCCTGAATATATAGCGTCACGTGGTGGCAGAAGCGGAAACGACAGAGGAAGAGGAGGCCGAAACAGGCATGGCAGACATAGAGGAAACCGTGGCAATGCTCATGATGGCTCACACAAAAATGGAGAATTGGCAAATAAGCACAAATCCAGTCAAAAAAGCCAGAATCTGCCTCCCAAATCTGAAAGCCAAGCTGCTAACTCACCGTCAAAAACAAATAAACGCAGGCACAGGGCCAATAACAAACCAACCGCAAAAACAGAACCACAAACACCTAAGGAATGAGAAACCTCTGCATCGACATCGGTAACACACGCACCAAATTCGCCGTCTTCGACAATGCGAAAGTCGTCGACAACTGGACTCTCCCCAATGACAGGGAGTTCATCATCGATGACCGTTATGGAAAAATAGACGGTGCCATGATGTGCAGTACGATTGATGTGAAAGAGAACATGATGGAGGCTTTCCTTCAACTCCCCTGCCCCATCCATGAAGTGTTGAACTGGCAGACTCCCATTCCAGTCGAGAACCTCTACTCTACTCCCCAGACTCTGGGCATGGACCGGCTTGCGGCTGTGGTGGGCGCTCATTCATCTCAGCCCAATCACGACATTCTCGTCATCGACAGCGGGACGGCCATCACTTACGACTTCATCAATGCCAGCGGACAATACCTTGGGGGCAATATCTCCCCTGGGGTCGCTTTGCGATTCAAAGCTCTTCACAGCTTCACAGCTCATCTGCCATTAGTGGAGGAAGAGGGCGAAAAACCTCCGTTCGGCATTTCCACATCAACAGCTATCCGCTGTGGCGTTATCGACGGTGTACGACACGAAATTGAGGGGTTCATCAATGAAACGATAGTTAAATATCCTAATCTTTTGGTTTTTTTAACCGGCGGACACGATTTTGATTTTGATGTCTCCCTAAAAAAGCGTATTTTTGCCGACAAATTGTTAGTACTTAAAGGACTCGACAGCATTTTGAGCTTTATTCAAGCCCTACCAACAGACAAAAAAGAATGAATATCGGTTGCTTGACAACCGAAAAACAGAGATATAATAAGAATGAAAAAGACCTATCTACTGGTGTTGTGCACCGCGCTGTCTTTGTTGGCGCAGAAATCACAATCACAAGTCAATTCACCTTACACACGCTACGGTTTCGGCACCATGGCCGACCGCGCCATGGGTTTCAATAAAGGCATGGGTGGCGTAGCACTCGGTTTTCACAATGGCAAGCAAATCAACACGGCCAATCCAGCATCATACGCATACGTTGATTCGCTCAGCGCTCTTTTCGACCTCGGCTTCTCCGTACAACACGCCAACTACAAGATGGACAAGGTACAACAGAACGCGCAGAACGCCAGCTTCGACTATTTCGCCTTTCAGTTCCGTGGAGCGAAGAACCTCGGATTCACGCTCGCATGCCTGCCACTGACAAACATCAACTACAATTTCTCCTCCTCCAGCGAGGTGCTGAAAGATAACGATGACTACTCCACAAGTTATTCTTTCTCAGGTGAAGGTGGGTTGCACAAAGCCCTTTTGGGTATCGGCTGGCGTCCTTTCTCTACTCTGGCCATAGGTGTCAACGGCGCTTTTATATGGGGTGACTACACCCACAACATGAACATGACATTCAATGAAACCAGCGTCTATAACATGCAACGTAAATACACGGCTAACATCAGCACTTATGCCGTTGACTTTGGATTGCAGTATGACCTTAAACTTAATAAGAAGGACATGTTGACCCTCGGTTTGACGTACGGCCTGGGACACGAAGTGAACAATAAAGCCTACAGACACACCAACACGCTTAGTTCTTCAGTAACGGTGGCTCAGACTGTGGACACCATCTCAAATGCTTTTGAATTGCCTCAGACATTCGGAGCGGGACTGACATACTATCACGCTGACAAACTGCGCATTGGCGCTGACTTCATCCTGGAAAAGTGGGCCGATGTGAAATTCCCGTCACAAGACATGAACCAAAACATCAACTCTCCAGCTTATGTGGCAACCACCAACCAACTCTATGATTCATGGAAAGTGTCTGCGGGACTCGACTACTGTCCAGACAAAGCCAGCCCTAAGTTCTTCAAGCACAACATCTACCGTGTAGGTGGTTTCTACTCCCACTCCTACGCTAAAGCCGACATTACCAACACAGTGACAGACAAACCATACGAACTGGGCGTATCTGCAGGTGTGGGCATACCCATCAACAACCGTAATATTTGGCACAACTCACCATGCCTGAACATTAGCGCGCAGTGGGTGCACACCGTCATTCCATACCTCAGCGCATCGACCATGAAAAAAGCCACACTTAGGGAGAACTATTTCCGCTTGTGCATCGGACTGACCTTCAATGAACGGTGGTTCTACAAGTGGAAAGTGCAATAAAACTTAGAAGCGAGAGATGAGAAAGCTCCTACCTTTGGCTATGCTTTTGTCGCTGCTGATGTTGGCATGCGGTGAGGATGAGGGCAATTTCGCTCCCGCCATCGAACAACGCGACTCACTGCCCATTCTCAAGTCGAGGGGGGTATCAACACTCATCTCCGACTCTGGAATCATCCGCTACAAAATAATCGCTGAGGAATGGTACATCTACGACCGACGCAATCCTTCTTTCTGGGCTTTTGAAAAAGGACTCTTCCTTGAGCAATTCGACGAAGAATATCATGTCAAGGCCTTTGTCAACGCCGACACCGCTTATTATTATGACCGAAAGGAGTTGTGGGAACTTCGCGGTCGAGTGCTCGTGAAAAATCTTAAAGGCGAGACCTTCAAGACTTCTCTGCTTTATTGGGACCAAAAAAAGCACGAACTCTATTCTGACCGTTTCATGGAAATCAAAGGCGAGACACAAGAACTCTCTGGCTATGATTTCCGTTCTGATGAACGTATGACTCGCTACAGCATACACAGCTCTAAAGGTGCATTCCCTTTGGGAGAGGACAAACCCGCCACACCCAAGCCTGATGCCAAGACCATGGCTGAATACGCCGACACCACTCAGCACACTGGGGCAACTGCGGCCAATAATAACAACATGGTCACCACTCCAAGGAATTCCAACCCTGGAAAGGTGACACCTTCTACCCCTAAACAACCAAATCGGAATGTCAAGACCGACAACCGCACACCCAATGCAGCCCCAAACAAACCACGCACCGTAGAGCAAATAAAAAAACAATAGTAAAAACACTCAGAAAGGCTTTTTGTCAATTAAAAAAGTGCATTTTAAGCCCATAAAACCACTATTTTCATCGATAAAAGTATTTTTCCGAGTTTGTATTACCATTAATCCGTTTTTTTTTCGTAATTTCGTACGAAATTTGCTGATGATACCGCCTTACCTGCTATTAGGTGGTATTAATTTTGTGGGATAAGCGTTTTGAATGCTCTGGTGATTCAGAAGAATTCGGATGCCCCGGCCCCCCAAAAAAGAGAAAAATAAATAATTAAAAAATATCAATAAACAAAATGGCAGTTTTACAAAAAATCAGAAAAAGACAGATATTGCTCGTGTCAGCAATAGCAGCAGGTCTTCTTTTCTTCATCTTGGAAGCAGCTATGGAAAGTTTGCCATCACTGCTGAACCAAAACAAAATCAACGTTGGTGAAGTGAATGGTGAGAAACTCACTACTCAGGAGTACCAGAATCTGATTGACGAGATTCAGACCGTTTACGAAATCCAAGGACAATCGACTACAGGCGAGGATGCCTTGAATCGAATCAAGGACGAGGCATGGAACAACTACATCCAGACCCAGCTCATCAAAGACGAGTGCGACAAATTGGGTTTGGCTGTCAGCGACGAGGAAGTTCAGGACTTGCTCCGCAGTGGTGCCAGCCAGATGCTTCAAATCCCAATGTTCATGAACCAACAGACAGGTCGTTACGACTACTCCATCATCCAGAATTTCGTTACACAGTACAACGAAATGAAGAAAAGCGGTCAGCAAATGCCTGACGAGGTGGAGAAGATTTACAAATACTATGCTTTCGCACAGCGTACACTGCGCCAGCAGGCATTGATGAACAAATATCAGACGCTCCTTTCCAACTGCTTCCTCTCCAACCCCGTTGAGGCTAAGCAGACTTTCGACCAGGAGTCAAGTACTAGCGACATCCTTCTTACCACTGTACCCGTATCGAGCATTGAGGACAAGATGGTGGAAGTGAACGACCAGGACATCAAAGCCAAGTACGATGAGAACAAGGAGCAATACAAGCAGTATGTGGAGACTCGCGACATCAAATATATCGACGTGCCTGTCAAAGCCAGCAAAGCCGATATCGCTCAGCTTGAGAAGGAGATGCAGCAAAGCGCCGAGGCTCTTCGCGCTGCCGCTACCGACAAGGACGTTGAACTGGCTATCAAGAACTCCGAGACTGAGTTCCGCTACACCAACTTGCTCAAGACCAAGAACGCATTCCCAATGGCCATTGCCAGCCGTCTTGACTCTGTTGCCGTTGGTACAACCACTGCACCTGTATTCGACGCAGCCACTAACAGCTACTACGCTTTCCGTCTCGTAAACCGCACTCAGCAGGTAGACTCTGTTCTTATTCGCCAGATTGGTGTTCCTGGAGCAGACGAGGCTGCTATCGCCAAGACTGCCGACAGCATTTACAACGCTATCCAGGCTGGTGCTAACTTCAAGGAAGTGGCTAAGAAATACAACCAGACCGCTGATTCTTCATGGTTGAGCACTGCAAGCTTCGAGAACATTCCTGTAGATGCCGACAACGTTACTTTCATCAACTCCATCTATGATATGCAGGCAGGTCAAGTGAAGAAAATCACCCTCAGCAACGGCGCCACTGCTATTGTGAAATTGGAGCAGGCTAAGCACCCCATTACTAAATATAATGTTGCTGCTATAGTACGTGAAGTACGCTTCAGTGAGGCCACCTACAATGAGACTCTTACTAAACTGAGCACTTTCCTCAGCGAGTATAAGACTGTTGACGACATCACAGCCAATGCAGAGAAGAATGGTTTCCATTTCCTCGACCTCAACGATATCACCAGCAATGGTCATAGCATCGCAGGCGTTCATGCCACACGCGACGCCATTAAGTGGTTGTTCGAGGACGCTAAACCTGGACAAGTTTCTCAGCTCTATGAATGTGGCGACCAAGACCACTTCATGGTGGTAGCCTTGACTGGCATTAACAAAGCTGGTTATCGCGACTACAACAAACTCAAAGACATCATCAAGGAAGAAGTGCTTATCGACAAGAAAATCGCTTTCATTTCCGACAAAGTGAAAGGTGTGACCAGTATGGCTGATGCACAGAAGGTGGAGAATGCAAAAACCGACACCATCCGTGGCATAAGTTTCAACAATCCAACATTCGTTCCTTCAA
>JAEEGF010219476.1_pt1 | contig 13041 bp, 17 predicted proteins | sample 9134171 | NCBI WGS metagenome assembly JAEEGF01 (sample SAMN16246542, study PRJNA631951) | gut metagenome | biome: gut microbiome; feature: rumen; material: AP-attached | host: Bos | place: Iran: Karaj | collected 2018-10
TTACCAAAGCTTTGAACATGAAAAAGAAGGTGGTTTGTGCAGGATGCTATATCAAGGGGAATTACTTTAAGAAAACTCCTAAAGGAATGGAACAGATCTGATCTATGAACAGCAGGCTGTTTAGCTGTATGTGTGGAACTTCAATTTTCATGTTCAAAACATACTGTCCAGGATGATTGCCTCTAAACTGATTTTTTTATCCGAGCATCAGATATCCAGGCAGCGGATCAGTCCTTCAACATAACGGATCAGTTATTCGTAGAAGAGAGCGGATCAGGTTTTACACAGTCCCCGGATCGGATTTTCTTCAGAGCGGATCATTCTGCATAATCAGGAGAAACCTCTGAGTAACAATGGAGATTAATTGCGCTGATAATTTTTGTTTAATTTTTTGGAAGCCGGCTGTTTTTACAACTGGTTATCAGGAACAATAATTGAGGGTGTATATGGGTTCAACGGATTTTTTAAAAAAGCTGACTAAAGAGGACAAAATTATTTACTCTTATGCCGCATTAACCAATTTATTATGCGCCTTAAGTTTAGCAGAAGATCATAATGATTATTTTGAAATTATCCCGGAATTCACATGAGAGCTAGCTGTGTATTTGAAAAAACTGTCTGTCATATTGAGAGATCTGGGGATCAGATATCAGAAGATAAAGTACAGACTGACTATGATCCTGATTATCATGATTATTTGGATTCAATAGGGATCAATCTTCATAATCATTACGAAATGGATTTGAATTCCTGTTATACAAACAGAATTGATTTGTGTGAAAAAATCGACATGGCGTTGATTTAGTGTTAAGTGTCATTTCTGTTAAAAATTTGTTTATAACCTGAATTCATTTGTATGGTTTTATGTATGGTATGTTGTTTGAAATTATTTTTTAGCTTTGTATGGTACTGTTATGAACCAATAATAGAGAAAGGATTACGAAAATGTTTGAACTAGCAACTGATTTTTCAAAACGTACTGTATACCCGGAATTTTTAGATATAGATCCGAACTGGGATTATGAGGAATCACAGAAACAAGCTACCCGATACATTAAGACTTTGATCTGCAGAAACATCGAAATCCCGAATAATGAACCGATTGTGAGAGATGGTTTAGAATGGAAAATTACACCAACCGTAATTAAACAAATTCTTAATATTATTAATAATATAGATGTAAGACATTGGGAAAGAATAACATATACATCATTACGCAATGTTGGGGTTTATACATGGGAAGAAACATTTTATGGAGAATACCACATTACATTATTAAAAAAAAGTGACGTTTCGGATGATGAAAGAATTTTATTTAGTTATTTATATATTAGCATTTATACAAATTCGATGTCTATATTATGTGCAGTTACCAATAGATTTACAAAAGAACGAAAATCAAAAGAATTTAAAAATTCTTCGGATTTTATAAATTTTTACAATCATATCACAAAAAATAACAGGGATATTTAAGATGAGCATATTTGATGAATACCTAGCGTGCCTGGTGCATGACATTTTAAACGAAATGAACGAAGAAAAAGAGAGTCAGATAACTCCGGTAGCTGATAACGCAGATAATGATAGTCAGGTAACTCCGGTAGCTGATAACGAGGATGAGTATAGAAATTTAATAAACTCTGATAACAATGATTTGAATGAAAAATAAACTGAGAGTAATAGAATGATTTTTTCAAATTATCCTAAAGAACAGATTATTCTAGGTGTTCATGATGCACTAGATTACATGTTTCATGATTGCCCGGTTCGAGCATATCCATACTTTTATGTTCGTTTAAGAGCCGCACTCGAATATTTAAATATCAACGCTGACAGTATTAAGGATTTAAATATGGAAAATCAGGAATTTCACATATGTCAAATCCGTGACCTTATGTATGAACTCTTTGATAAGTATGGTGATATTCTTGAATCAGTTTGTGAAAATGATGAACTCACAATGCAATACTGGAAAGCTGATATTTTCAAGTTGCATTCCGTACAAACTGTGAGATGAACTGCCGACCCTGGAAATATTAGCTGCAGTTCAATCAGAATATCTTAAGGCAGTACATGGTTTTGTACTTGAATAGAGGCAAGGCAAAAATTTTGCCGGTGATTAATAAAGGGTGGTGAAGTCTGGAATTTTTTAAAAATGATGAGTTCAACAGGATGGCAACGTGTTATTCAGATGATGCTACATCAATTATTGTAAATCCTGTTGATCCCGGCAGTACTCCGTACTTCAAGTACTGTAATACCGGCAGATATTATTCGCACACAGCAGTAGCAGGTATTTCTTTATTGAGTGCAGGGTATATTTACAATATTAATGACGAACATCCGGTTTTACTGTTAACTGCCGATGCTAAAAACAGCCTGAATAAGAGGTTAAGGATGCAATCCGGAAAATATCTGGAGTATACAGTCTTTCAGGCTGTAATAATTGATTACAACATTGAAAAATTCGGTATTTACGTTGATGATACAGAAAAGATAACTGAATATAACTGCGGCAAGCCTCTGCCTTTAAATTTAATACAGCCTGATTATAGAAGACTGCCGTCAGAGGAAGAGGCAAAACAGAAAATAAAAGGCAAAACCGATATTGTAATATTTGATGAAAAATTTGAAGGGTAAATGTTGTTGAACTGGACAGGTGAATAGTATGGAATCCGATGATAATGTTTATGATTATCAAACTAGGATTAAATCCTTGCCAAAAGTCAAATATTCCTCATTGACTGAACGTGAAAAGCTGTGGATGGCATATAATTTTTCCTATACGGTTTGTGAAGATTTTCCATGCGGTCAATTTGCAGAATGGATGAATGATCAATGGTACGGTATTTTACTCAGACTGCTAAAAGACTGCGGCTATGATACCAGTAAGGTTGAACATGTTAACTGGAAGAAAATCAAAAAGGTAGTTCCATACTTCAGTCATGTTTGCTCAGATGTGTATGATCGTCTTAATGACGCAGAATCACCTGAAGGTACAAGAAGTCAACTTTATATTGATCAGATTATTATGGATCTATAGCTATTATTCGGCTTTTTTGAAAATGAAGGTTTACAACAGAACCAAACTGATTGGAGTAATTTTGAAGATCGTGGAAAAATTTTTAACAAATTTTTATTTGAGATAGAAGAGAGATTGACAGTTGTCAATCCAAGAATGCAGGACGTCCGGTTATAGCTTTAGAACAAATTGAAGATTATACATTTTATTTGTTGGTTGCATGGTATTAAATCTGTACTGTCCGGCTGTTTCTAATTTCACAGGCATTTAGTGAGTGTTGTTTGCTTTGGTGATTTGCTCTGCCGGGCAGTGATGTTAAGTTTATTTGATACGGTCAGATTTCAACTTTACGCATGCATGTTGTTAAAGTTAATCCGGAGCTAAACAGCAGAACAGAAGATAAATTAAGATAAAGAATGGCGGATGGGCTGAGATTCGAACTCAGGAGGGCTTGCGCCCCGCCGGTTTTCAAGACCGGTGCATTCAACCGCTCTGCCACCCATCCGTGTTGAGATGTGAATATGATACTGTATATCTGTTTTTTGTAAATAGCAGATTTCAAAAAAAATCGGCAAACTAATTTGTTCGCATAAAAAATAGTCCGGTTTATCCTGAACAGTACAATATTTGTATCGGTTGGCAGGTATTACCTCGGGGGAGAGTCCGGCTTTTATTGATAACTGTTTATAAAAGAGGTAACCATATGAAATTAGAAGAATATTCAAAACTGCAGCTCATTTATGCCGTATATGATGCCTTAACCTATATACCGTATGAAATGATGTTTGGTTGTACCTGCTGGAAAGGGGAGGTTCAAGAATACTTTTTTGATCGAATAAGAAGCATTCTTGAAATATTGAATATTGATCCATCCCCGATAAAAGACATGAATTTCGATAATTTTGACTGCTCTTATTTTCATAAAAGGATACATCAATTGGTTGATGAACTTAAAAGGAAGTATCCTGATGAAATAAAACTTATATATAGTAATCATGCATTGTTCGAGGAACTGATGGAAATTGATTTGACCGGTACCTACGGTGAAGGTGAGGATCTATCTTAAATTTAGAAAACTGAATTATTGCGTCCATAGCAAAACAGGGACACTGTCACAGGATCCTGTAAGCCCTGGTTAGTTGAGTCATAATTATTCTGTTATAAGGTAAATTGGGAAGTGGCTGATACTTATATTCCAGGTGATAGGTAACAACATAGGGGTGAATTATGAAAATCAATATCAAGGATTTAACAGAATCAGAATTGATATATCTTGCAGAAGATTTGATCTGTATTTTGGATTGCAGAGCACGTAATGATGATGAGTTTGCCACACCGGATGATTTGGTTAAAGATAATTTAATTAAAGCGCCAATCCTTTTAGATATGGCAGGATGGCATGATGAGGCACAAACACTTAGAAAAATCACATTAGAAAACATCACAGATAATGTAGATTTCCTATATGATTTAGAATGGCAGTGTCTTGGTACTATAGATGGTACAGATGATCCAATTAATGTTAGGTATAACTTGTTTAGGGAAGGTAATATATTCGAATTTGAAAACGGATTATGCTACGTAATAACCTAGTAGTTGTTAGGCAAAAGAACAGCTTTTGTAAACCGGTTATTGTCGTTTTTTTATATATTACTTACTCATTGTTTGTGTAGACAAACAATGAAGCGGCAGTTATCTTAACCCGATCATAGAATCGCCGGGTATTGTGTAAAAGGTGTAACTATTGCTAATTATCATGATTATGCTTGAGCATATAGAATTTTAGGATCAAAGGAGTATGAAATGTTGCATCAGAAAATGTTAAATGAAGACAATCCAGTTGGCCGGATTTTTTCATCTGTTATGGATCCTGATAAAGTTATGGTTATTTTAACGGCTTCAAGAAATAATAACACAGATGAAGAGAATGAAAAAAACAATGCTGATCTTAGGGAAACACTGATAAAGTATGGATTCGGCTATCGAAAAGCTGAGGGACATTATCCTGAAGAACATGAAGGTGAAAAGATTGACCGTATTGATGATCCAACTTTTGTAATTACATCGTGTGAATCAGAATCTGATATATTTAAACTTTCCTGCTGTTTGTGCAGGAAATATGAGCAGGAATGTTTCCTTTATAAAAATCATGATGGTTATGTCAGCCTTGTAGATCCTGAAGGTAACGAAATAAAGGATCTTGGAATGTTTCATCCTGATCGTGTCAGTGAATACATGACAATAGTAAAGAAGAAACCATTTGTATATGATTCTGTTTCTGAATATATCTCAGCGGCGCCTGGCAGTTATACTGATGCGTTACTTATTCGCAGTAGAAGAAAGGCATTAGAAAATTCTTAAATAGTCACAGACTAATTTCATTTGGCTTTGTTGAAGAGGATGTTGAGAGGGAAATCCATACTGCACCGGGCTGCAGCATCCCCGATCAACAGGTACTTCAACAAGCTACATAATCCCAGACTCAGTGCAGTCCACATCTAAACTGACTCCTGTATTGATACAACATAACAATATTTGTAATCCCATTCGTTTAGAATTTGAAATTACCGTATTCTAAATCAGACTCACATCATCATACGGGATCAGCTTTTCTTTTTCTGTGGATCACTTGTTCTCTTTTGGGCGGATCAGTGGATTTAACGCCGGTAAAAATTGCGGATCAGAGTAATGTTCTGAAGCTGACAATCCTCTGGTTGAAACCCGGTGGTTTTCTCGCCGGCATGGTTATGAGAAGACAGTCGCAACCGGTGTTCCGGTATAGAGCAGGAGTAAAAGGTGTATTTACAGCAACTTCAATTTTTACGTAGTTTTTGTTTATGCATATGTGCTAATACGTCAAAATTAAATCATAAAAAATATAATTGTGACTATGGTTAAAATATCATGAATATGTATACAAATTATTACATGTTTGTGTATAATAAACTCTAAAGAGTTTAGATTTGTTTGGAAAACTTAATAATTATATTTCAATTGTGATGATGGTAATTAAACAGACAAAATATAACTTGTTGTTATATTTGAACAAAGGTATATTCCCTGCCGTATGATGTAGTTTGATGCTGAGTTCATTACTGCAGGTTCTCTTTGCTGCCTTGCAACGGATCTGTTACCGCAGCATAACGTTTTTTTACAGCTTAATTTGTCAGAGGCTTTACTATGTACAAAACATTCCTGAGAAAATTCGAACTGCTTTCAGAAGAGGAGGAAGGTGACGCTTTACAAACATATGGACGCACCTGTTACTGCGGCTACTATCCCTTCCGTTTCTTTCTGAATAAAAAATTTAGAACGATCAACTGTGCACCTGTTACGATCCTGTACGGTAGTAACGGTTCCGGAAAATCGACGGTGCTTAATGTGATGGCGGCGCGACTTGATCTCATTCGTCATTCAGTATTCAACGGTTCTGCTTTCTTTTCCGCCTATGCAGGGGCCTGCCATTTTGAATGCGATGAAATTCCCGGCGGCAGTCAGATCTTAACCAGTGATGATGTCTTTGATTATCTGATCAATATACGTTATCTGAATAACGGTATTGATCTTAAACGGGAGGATCTGTTTGAACAGTGGTTTGACAAGAGGCGTGCCAGCAGCAATCTTAACAGTATTGCCGAGTATGAGCAGTGGAAGGAAATTTGCGATGCGAAAAGGAAGACTCAGTCAAAATTTGTGAAAGAACGACTGATGCGTAATGTAGATCTCCGCTCCAATGGTGAAAGTGCGTTGAAATTCTTTGTAGATCACATCACTGACAATGCGTTATATCTGCTTGATGAGCCGGAAAACAGTCTTGCCATCCCTCTGCAGAAGGAACTTGCAAAATATATATCTGCTTCTGCAAGGCACTATAACTGCCAGTTCATAATTGCCACCCATTCGCCGATCCTGCTGTCCCTTAATGATGCGCTCATCTACGATCTGGATGCAACACCGGTTGTCACCAGGCGCTGGACAGAACTTGAGAATGTACGACTGCTGCAGGAATTTTTCGAAGAGCATCGTGATAAGTTTGCCCGGACAGATGATTAATTAAAAAATCCAAACCTGCCAATTATGCAGCAAAAAAACGCAAGCAGAGAACGATAAACATAAGCAGGTTGAATAGCAAAAGTGGAGCAGTGAGGTTCGGACTCAATCAAATTTTTTTCAATGTCCGGCTGATCTGCGGTCACGGATCAGGTGCGTATGTACTGAAAATCTCCGCTGTCACTGACGTATGTAATGAATATAATTAAATATTTTGATAATTATTATATATGTAATATAGTGACATAACTAACATATATAATTAAATAATATTATTAATAACTTGACAAAATACTAAATAGCGGCTATTATATAAACGTAAACTGAAATGAAGGTTGAGATTACAAACGTTAAATCAGTTCATTTGAGTTTCAATATTCATTTTTCAAACTCCTCTTATAACCGGAACGCCGGTTCCGGTTTCTCCCAGATTTTTCTATCGTTTTCTTATTGTTTTACATCGAGGATCGAATATGAGAGCAGAAGAACTTAAAAAAATCCGCAATGCCATTGTACTCGGCTTTGGAAATGAGATTGACAGACAGAATATTACCGACAGTGAAATACTCAGGATCCTGCGCAGTTCGGTAAAAGAAAACTGGAGCCCTAAGTATCATCTGAGTTCAATTGAGCCTGTTGAGGATACACCGCATGCTTTTGTCTGTCTTTATGAAGGTGACGGTTACATGGATTTCGGCGAGTTTATCAATCCTGCAGATTTTCTGGAGCACGAGCTGCGCTTTAAATGGAATTATTCCGGATTTGCCTGGATTGAGGAATTTCTGACCTTCGGGATCAAGTGCTGCACCTGCAATTACCCTATTGATTCCCGTTACAGCACAGATCAGCAACCGGGTGACAGGAACAAGGGAAACTGCATAGAGGATATTTCTTTGCTTGAAAGATTGACCGTATCTGAGCCCGGCCCGTCCGGCACAATGAATGAAGTACAGATCCTGGAACTTATAGGAGAGGAAAAGATGGATTTTATTGCGCCTATATTTCAGGAAATCGAACCGGTTTATGTTCTGTATCTGGATCGTTACATGCAGAGCATAAATAATCTGAAGAAGAGGATCAGTAGCGGCGAGCAGATTGACTTACAGGATGAATTTGATTGTAAATATTACAAAATAAAAGATCTTGCTCTCGAAATTTCCAAAGTTGAACAGATTGAAAAATCTGCAACAGAATTCAGTTATTTCTACATGAAGGGGATTTATCAGGGTGAAAGCATTATCTTCACCGTTGACAGCTCCAATATCAGCAGGAGGATCGGGAGGGGTAGTTTTGGACTCGGCAGGGTTGTTAAAACCTCTTCCTCCTTTGAACAGCTATCCTTCAGTAAGAAGAAATGGATAATCGGCAGTATTATCGGTGATTATTCATCCTGGAACGCCGATCTTGATAAATACGGCTGGTAGATCGGAACGGTCTGTGTTCTGCACAACATCTTTAAGTACGGGGATTTACTTATGAAAAACGATACTGTGAACAATGTAGTTTCATGTGACAGATGCTTAAAAAAATATGGCAGACTTTACAAAAAATATCCCGGGTATGCCCACGGTGTGGTTCCTGCATTCAGAGCTGATTTCAGCAGTGAGCAGAACCGGGAACTGCAGTTAAAGATTAAAACAGATCTTATCAGACTGGGATATTCGGTAACCACAGCCGGTGCCATCTGGAAGGTTAATTTCAATTCTGCGGAGCAGTATGCGGTAAATACTCAAATCTTTCTGGTGTTTGAACGTAGAAGCGTCGGACTGCTGCAGTATGATCTGATAACTCTCGGGAGAAGATACGGTCTGGAACTGGTGGCGTTTTCTCCATGCGCCGGCAGGAATCTTTGTCTGTACAGAAACGGAGGCTCAGCCGGCGGAATATCTTATGATCGTCCGGATGAGTATATACTGTCACTTCCGCTTTTTGATGACTGCGGCAGTTTTATTGCAGAAATACCTGACAGTCCCTTTGCTTTCACATCCATAGCTGATGATGCTTTGAGTTTTGACTGTGTTAAAACTTCATACGGTATTTCCACCATTATGATGCTGGCAAAAGTGCCGGGCTTCGTCCTGAAGGAATAATTTTCAGAATTGTTACGATACTGTAACCTTCGGTACTGCACAGAGAGTTCCCGGTATTAAGGGCACAGTTATATGAAAAAAGCAGGAAATCATAATTAAGTTGAAGACAGGAAAGGCGTTACAGATTTTTTGGGGTATGTTGAAAATTCAAACTCCTGTATTGCTGGTTTAGCCCGGTATAGGCGAGCGGGTACCATGGAGAAATATCAGTTAAACTGTAAAAACATCCATAAGCTGCCTGGCGGTTCGGATACAGCTGTAATGAATCTCCTTTTTTATCATGGACTGAGTGAAGCCGGACAGCCGGTCAGAATTCATGAGGAAAAACCGGTTATTACTCAGTTTATGGATAAGCCTGGTGTTAGGGTAAGTGGTAGAGAAGTTGCCCTGATTTATCAGAAGGAACTACTGTCACATGCGGTTAAACTTTGCAGGGATTTCAACCTGGATTTGGTACTGTTTAAAGGCCTCGGTGATGAGCTGCACCCGAACTGTACGGTTGTACTAGCAGAACAGCAGGTCGGAATTTTTTACCATTAATCTTCAATGATGAGTAACGGTATTAAAAAATCTGATTGTTTTTGAGATTTGCAGGTATTTGAGCGTAGATAACAGGAGTTGAGAAATGAAAAAATTAAATTCATTATCAAATCATAAAAAATACGTTTATGCATATAGTGCATTGATTAGAATCCTGGATATTGATGCATTTTCAGAAGATAAGAAAGAGTTTGTCCGCAATATGAATAAAGTCACAACTAATTTTGATGCATATATACACAATCTTGAGGTATTACTGCGGCAACTTAAAATTCCCTGCAGAAATCTTAAAAAAAATCTTTTAACAGAAGCATGTGATTTTGAAAAAGATGATGAATCAGAATATGTCTACAATGTGTTAAATAAACTTTACGAAAGATATCCTTTTGATTGGAGAAGTGATCGTATTGATGTTGATTTAGCCGATTTTCGATAGCTCAATATCTTTTTTTTATAGATGTTTGGAGATTGATAATATGATTGATAATAATAAGCCATATAAAAATTTTACTTTAGCTGAAAAAGTTGATGTGGCATTTTATGCAATCCATCAGTTGTTTAGTTATTGCTTAATTGTTGATGATTATGATTTCACGGAAGAAGATTTGAATGATTATGAGATCAATAAAAATCCATCTTTATATTTAAGCAAAACTAAAGAACTTCTTAGAGGAATTAAAATCGATCAATATGATATTAACAAATTAAAAGAACTAAATGAGGATACAGTAGATATTCTCGACTGCATCAGTGCAGAGATCAATCATACATACAAAACAATATTGAATGATTGCACATTAGATATATATGATAGCAAAGCATTCAAAATACTTGATTTAAAAATGGAATGAATATCAGTAAACGAATAGTATGGGAGAGAGAAATTCCATACTGCCGAGAATGAGAGCTGCAGGGCTACACTCCTCCGATTATCGTTTATAAAAGTATTACATATTGCACTCTTTAAGTTATTTAATTTTCCTAGGTTTTGGATGCTTGTAGGAAAATGCTCTTTTAAACATGGCTTGTTTGTTTTTAACGTTAGATATGTCCCAGTTCCCGATTGGCTGGTTGAATGATTCGGCATCTTCAAACATACTTTCCATGGTAATAACCTCTGAAGTATCCCAGTTCCCGATTGGTTGATTGAATTTCTCAGCACAACAAAACATAAAACTCATACGGTAAACGTTTGAGGTATCCCAGTTGCCGATTGGTTGATTGAATGATCTGGAACTTCTAAACATACTTCCCATGTCAAGAACCTTTGAAGTATTCCAATTGCCGATAGGCTGATTAAATGATTCAGCATAGGAAAACATTTGTGCCATATCCCTAACGTTGGATGTATCCCAATTGCCAATTAGCTGATTGAATGATTTAGCTCCTTCAAACATACTGTCCATCCAACCAACGCTAGATGTATCCCAATTGCCGATTGGCTGATTGAATGATTTTGCATTACAAAACATACTACGCATGTTAGTAACTTTTGAGGTATCCCAGTTGCCGATTGGCTGGTTAAATAATTTTGCGCAGTCGAACATACCGCGCATGTCAGTAACTTTTGATGTATCCCATGTGCCGATTGGCTGATTGAAGGATTTTGCACTGTTGAACATGTGGCTCATATCAGTAACGTTAGATGTATCCCAGTTGCCGATTGGCTGATTAAATGATTTTGCATTACTAAACATACTATGCATGTTAGTAACCTTTGAAGTATTCCAGTTGCCGATTGGTTGATTGAATGAGCTGGCTTCCTTGAACATTCCTCTCATGTCAGTAACCTTCGATGTATCCCAGTTGCCGATTGGCTGATTAAATGAAGAGGCATCATAGAACATGCAACTCATGTCAGTTACCTGTGATGTGTCTTGAATATTCACGTATTCAAGTTCTTCAAATTCCATAAATGCTCTAGCCAGGGAATGTACATTTTTACCGAGTCTTATTTCAAATTCTAAGCGTTTGATAGGGGTGATATTATTTGCTCTCCTGAAAGGATTGATTCGAATCAGTTCTTCATTATCATCTTTCCAATTCATTTCTTTTATTTTGTGTTTGGTAAATTCATAATTAATTGTCAGTGAATCAAGATCGTTGTTGATGATCTGACGGATTAATTCATCGGTAATGTCATCTGGAGAATTTAAAACTGGATTTCTGTTCATGGCTGCCTCTCATGTTATTTAAATTTCTTTGGCCTTGGAAGTTTGCCGCGATATGATCCTGTAAATATGTCATAATTGTCTCTAACGTTAGAAATATCCCAATTGTCTATTCGCTGATTGAATTTCTCAGTACGATAAAACATATCTCTCATATAAATAACCCTAGAAGTATTCCAGTTGCCGATTGGCTGATTGAACAATTTTGCACCTTCAAACATACAGCGCATGTCGGTAACCTTTGAAGTATTCCAGTTGCCGATTGGCTGATTGAACAATTTTGCACCTTTAAACATACAGCTCATGTAATTAACCTTTGAAGTGTCCCAATCACCGATCGGCTGATTGAATGATTCAGCATATGCAAACATTTCACCCATGTCAGTAACCTTTGAGGTATTCCATTTGCCGATCGGCTTATTGAATGATTCAGCATATGCAAACATGCTGCTCATGTTAGTAACTTTGGAGGTATCCCATTTGCCGATTGGCTGATTGAATGACTTGGCATGTTTAAACATCATAAACATATCAGTAACACTTGAGGTATCCCAATCTCCGACGGGCTGATTGAATTTCTTTGCACACTCAAACATAAATCTCATATTAGTAACCTTTGAAGTATCCCAATCGCCGATAGGCTTATTGAATTTCCTTGCACCTTCAAACATAGAACTCATATTAGTAACATTTGATGTATCCCAGGTGCCGATTGGCTGATTGAATGAGCTTGCATCTTCAAACATAGAACTCATATCAGTAACCTGTGAGGTATCCCAATCGCCGATTGGCTGATTGAATGAGCTTGCACCTTTAAACATGCTCTCCATGTCAGTAACTTTTGAAGTATCCCATTTGCCGATTGGCTGATTGAATGACCTGGCTTCATAAAACATAAAACTCATGTCTGTAACCTTTGAAGTATTCCAGGTGCCGATAGGTTGATTAAACGAGCTTGCTTCTTCGAACATCCCAAACATATCAGTGACACGGGAAGTATCCCATTTGCCGATTGGCTGATTGAATGATGAGGCTCGGTAGAACATGGAACTCATGTCTGTAATATATGAGGTATCCTGAATATTCACATATTCCAGCTTTTTAAACTCCATAAATGCACCTGCCAAAGAATGCACATTTTTACCAAGTCTTATTTCAAATTCTATGC